>Ga0163144_10026312_pt1 | contig 11317 bp, 6 predicted proteins | sample OliLak19BULKMAT1_FD_123175 | JGI IMG/M metagenome (GOLD analysis project Ga0163144, IMG submission 123175) | Freshwater microbial mat bacterial communities from Lake Vanda, McMurdo Dry Valleys, Antarctica - Oligotrophic Lake LV.19.BULKMAT1 | ecosystem: Environmental > Aquatic > Freshwater > Lake... | reverse complement strand
CGCTAGCCGTTGGAGCTGGAGCAATTGGGTAGCTCGCTGGAGCAACTGGATTGCTACTTGAAGTCGCCGAGTTGCTCGAAGCAACTGCCGCTGACATCGGGACCGCTTCCGCAGCCGGTGGCGCAACTGTCGCAGGGGGAAGATCAACGACCGCTTGACCATCACGCATCACAACTGGCAGAGCAGACAGATCGATCGTTCCGAACTGGCTGGAAAACGTAATGTTGCCGCTGCTACCTTGTTGCTGAGAAAATCCGCCGATCTGATGATCCAGCGTGTTGTAGACCCAAATAGAATTTCCAGTCTTCACTGCAAGTCGACGCGCGGCGGGGAAGTAAGCGTACTGAGTATTGTTTTGACTCCCCGTTGCGCTCGGTTTGGCCAAATCCTGCGGCCACCAGTTCTGCGACGGATCGGGAACAAACAACTTCGATTCAGTTCGCAAGCTTCCCGATTCTTGGTTTTGTGAACCCGCACCGCTTTGGCTCTGCGATTGAAAACTTCCACTCTGCATCACACTACCGTAATGCTGTAGGTGGCTGGCAATGTCCTCGCACAACCCGTCGACGCGACCTTTGAGATAATTGTTGAACATGTCGCCAATCATCGTCATCCCACCCCGCATCCACTGCCCCGAGCCGCCGAATTCCGGATGACTGAACTGGGCCATTTGGCCGTTGCCGTTGAGAACAGCGATCAACATTTGCTCAGTCGCATCATGGGAGAAGCCATGCCGCTGCGCCAATTGATCCACAACGCGGCGACCTTCATCTGTCATTAAGGGCATAGTGCGATTCCATGAAAGTACTAATTGAATCTAGCTGTTTTATCGCAGTTAACCGATTTGCACAACGTATTGCAGTTGCGAGTGGTGGTAAAGCTGGCTTTTACGAACCGGCAGCGACCAATTGATCGAGCTTCTCAATCTTCACTTGCGCCAACATTTCCGTGCAAGCCCCCGCAGGTCCACTGAAGACGCCTGTTATCGGCATCACGCCTCGCGGATGTTGGCTCACACCGACCACGATGTGCTTCAGCGAAGTCGCTTCGCCGAGCGTGGGATCGAATCCGCACCAACCCAAGATGGGCAGGTAAACTTCGACCCAAGCGTGGGTTGACGAACGTCCTGCCTGAGAGGCTGGACAATCCAGATAGCCACTCGCAAACCTCGCGGCCAAACCCAACTGCCGAACCGCGTCCATCATCAAGGTCGCCAGATCGCGACACGAACCGCTCTGCAGTTGCAGCGTCTGCTTCGGTGACTGCACACCGCGGACATCGCGACGCTGATAAGTGATCTGCTCTTTGATACGCGTGCAGATCTTCACCATCAACGCTTCGGCATCACCGGTATAATTGAATTGTAGCAACCACGATTGAATCTCGTCGCGGTCATCGGGAAACGACATCAATTTATACGAACCAGTCACGATTGCTTCGGTCGGTTCATATTCAACTGGCAAATAAACACGAAATGCTTTACCGCCAGCGCGCTCACTGGGCGTCGAGCGATTGATTGTCACGGTGCTAATGATTTGAAGTCGAGCTGTCGGTTCAAGAAAGTCAACAATCGCGACCGAGTTGCTAAAAACATCGCGCGACCAAATCGTTTCATGAAGCGGTGAGATGTGCAAGTTCATCCGTTCAACGTGTACATCATGTCCCTCGCGAGGACGGAGGACCAAGCGATGCCTTCCTAACGAGACAGGCTCGCGGTAGGAATAAATGGTGCTGTGTTCAATTTGCAGACGAGACATGGCTGTTTTCTAGCGAAACTCCTTGATTCACCAACTGCTGCGGACCAACCGGCTGGAAGTTTTGTCCCGGAGCTAATTGGCAATTGACTTGCATCGATTTTAATTGAACACGGCCAAAGATGCTCGCCACCGCCGCCTCGGCTGCGTCGCGCCCGGTTCCAATTCGAACCAGCCCGTTTAGCGGAGCCAATCGCGTGGCATCGAATACCATCCACTTGCCCCCAATGTAACTTTCGAAGCAAGCGTGGAAATCAGGTGGTTGCAGTTGGTACGCGTAGCCTGAGAAATAACGAGAGGGAATGTTCAAGGCTCTGCACAGCGCAATGCCCAAGTGCGCAAAATCGCGACACACTCCCGTTCGCTGTGTAACTGTGTCATAGGCCGATGTGCCGGAGTTGGTCGTGCCTGCAATATATTCGACGTTGTCGTGAATCCAATTCGTTATGGCCAAAACTTTTTCGTACGGGTTCGCAATTTGTCCAAACAAGTCCCACGCCAACCGACCGAGGCGATCCGATTGGCAATAGCGGCTCGGGAAGAGATAAGGGATGGCGCGTCGATCCATATCGGCAACGGGCACCATATCGATTGCATCAGCACGCACAACTTCTCCAGCACAATCGACTGTCGCCGAATAGCTGATGGTCAGCGAATTCACATTTCCGGTTTCAAGTCGCACGAATCGCGCGTCAGAGTGGTCAAACTGAATTTCTTCCCAAGGAATTTGTGGGTCAATCATTAGCTGCTCATTCGAGACTATCTGACCAGTCGTCTTCTGTGCGTGAATGTTGAGTATCAAGGTCGACGGAAACGAAACCAAATAATCGAGCCGACTGGAGACCTGAAAGATCATTGAAGCAATCCGTGAGCAAGTATCGACAACTGATGCGATGGGAAATTCAATGTTTGAGGGGCGTTTGCTCGACGTTCGTGGCTCGGGCCGAAGATAGATCTGAGCGTGAGGTCGAGTTCAACTGTTGCACATTAGTAAACTGTTGAGAGGCAAATTCCTGAATCGCGCCGCTAACTTCATCAGCAAACTCCCAATAGCCCAAATGCCCACCTGGGATTCGGAACTGTCGATCATTAGGCAAGAGCTGGGAAATTTGGTCGCTCGCCGCGCAAACTGTCATCCGATCGTTCTCGCCACCTATTACTAGAACCGGGATTTGCACTTTCGGCAACGTCTGGCGCGCATCGAAACGCAGCATCGCTAGGTTACCTCGAGCTACTGTTGCAGGCCATGCAGCAGCGCCCATCCTCGCGCTGTGGTCAAGTTGCTTGCGTGTCTGCCGCCCGGTAAAACTGGTGAACCGTGTTGTCCAATGTGACGATCCGTTAAAGTAGCTTTGCCAGTTGGAAAGCCACGCAAGCGGAGAGAGAGCAATCATCAAATAATTGAGCGGCACGAGCACAGGTGTTTCTAGCGCCGTGGTAAGCCAGGCAGCAAAATTCGTTCGCACGGGATTTGTATAGGTCGTATGAACCAGCACCATGCCAACGACTGCACCGCCGAGATGCTCAGGGAACAAGCGACAGAACGTCTGCTGCGTCATGCCACCAATGCTATGACCAACTAAGATCGCTGGCCCCGCGGGAGAAGAACTTTTCAGGACCGCTTCCAGATTTTCCGCAAGCATTTCCATCGAAAACCCACCGCGAGTTGGCCCGCGAGATTCGCCCAAACCCGGCAAATCCCAAGTAACGATTCGAAACCGCTTGGCCAGATCAATGGCCACATAATTCCATGCACTTGAATTCAGCGTCCAACCATGCGTCAAGATCAATGTGGGGCCATCCGGTTTTCCGTACACATTCACATGCAGCCGCGATCCGTCCGGTCGATCAATCGAGTGGGTCGAACTTGGTTCAAGTTTGACGAACGCCTTACCCGGCCCATTTCCCAACATCCATTCCGTCGACCACTTCCCACCAAAACTCAATCCCAGGCAAGCGATTGCTCCAGCCAACAACGCCCAACGCTTCCAATCAACAGTTTGTCTGTCAATTGCTTGTCCGTCAGCAGGGTCCGTTACCTGACCGGCATTAAACGCTTGCAGGTCGGCCACTTCCCGATCCTCACGATTCAGCTCATCAGCCTCGAGCGTTCGAACTTGCTCCACTGAATCTTCGCTGCTGACTGCAACCGAAGTGGACTGGACGACAAGTGGCTGTTCGTTAAAGCGAAGGTAACTCTGATACGAAAGATAAATTCCAGCGCCCAGCAGCAACCAACTGAATAGCGCGAGAGCGAAAATTCGCAGCACACTGAAAGGCATCATGACTTAGCACTCTTTAAATTAAGCCGAACATTCCGTTTGGTTAGAGAGGTAAAGCAAAGCCTGTGCCTGCGCTGACAGAAAGATTTTCAGATCCCCTAGCGGAGCGCATTAGCGCTTCAGGTTCAACGCCCAACCGCTAGGGAACAGATCCTGCGTTTCGCTTCATGGACGCGCTTTAACATCGAGCGTTTTATGACTGTCTCATCGGCCGGCTCTCGTTAGTGGGCTGTTGATTTGGTAACCCGATACGTAAGTGAGGAACGATAAGCTTCCACTCGCTCAGGCTCCGGGTTTCCATAACACCCTTATTTCTGCGAAAGGCACTAAATTAACAGCCCGTTAGCGTCCGGTTCTACGAAAACCGTGAGCGAGCGCTCTGCGGCTGATTCGTGGTTGATGGATCAGCCATTTAAAAATGCCCTAGCGACGCTTCGATTTCTGCGGAGCGCTAGCCATTCCGCCGCCTTGCATCACGAAAACTGTGGGGTCATCAACAACCCAAGGAGTCGTCCAGTTCTTACCATCGTCGCCATTGACCACGTTGTAGAAAAACGAACGAAAACGAAGCGCTTGGTAGCCGTAAGGAAATTGCGACGTCACGTAATCCTCAGTCGTCAAATCTTCGACTCCGGGTTTCGCGTAGTAATGTACCATTCCGTCAGAAGTGAACGACATGCCGAGTGTCCACCAGCCTGTCGTGGTAACTTGCAGTCCTTTGAAGTCGCCGCCATTGCGAGCCGCTCGGATGCGCCAGTAAGCGTAGTCTTCGGACTTCTTCGTTTGATGCTTGCTCTCGAGTACCAAAAAGAATCCTGGCCAGTAGATCCCGTCGTCGCCCTCTTTGTCAGGTCCAAAATTGAGTAGAGGCTTCTTGGGTGGCGTCGTTTCGAGAGCTGCGCGGAAAGCGAACTGCGGCCCGCTGCGCTTTTCCCACTCTTCGATCGGTGGCAGGAAAACGCGTGTCGTAACGCTAGGCGATTGGTTCACCGAGATCGGGCCGCCCATGCGATTTTGGACGTTACCTATGAAGTCCTCTTGGTGCATCACGCCGCTGGGACGATTCGGAATGCCCGTGTACAGTGACTGCATCAGCAGCGAACCTTGACTGCCCGGCAAACCACCTTCCGGCGTTTCAACTCGGCGAACGATATCTGGATGCCCGCGTTTGACCCCTTCGTACCAGCGACCGTTGGCCGAACGGCCAACTGGTTGATTCTGATTCTTGTTGATGTCTTCAGTGCTCTTCGGATTGTTCGGCACGTAACTCCAATTAGGATCCTCGAAGTCGTCGCCGACCTTTTCAACGGCCGTACCGGTCCCGGGAACGAAACCGCGTGATTGTCCACTGCCGAGCGTCGCGGGCAAAATCATAATGGCCAAACCAACCCAGATGATCGCGAAGAATTTGAGCATCGCGGGAATCCTTTCCGAGTGCAACGAACAGAACCAAACGAAAGCTTGTGACGTTCTACCTGCTACTTATCGGAATTAGTCTGCCGGTTGTTTGGCCATTTCAAAAACTCATTTTGCCTGAGTCCTCAAAGTCGATCTCTCTTTCCCAGTCTGCGGCAATTTGTTAAAAAGCGGACTTTAATGAACCAGATATCAAGTGCAAGAAGGGGTTTTGCTGTGATTGATGTTGCGGAAGTACTGGCGTTGCACGAATCCACAGTTGCCCTTTGGCATCAACAAGCGATCGAGAACACGCACGGCGGTTGGTTGCAACTCGTTTGCCAGCAACACATTTTCAACTTCGAATTATGGCATCAAGAAGATATTGCGCGCAGCCCTTCAGTCACTGATTCTCAGATTTCAACCGTGAAACGAGCCATCGATCGCCTCAATCAGGCGCGTAACGATCACATCGAAAAGCTAGACGATTGGATCACCGAGCAACTGAGCCAGCGAGGTATCGCTGCCAACTCCGACGCTCAGCAGAATACAGAAACACCCGGCAGCGCCATCGATCGGCTGAGCATCATGTCGTTGCGTTTGTTTCACTATGTAGAACAACTTGAGCGCGATGACGTGAATGCCGATCACACGCAAAAGATGCATGTCCGTATCGCCCTTTGCCGAGCTCAAAAAACCGATTTGAGTCAATCGCTTACCGAGCTTCTGGACGACATCATGACGGGTCGAAAACGTCACAAAACTTATCGCCAGATGAAGATGTACAACGACCCTTCGCTGAATCCCTACTTGTACGCGCCAAGTAAAGTGCAGCCAGTGGATCCAAAGCACGCGTAAAAAATCGTACAAGCCCGACGCGCATGTTCTAACGTAGCGCTTCGAAAATCGGCCGGGCACTCCCTCGTCCCAGCCGTGTAAGCTCACGACGCCGGCGAACCCACTCCTTCGTTGCTTCCAAAGCAGGAAGCACCTAGCCAGGCAATCTGCCTAAGCTAAAACTCGCCCCCGTGAACGCATATCGCTCAGGGTGATCGTAATTGCACCTATTTGTGAACGCTGGAGAGTGTGCGATTGAGGGACTAAACAAATCACTTGTTGCACAATCGATAAAGCTTGGCGAACTGGTACATGAAGTGCGTGTAGAGCGATCGGGTGTGAATGAGTAACCACGGCAAAGTTTTAGGAGAGCTGCGATATGCTGAAATTTATACAAACCACCGATCGCGTCAAAGCGGCCCAAGGGAATCTTCAGACTGAAGAGCTAATTGCTGATAGCCGTTCGACATTAACCCCATCTCAACGCGTCGATGCAAAGTTAGCGGCATGCAGCGGAGGGCTATATCGTCGAGATCTGCGTAGTGGGCTCGAACGAATCGCTCGACGGCCGAAGTAGCTCGGACTCTCTCTAGGCGATGCAGCGAATCAGACACTTTGTATCACTTAGGGCAGATTTGAGCTTGTGGAGGACAATTACCAATACCGCCCGAAGATGGAATTGAGAGCACTGGTTGCAAATGATAGACGCTAGTGAACTGTCTGCTGAGGTTGTTGGACAGGTCGATGATTTGCTTCCATTTCGTGGCGGCTCGTTTGGTGCAGAACACCTCGATCTGCATTTCCGGCAACTTGCTGAGAACCAAGTCATCGCGCGTGCGATCGGGTTCACTGGCAAGAGTTTCATTCAGCGATTCGAATTGAATGCTAGTGGAATCGCTGACGCGCGCGGCGTCGTTAGCAAGGCGGCGAGAGCTGGGGAGGAGGTGCCAGCAGAGGCTGAATGGTTATTAGACAACTATTACGTTGTCGAAGAGCAACTCCGCGAAATTCGCGACGATCTACCTCGTGGCTATTATCAAGAATTGCCGAAGACGACGGCTGGCTTCCCGCGAGTGTACGAACTTGCGCGAGAGCTGGTAGTCCACACAGACAGCTCAATCGACGCAGCGCTCATCGAACGCTGTGTTCAGGCTTTTCAGTCGGTATCTCCGCTTGCGATTGGTGAGGTCTGGGCGGTTCCGATTATGTTGCGTTTGGTGTTGGTCGAAAACCTTCACCGGCTTTGCGCGCAGATGCTGCTCACGTATACCTGTCGCCAGGCAGCCACAGCAATGCAGGCGACTTGGAAATCTCAGCGGCGGCTAGACATTGAGCTGTGCGATTCGCCGCAGTGTATACCAACCATTACGCAACTGTTGGAACAATTGCCCGATCAAGGCCCCGAATTTCGCGAGGCGCTTTCACTACTTGAACGGCGACTTGCCGAAAGTGGTTGGCACTTGCCTGAGGTCATTCGACAGGAACACCATCGGCTGGCTGCCAATCAGGTTTCCATTGGCAACGTGATCACAAGCATGCGTTTAATTGCCAGTCTCGACTGGAGCGTTTTTTTTGAGCGAGTGAATTACGCCGAGCAAGTGTTGCGAACCGATCCTGCAGGCGTCTATAGCGAAATGCACTTTGAGAGTCGCAATCAGTATCGTCATGTTGTTGAAGAATTAGCCAAACGCATGAAGATATCTGACATCGACATTGCACATGCTGTCATCGAGTTGGCTGAGGAGAGCAAGGAGAATAAGCAGGCGTTTCCGCGTGGCCAGCATGTGGGCTATTGGTTAATTGATGCCGGACGGCAGCAACTGGAACGCAAGGTCGGATTTCGAACGGCTTTGACAAAGTCGCTGCGACGGGTAGCTTTAGAGCACCCCTATCTATCCTACTTTGGTCCACTCATCGCGTTGTCTGCATGCGGATTGGCGAGCATCGCGTTGGGGCTGAATGCCGCACACGCGCCCGCAGTCGTTTCGATACTGCTACTGTTGTTATGGGCGATACCTGTAAGCGAAGTTGCATTAAGCATCACAAATCTCATTGTGACAAACGTGGTTCCACCGAGACTCTTGCCCCGTTTCGAGTTCAAGGATGGTGTGCCAGCCTGTTTTCCAACAATGGTCGTGGTCCCCTCAATGTTGAGTAACGAGCGGGATGTTGCCTCTTTGCTACAGGGAATCGAAAGTCATTTTCTTTCAAATAGTGATCGGGCCTTGTCGTTTGCTTTGCTAACTGATTACAGCGATGCGTTGCATGAACATGTCGAGAACGATGCTGGTTTACTTGAGCAAGCTGTGGCTGGCATACGTCAACTGAATGATCGCTATGGTGTTGATGGATATGATCCTTTCTACTTGTTTCATCGATGTCGAAAGTTCAACGCCAACGAAAAGAAATGGATGGGTTGGGAGCGGAAACGTGGCAAGTTGATGGAGTTTGGGCGATTGCTGCAGGGCTCGAAGAACACCTCCTATGTAACTCAAATCGGTAACTTGCGAGCGCTCGAGCAATTCCGCAGTTCGGATACTACTCCGTTTATCATTACGCTTGATTCAGACACCCAATTGCCCCACGATACAGCTCGCAGGTTAATCGGCACTTTAGCGCATCCTCTGAACCGTTCTCAATTCTCAGATGATCGACTGTTGAACAACCGCGATCATCGAGCCTCCGTGGGGGAGACGGTAAAGTCCGGCTATGCGATCCTCCAGCCACGTGTTAGCGTTCAACTCGAGAGTGCGGGAAAGAGTTGGTTCTCCAAGCTCTATGCTGGGAATCCCGGTGTTGATCCTTACGTCACAGCCGCGTCAGATGTTTATCAAGACTTATTTGCTGAAGGTAGCTTTACCGGAAAAGGGATCTTTGATCTTCACGCGTTCGAACGATCGCTGGCAGATGCGTTCCCTGAGAATACGATTCTCAGTCACGATTTGATTGAGGGGTGTCATGCTCGTGTTGGACTTGTGAGCAACATCGAGGTATTTGACGGCCAACCGTCGCGGTTCGAAGCCGACGCTCGCCGAACACATCGATGGGTCCGAGGAGATTGGCAACTGCTCCCCTGGTTGTATCCATACATTCCAAGCGCTACAGGTTGGAAACGGAATGCTTTGTCGTGGCTATCATGGTGGAAAATTGCAGATAACTTGCGTCGCAGTCTGAATGCACCGATGCTTTTATTGGCTGTAATCGCTGGCTGGTTTCTCCTACCAGCGTTGTCTGTTTGGTGGACTGGCTTAGCGTTGTTCTTCATGCTGTTGCCGGTCGTGGTGCAGGTATTCCTAGTCCTTCGAAGCCGGCCGCTCAAGATTGGATTCGTCGATTACCTTCGCAGTGTTATTACGAACCTTGCCAAAACCGCGGCGCAGTCAGGCTTAGCACTGTCGGTCCTTCCATTTCGCGCAATGTCGATGTTGGATGCAATCGCAAGAACTTTGTGGCGCATCAGTATTTCTCGCAAGCATCTGCTTGAGTGGGAAACGGCGGCTGCGGTAGAGCAAAGATTCAATGACTCCCGTTTGTTCAGTTGGTTGGAATTTTGGATTTTGCCCGCGTTTTCCCTCGCGCTGGCTATCACGCTTCCAGCTCCTGCGTTGCCCTTCGCGGCAGCCTTCCTGGTACTGTGGTTCGTAGCCCCAGCACTCATTACTTTGCTTAACCAGCCACTGCCGCTTGATCGCTCCTCAATCGACGTTAATCAGAAAGAGAGGTTGCGGAATTTCGTCTCCGAGACGTGGAGCTTTTTCGAAGCTTATGTAACAGCAGCAGATCATTGGTTGCCAGTGGACAATATCCAGGAAGAACCTACTGAAAAAGTAGCTCATAGGTTATCGCCCACGAACGAAGGGTTGTTTCTCGTATCGACTCTGATTGCTCATGACTTTGGGTTCGCGAGCATCGGTAGAGTACTCGATCTGTGGGAACGCAATTTATCTTCCCTCGATCGGCTCGAAAAACTTAACGGTCACTTGTTCAACTGGTATGACACCGAAACACTTCAACCGCTCAATCCGAGATATGTCTCAACGGTCGACAGCGGAAACCTGGTTGCCTGCTTGCTGACACTGCATTCGGGGATTCTCGAGCTTATTGATGAGCCATTGGATCTCGAACGCTACAGGAAAGGAATAGCGGGTTCGTTGGATCTATTAATTGAGGCGTGTGAGTCTGTCACGGTTGCAGATCCAAGTGAGCTTCAGCGTTACGCACAACGTTTACAGACAGCGGCGAGTCTAGTCGCAGATAGGTACTCGCAAACTCAGTCAGGTTGGGAAGATTGGGCGGTGGCGACTCCTGTATTGAGAGAGTTCGTCAATCATCTTGCTACGAGCTCCTTTGCAGACTCTCCGAGACGATCTACGAACGACCATTACAGACGATTACGACAGAAGACGCGTCTCGTGCATGAGCGGCTGGCAGGGCTCTTAGAAGAGTTTGATTTGTTTTTCAGTTGGGTTCCGCAAGTGCTTCAAATAAGCCGCCCGTTGGCTAATCAACAGGCTAATGCGCCTCAACATACACACTCAGCGGCCTCTCCATTACAACTTGCGTTTCAAACGCTGCTGCGTCCAATAAGTCTCCGTGAAATATCGAATCTTGCGGACCATCTCCAATCGCAACTTGCAACGCTTGATCGTGGCGAATTGGCCGGCGTTTTGACATCTGACGTTCCTTTAATGGTCTCTGAGAGTTCCCGCGCCGCCAAGTCATTTGTCGATCGTTTGCAACGAGTCGCGGAGAGAGTTGAAAAGCTCAGCTTAGAAACGGATTTTCGATTCCTTTACAACCTCGAACGAAAATTGTTTTCGATAGGCTTCAACTTGGATGAAGGGCACCTGGATCGATCGCACTACGATATGCTTTGTTCAGAATCGCGGTTGGCTAGTTACTTAGCTATCGCGAAAGGTGACGTCGAAGCTAGCCATTGGTTCCGGCTTGGGCGTCACGCCACGCTTGCTGCAGGCCAGTATGCGTTGCTCTCTTGGGGCGGAACAATGTTCGAGTATCTGATGCCGCCTCTGTTTCAACGGCACTTTG
>Ga0163144_10026311_pt1 | contig 11318 bp, 10 predicted proteins | sample OliLak19BULKMAT1_FD_123175 | JGI IMG/M metagenome (GOLD analysis project Ga0163144, IMG submission 123175) | Freshwater microbial mat bacterial communities from Lake Vanda, McMurdo Dry Valleys, Antarctica - Oligotrophic Lake LV.19.BULKMAT1 | ecosystem: Environmental > Aquatic > Freshwater >... | reverse complement strand
GCGGTTCGTGAACCGCCCCTACACAACCCGGCCCCGCTACACAACCTTTGGTTGCGTCCCAGGGAAGCGTTGCAGCAGGCGATTCGGCAGTGATTGGACGATCAGCCACACGACCATAAACGAGGTGAGTTTATCGAATGGATCCGAAACGGTGCCCTGGGCGAATGCCGATGCCAGAATATTTGCACCGCTGGCCTGGAATGCCGCAACTAACACATCCGTTCCCGATCCGGTGACGCCACCAAACACATATGCCGCAATCGGTGCGGAAACAATCGCTGCAACCAGGCCCGTTATTAAACCAGCCACGCCAGCATAGCCAGCATCCCGAATGACAAAATAGCCCAGGGCTGCACCAGCAATCAATGCGACAATGAAGATGATCACATTGGTTGTGTTGGCAAAAAGATCGGCAGCAACTGGAAAGGCCAGTGAGCCATCCGGGTTTGGAGTTGCATTAACAAACGTCACCACAAACAGGCTCAGGGCAAACAGGAAGATTGCGCCAATCGCTGCTGAGAGTGCCCGTGGCGAACCGGCCCGAAAGGCTCCAAAGCGCGATGCAAACCCGGCGATCAGTCCAATCACACCAGCAACCGGCGCGAAGGTCAGCGCATAGGCATCAAGCCCACTTAGCGTCCAGATCGTGTTGGAGAGTAGCCCGGTGATCAACCCGATCCATGGCCCTAACAATACGCCCGTCAGTACCGTACCAATGCTATCCAGGTAGATTGGCAATCGTAGGGTTTTGATCAACTGTCCGCCAGCAATATTGATCGCGATTGCGAGCGGGATGAGCGCCAACGCGGTGCTATTGAGTCGCCCTCTCATGGTTCGATCTCCCTATTCGTTATTGCAAGACATCAGCCAATGATGAATGATGTTATACACCCAGCCACACGGCGCGCAGCGCGGAAAAGCTGCCATTTCGAATGCTTGTACGCACCTCACGCATGAGTTTGAGCAGAAATGCGACATTATGCAGGCTGACCAGCCGAATGCCAAGCAGTTCCTCTGATCGAAACAAATGATGGATATAGGCCCGTGAATAGCGTTTGCAGGTGTAGCAATCGCACCACTGATCAAGCGGCCCCTGGTCCTCACGCAAACTGGCATTGGCGACATGCAGCTTCCAACGCCGTTCGGGATCGCGAACGAGTGCCGATCCATGCCGCCCTAGTCGTGTCGGGCTGACACAATCGAACATGTCGATCCCGCGGGCCACCCCTTCGATCAGATCATCGACATCGCCAATCCCCAGCAGATGGCGCGGCAATGCATCCGGCATATGCGGGACGGTCATATCCACAACTTCATTGATCTGCGTTTTATCGCCGCCAAGCGAGCCACCGATGCACAGGCCATCGAAGCCCATGCCGCCGAGTTCTTCGGCACTGGACTGGCGCAGATCCTCGAACACGCCACCATGCACAATCCCAAACAGCGATTGATCGGGATTAGGAACCACAAACGGCAGTATCCCCGGATTCTCAAGCGTTTGGCGGTGGTAGGCTAGGCAGCGCCGTTCCCAGGCATGCGTTCGTTCCAATGAGCGCGCCGTATAATCGTACCCAGCCCGAAATGGTGGTAATTCATCGAAGCACAGAATGATATCGGCACCGATGCCTTTCTGGATCTCGATGCTGCGTTCTGGCGTGAACACATGCGATGAACCATCGATATATGATTTGAAGATCACCGCATCGTCTGTCACCTTGACCATGCCAGGTTTTGTTTCGGGGTGGGCAGGCCGCCGCCCCTTGACCTCATCGGCAATGCCGCCATAGATCAGGCTGAACACCTGAAACCCGCCACTATCAGTCAGAATCGGGCCATCCCAGCCCATAAAACGGTGCAGGCCGCCCATACGCGCGATCAGTTCGTGGCCAGGCTGAAGATACAAGTGGTAGGTATTGCCAAGAATAATCTGGGCACCATGATCCACAAGCTCTTCCGGCGTTAATGATTTGACCGTCCCACGCGTTCCAACCGGCATAAACATTGGCGTCTCGAACGAACCATGGGCGGTTGTCACCACCCCGGTTCGTGCCCGAGACTGTGGATCGCGGGATTGGATCTCAAAATGCAACGCCATGCAATCAACCACCACCATGCAACATGCCGATTGCCCATTGGCTACCGGCAGGCATCTTATTCGAAGATCGGCAGGACGATAGCTATCGCCATGACGATTCACTATGATCAAATATATCTGTGTGATGGATTATAGGGTCATAATGACACTTGGTCAAATCATAACGCACATGATGTTTAATATATATGGTGACATCGGGGGAGGGGCGGTTCGTGAACCGCCCACGGAGGATAATGAAGGGCCATCAATGAAGATTGAGTATTTTATCGGCAAGGAATGCCTTACCATCCGCAGGCTAAAGCCTGCGGCAAGGGAACGATGAACCCTAGCGTGGTGCGAAAACCTAGCCGCAGGCGGCCTGGTGCTACACTTCAGCCAAACGCCCCGAGACGCTGAGTTTCTCGCCACGGGCAGCCCGCTCACGCAGATCGCGAAGAAACGCATCAACCTTATCTGGGGTGAGGTTGTAGACATAATCCAGGTTGGCTTGCAGCACCGGGGCCTTATTACAGGCGGCCAGGCACTTCACCCGTTGCAGCGTAAACATGCCATCTGCGGTTGTCTGTTCGCTTTTGATCGCGAGTGTTTGTTCGAGCGCACTCACAAGATCTTCAGCACCAGTAAAGCAGCATGGCACATCATCACACACCTGTAACACCCATGTGCCGACCGGCTTACTATACAGCAAACTGTAGAAGCCAACCACCTCAAACACCTCGGTGGCTGGCAGATCCAGAATCTCGGCAACCTCACGGATCGAACCATCGGTTAAATAACCATATGCATCCTGGGCCACATACAGCAGGTTTAGGATGGCGCTCCGCTTCTGCGGGTAGCGAGCAAGAATGGTATCGATTTCCTGTGTATGCTTTTCTCGAAGCGACATATCTTCTACCTATGTAAGCTCTCAGCTTTCAGCCATCAGCTTCAGCTTTGATGCGTGCTGGTTGTCAGTTCTGTGAGCCGCTTGTCTATCTTCATACGTACATCTTCAGCACTGCTGACGGCTGAATGCTGAAGGCTGAAAGCTCGCCTACCTATCAACTTCGCCCAACACCGGATCGAGCGATGCGGTGAGCGCCACAAGATCGGCCATTAGGCCACCCTTGGCCATATGGCTCACGGCCTGGAGGTTCACGAACGATGGGGCGCGCATATGCACACGATATGGCTTTGGGCTACCATCACTGACAATATAGGTTGCTAGTTCGCCACGTGGCGACTCAACCGCAACCAGTGCATCACCGCGTGGCGGCTTGAACCCTTCCGTCCACAGTTTGAAGTGATGAATCAGCGCTTCCATGCTATGCGTGATCTCGCTTTTTGGCGGCGGCGCAATCTTGCGGTCGGATGTGATATAACCGCCAGGCCTCATCTCACGCAAACGCGCAAGCGCCTGCTCACAGATCCGCACACTCTGGCGCATCTCGGCCATGCGCACAAGATAGCGGTCGTAGGTATCGCCCTTTTTTGCGATTGGGATATCGAAATCGTACTGATCATACCCACTATATGGCATATCGCGGCGCAGATCCCATGCGATACCCGCTGCACGCATGGCCGGCCCAGTGACCCCATATGCAATCGCGGCGGCGCTATCGAGCAAGCCAATACCAATTGTGCGCTCGCGCCAGATCGGATTGTTGGTCAACAGATCTTCGTATTCATCGACCTGGCCGGGCATAATCTTCAGGAATGCCGCAACAGTATCGTTGAATTCGGGCGGCAGATCATAGGCCAGGCCGCCAACCCGGAAATAGCTGGTCATCATGCGGGCACCAGAGACGAGTTCAAAGATATCGAGGATCTGCTCGCGCTCACGGAACCCATACAGAAACACACTCATTGCCGCCAGATCGAGTGCATGCGTCCCAAGCCAGACAAGATGGCTAGAAATGCGCTGAAGCTCGGTCAGCAGCACCCGCACAACCTGGGCCTTGATCGGGATTTCACAGCCAAGCAATTTCTCGACGGCCAGCACATAACTGAGATTATTGGAGAGCGGAGCCAGATAATCGGTCCGGTCTGTCATGACCAGTGCCTTCTGGTAGGTTTTGCTCTCCATGCTCTTTTCGATGCCAGTATGCAGAAAGCCGACATCTGGAGCAACATCAACAACCGTCTCACCATCAAGTTCAACGACCAAGCGCAACACGCCATGCGTACTTGGATGATGCGGCCCCATATTCAGCACCAGCGTATCGTCCTTGCCATTCATGGCTGGTTCGGTGATCTGGCGCGGCGATGGCACGGGATACGTGAGGCGAGCATCGTCGAGTGCTATATCAGTTGTCGGGAGCGTGAGAGTTGTCATGGGTTTTATCCTTGTGGGAGGCAGTATTCAGTATTCATGCTGCTTCAGATGCGCCCGTAGCGACGCGATGCATTGCGTCGCTACTCCTTCGCGAAGGGCTTCTGTGCATAGATGCGTTCTTGGTTGAATGTGAATGCTACTTCCTCGCCGCCAAGCGGAACATCTTTTCGCAATGGGTGGCCCTGCCAATCATCCGGCATCAGAATGCGTTCCAGGCTGGGATGACCATCAAAGATAATCCCAAACATATCGTAGGCCTCGCGCTCCTGATAGTTGGCTGTTGCCCACAGCGATGTGAGCGATGGGACAATCGGGCTGCGCTCTGGCAGGCCAACTTTTAGGCAGATGCGGTGGTGGTTGGCGTGTGAGAGCAGGTGGTACACAACCTCGAAGCGTGGTGTGCGGCCAAGATAATCGACCCCACACAGTTGTTCGAGGAAATGATAGCGCAACTGTGCATCATCACGCAGAAAGCGGGCCACATCGATAATCGCATCGCTGCGGATCGTCACACTCAGATCACCACGAAACTCCTGCGAACCAAGCAGCGCATCGGGGAGCGCGGTGCTGAGCTTCTCCAGAACAGTCGCATTATCCATAAATATCCTCATATGGGCGCAATATATCGTAGGGACAGCATATATGCTGTCCCTACACACGCACCGGTTCGCGCAGCGAGCCATCCAGCTTCATGCGCTTAATCTTCTCGTGAAGTTGGACGATGCCGTCGATCAGTGCTTCTGGGCGGGGCGGGCAACCAGCAATATACACATCGACTGGGACGATTTCATCGACACCCTGGACGATCGCATAGTTATTGAACACGCCACCACACGCGGCGCAATCACCCATTGCAATCACCCATTTCGGGTCGCTCATCTGATCATACAGTCGCCGCACGACGGGGGCCATCTTGCGTGAAACCCGCCCTGCCACAATCATGAGATCCGCCTGGCGTGGCGAGGCGCGATTGATCTCCATGCCGAAGCGCGAGAGATCATAATTCGAGCCCTGTGCGCCCATCATCTCGATTGCACAACAGGCCAACCCAAACAGCAGCGGCCACATGGCATTTGTACGGCTCCAGTTCACCACCGTCTCAAGTGATGTGGTGACGATGCCCATATCGCCGGCTTTCTGTTCTATTCCCATACCAATGCCCCTCGTTTCCATTCGTAGATCAAGCCGACAACCAGGACCAAGAAGAATAAGCCCATGGCGATCAGCCCCGCCACTCCGAGCTGCTTATAGACTAGCGCATACGGAAACAGGAACATTACTTCGATATCAAACAGAATAAACAGCATTGCGACAAGATTAAACTTGATCGGGAAGCGCCGCTGGGCTGGCCCAATTGGCTCCATGCCGGATTCATATGGCATGAGTTTGCGCCGCGTTGGGTTCTGTGGGCCGAGGTAACGTGAGGCAATAATCACGAATGCAGCAATGAACAACGCTACTAAAAACAGTACCAGGATCGGCACAAAATCAGTGAGCATAACTGGTAGCCCTCGTTGAGTCAGGCGTGTGTACACCGGTACCCAAAACAAGCGAACAGTGACATGAATATATGCATTATATAGGCATCAAGCGAGTGCATTATACCTTTTTTCGAGTTTGTGTCAAGAAGAACAATCTTTGCGGGTGTAACGAAATTGTTCTGCAATGAACCGCCGTGCCAATCCATTGCGTAGGGGCGCACCAATGTGTGCGCCTGCATTGGGCATCAGAATACGATCATTGTGGGCAGACACGTTGGTCTGCCCTACGCGATGACCCGCCAGGGCATCATCAGAGGGGGGCGGTTCGTGAACCGCCCCTACGGCATGGTCAGTAGCGGCAAGAACTGTGAATAATTCACCGGCAGGGGCACTGGTACAGCAAACGGCGAGGTATTGCCATTTGTATCGGTGTTGGTCGCCGTGATATTGATACGGCTCGGGGCACTTGTGAACACCAGCTGGAATTGGCCATCTGTATTGGCAGTCGTTGAGCCAAGCGGATCGCGCCCTTGATCGCCATCATCGCCAAATACCTCAATGGTACAACCAGCACACCCAATGCCGGTTGCATCCGTTCGCGATACTGCGCTGATATTTGGAGGCGCAATCGCAGCATTCCCGCCATCACGTAACGATATTCCGCTGATCTGATTATTGCTGATACTGTTGGCAATCAGGCGATTACTATCTCCCTCCGAAACAACCACCCCCGATGCGCCGTTATCGAGAATGAAATTTCCTTGGGCAAGAGTCTGTGTGCCAGTGATAAACACACCACTGCGGATCAGGCATTCATCTGTGAGCGAGCCATCCATGCCATTATTGCTGATTTCATTGGACAGCAGTTGCGCCTGTACGCCAGTCACACAGATTCCTGCGGTGGCATTGCCGGTTAATCGGTTGCCCTGCACCGTCACATGATTGCCACTGACGATCACCCCGGCAATATGGTTATTGGCGATCAGATTGCCAGGGCCGATCATATTTTCGTTGCCGCCAACCCGAATGCCATTGAACTGATTGCCCAATGGCGTGCTGCCATCGGCAGCAACACCGATCAGATTACCAGCAACACTATTATCATCTGAGTCGATGCGGATGCCACCAAGGCCATTATAGGCAATCACATTGCCTTCACCTGCTGCGATCCCGCCGATCTTATTTTCGTGGGCATCATAGGCAATCAGAATACCCTGGCGCAGATTGCCGCGTGGCGTGGCTCCATCGGCGGCAAGGCCAATATAATTCCCCTGAACGATATTATTATCGCTGCCTGTGCCAGAAATATAGATCCCCTGGCCGCTATCGGGTAGCTGCGAACTGCCATTTGCAGCAATGATATTACGTTCGCCAGCAGCCGAACCACCAATCCGGTTGACGGTTGCACCACCAGTAATGAAGATGCCGCCCTCCTGATTGGCAAGAGATGTTACCCCATCGCTGGCGAGCGCTGCCATACCATCCGCGCCAAGGCCAATAATATTCCCAATAACAAGGTTTTCCTTGCTGTTATACAGGGAGATACCCTGCATATTGCCGCTGATCAGATTCCCCTGCTGCGTGCTGCCAATCGTATTCTCGTGTGCGCCATCACGGATCGAGATGCCAACCTCGTTTTTTAGGGGCAAGCCCTTGAACCGTAAACCGATCCAATTACCAGCCACCGTGTTGTTGTGTGTATCTATGCCACTCAATTGAACGCCAGCCCCAAGATTGCCAACAATTGTATTCTGATCGCTCGCCATCGGGCCGCCAATTGTGTTGCCAGATGCTCCGCCACTGATTGCAATGCCATAAAATCCGGGCAGGCTTGGTTGGCCATTTATACTGCGAAGATCCTCGCCAATGACATTGCCAGCGATTGTGTTGCCAACCGCCTGCGTACCATCTAGCACCACCGCCGAATCATAGAAATTCACCAGTGCAAGGCCACGAATAATATTATTGGCCGAACGAATAACAAACCCATTGCTCTGGCCAGCGGCTTCAACAATTTCAAATCCATCGATAATAACGCTTGGCCGGCCATCCGGCTTACGCAGGCTCGTGGCGTCAATTGTGATATTGCCGCGTAGAAGTGGCGGCAGCAGCGGTTTTGGAGCAGCATCCAGGTAGATCAACCACGTTCTAGTTGGTTTATTATAGCCAAAAATATCATTTTCACTGAGATCGAATATGATCGTCAATTGTTGGCCAGGGGTAGTCGCTTCGGCAGCCAGGATCGCTTCACGAAACGATATTTCGCCATCGGAGCCAGGGTTGTTACTGAGGGCCGTGAGCGATGTTGTATTGCCATTTACTGTATCGCGTGTTGTTGTAACACTAATTGATGTGAGGTTGCTTGCGAGGGCAATCGAATGCGGGGCAAGAATGCCCAACAAATTCAGTAACGCAAACAAGAGCAATGCCCTCGTTTGGTCTATTCTCCGCGTGCGGGACATGCGGGTCTCCTGGCATAGGGCGAAGCATTGGCAACAGGGCCCTGCTGTTTATTCCAACAAAGATGCAATGTTTATTATAGAGCACCGTAGATGCGACAGCAAGTTAACATTCCGTTGTCTGTGCTACGTTTAAGGCTTGCCAGCAAATGATTTATGAAAAGTTTGATAGCCTTCATAGACTATGCGGATGATAGTACGAAAGCGATCTCTGTTCTTGGCGAGATGCTCAAGCAGTGTTCAAACAGAATGGCATAAGCACCGGTGAGGAAAGCTTGTCGATCATGGGTTTTTGCTGGTGGTATAATCACTCGGGCCTTATGAGCGGCACAGCGAGGCATATCTGGAGGATAACCAATGACTGCTATGAATACTGATGAACCGACAGGCGAGACGATCACGATCCGTGATGGACGGCTGCATGTGCCAGATCGACCGATCATTCCATTTGTTGAGGGCGATGGCACTGGCCCTGATATCTGGCGAGCGAGTGTGCGTGTATTCGATGCTGCTGTCGAAAAAGCCTATGGCGGGCAGCGTCAGTTGGTATGGCACGAGGTTCTGGCCGGCGAAAAGGCGTTTACTGCAACAGGAAACTGGCTGCCGGATGAAACGGTTGCTGCATTTAATAGGTATCTTGTTGGCATCAAGGGGCCGCTCACAACCCCAATCGGCAAGGGTATTCGTAGCCTGAATGTTGCGCTGCGCCAGATGCTGGATCTGTATGTCTGTTTGCGCCCGGTTCGCTGGTTTCAGGGTGTGCCATCGCCGGTTAAGCGTCCAGAAGCTATTGATATGGTGATCTTCCGCGAGAACACCGAGGATATCTATACCGGGATCGAGTATGCTGCCGGAACGCCAGAAGCACAGCAGGTGCTGGATTTCCTGGCCCAAACGTTTCCCAAGGATTTTGCCAAGATTCGGTTTGGTACGGCTGCCAAGGGCAATGAGTTCCAGGAACTCATTGGCGGCGAGGCCAGCAGCATCGCCGAGGTTGGCATCGGTTTCAAACCAGTCAGTCGGCTTGGCACCGAACGGCTTGTGACATCGGCGATTCAGTATGCGCTAGAGCATAAGCGCAAGAGCGTCACGTTTGTCCATAAGGGCAATATCATGAAATTCACCGAGGGTGCCTTCCGCGATTGGGGCTATGGCCTGGCCGAGCGCGATTTTGGCGATAAAGTCTATACCTGGGAGCAGTGGGAGCGCACCAAGGCTGAGCAGGGCGAGAGTGCCGCCAATGCGGAACAGAAGGCGGCTTTAGCAGCTGGCAAAGTATTGGTGAAGGATGCAATTGCCGATATTACGCTGCAACAGGTGCTGACCCGCCCAGAGGATTTTGATGTGATTGCAACCCTGAACCTGAATGGCGATTACCTCAGCGATGCGCTGGCCGCGCAGGTCGGCGGGATCGGCATAGCGCCAGGCGGCAATATCAACTATATCACTGGCCATGCCATTTTTGAGGCAACCCACGGCACTGCGCCAAAATATGCCAACCAGGATAAAGTCAACCCTGGTTCGGTGATCCTCAGTGGCGAACTGATGTTGCGCTACCTGGGCTGGACGGAAGCTGCTGATCTGATCATCAGTTCGCTCGAAACAACCATCGCCACCAAGGTCGTCACCTATGATTTTGCCCGCCAGATGAGCGGCGCAACAGAAGTCAAAACATCGGAATTTGCCGATGCAATGATTGCGAATATGTGATTTATCACGGTGTAGAGACGCAAGATTTTGCGTCTCTACAGCCATCGTGTCAAATAACCCCTTTTGTGACCCGCATAAAAATATCCTCAAGATCGCTGGCCTGTTCGGCGAAGCGGGTGACAACAATTCCCTGGTTGATCATCCGCGTCAGCAATTCACCAAGCCCGCGTTCATTGCCAGTATAATCAACCAGCAGAGTGGTTGGTCGATCATCGGCTGTTTCCTCAGTGGCTGGCACAGGCTGGTTTCCTGCTATACGCACATCAAGAATATCGGGGAGGCTGCGAAGCAGCGCCTCAGCCTGATCGGCTGCCGTCAGCACCCGCACTTCGAGTGTTCGGTGTGGTTGTAGTGAGCGCAGGATGGAATCGACATCGCCAGATGCCAGCAGGCGGCCATGCTCAATAATCGCAATATGGGTACACATCTCGGCCAGTTCGGTCAATATATGCGAACTGATCATGATTGTCTTGCCCAGTGAGCGCAATTCCTTGAGTAGTTCACGCAGTTCGATGCGGGCGCGTGGATCGAGGCCACTGGCTGGTTCATCAAGAATAAGCAATTGTGGATCGTGGATCATGGTGCGGGCCAGGCTCAGGCGCTGGCTCATACCCCGTGAAAGCCCCATCACATACTCATCACGCTTATGGCTGAGGTCAACCAGGGCCAGAAGTTCATCGATCAGGCTTGCACGGCGGTTGGCTGGAACATTATAGGCCCGGCCAAAGAAATCGAGATACTCCCAGGTCTTCATGTTCTCATAGACGCCAAAATAATCTGGCATGAAGCCAACGACTTTGCGAACGCCAGATGGATTATCGCTCACCGAAAGGCCAGCAACCCGCGCCTCGCCGCTACTCGGAACAAGCAGGGTCGTCAGAATACGCATGGTGGTTGTCTTCCCAGCACCATTGGGGCCAATGAAGCCGAAGATTGTACCCTCCGGTATCTGGAGCGTCAGATGATCGAGTGCCAGGGTATCGCCATAACGGCGGGTGAGGTCGGTCGTTTCGACGATCATTGGCATTGTGGGCCTCTGTCCAACAACTTACTACGCTATATATCAGTATAATGCCAATTATGCGTAAGGGCTATGCGATCATACGGTAGGTGTTGCATTGTTGGCAACGACCGTAGGGGCGGTTCGCGAACCGCCTGCACGCCCAATGGTTCTGATGGGCCGTTCGCGAACCGCCTGCACGCCCAATGGTTCTGATGGGCCGTTCGCGAACCGCCTGCACGCCCAATGGTTCTGATGG
>Ga0163144_10026310_pt1 | contig 11318 bp, 6 predicted proteins | sample OliLak19BULKMAT1_FD_123175 | JGI IMG/M metagenome (GOLD analysis project Ga0163144, IMG submission 123175) | Freshwater microbial mat bacterial communities from Lake Vanda, McMurdo Dry Valleys, Antarctica - Oligotrophic Lake LV.19.BULKMAT1 | ecosystem: Environmental > Aquatic > Freshwater > Lake... | reverse complement strand
ATCTACACCCAGTTCCGAAAAACCCAATAAAATTTCTAAAGTTAAATTATCCATTTTTGTATCTTTGCGCTAAATATACGGAAGAACCACTTTTTTTATTCCTCTATTTCTTCTTCTTCTCCTTCCTTATCCAAATCTATCAGGTTGTCTTCGTAGTCCCAATTTGGCTTTACCTCGATGATTTCTTTGAAGAAAAAAATCTTTTCGGGCGGGATTCGATTTTTAAAATCACCTTTTTCCCATCTCCCGTCTGCATTTTCATCTATTAGTACCCTGATTCGTTTCTTTCCTGCTTTGACATAGGTAAACTTAAAGTTGCTCATATTGACAATTTCCTGCTCTACTTCCTTCCAATTTTCGTCCATAAGCTGTATTCGAAACATCTTGTATTTCTCAGATTTGACCTGCCCGCTAATAGTGGCAAATTCTTCGGGCTTGAGGATATTGTAGGCAATGATAGGGCGAGGAGAAGATGAATCACTTTCTATGGACGTAAACACGCCTTTTTTGAGTGTAAAATTAATAGGCTCTTTGGCAAAAATCTTTTTGGACAATCGCACTTCTGTCATGCGTGCATTCCATTGAAAATCAGCACTATCCAATTTTTTACCTACGGTATCTTTTTGAGAAACTTTATAGAAAATGCTATCTGTATTTATGATTGGTTTCATGGGTTTGTTGAAGCGGAAGGTCATATTGAGCTGGTAGGTACTGTCTTTGCGTGGCTGAAAAGCAAAACCACTTTTTGGAAATTCGTAATAGCTTAGTCCCATCGGGCGTATCTTTTCCACCCGCTCAAATTTGATTTTCGCCGTATCTGCATAGCTATTTAAGCTATCTCTGACTGTAAAAATCAGTTCCACGCTATCAGTAGGCGTATTACTGGTATGAAAAAAGCGAACAAAATCCTTCTCTTTTACGTGCAAAATCGAGGTGTCGTACTTGCTATCCAAGAATTTTACTTCGTAATCTTGTATGTCTTTTGTTGCCTTCCACTCTATATAATGCCTATTTTTTTTCGGTTTTAGTAGTTTGATAGGTTTCAAATCAAAAGTAGTCAGCCGCAAATCATTTACTATAATAAAAGGTCTTTTTGTTAAGTCTATGGCACTATCCAAAAAAGCAATTTTTTCGTCTGTGCCTCCATTAAACATATTGTCTTTTTTCTTGTCTTCCACAAGTGCATATATTTTATACTTCCCTGCCCTCAAATTTTGTAGCTTAAAATTTCCCAGCGAATCTGTAGTGGTGTAGTACATAGGTTTGCTTTTGTCGATGTCCAGCGTATCTATTGCTGCATTGTATATGCCCACCATTCCCTTGATGAGTGGCTTGTTATCCATTAAATCCTTGACCGTACCCTCGATGAAAAGTGAGTCAATTGTTGCTCCTGTACTAAAGGCAAATTTGAGTTCTTCTGCTTTGTTTTTCTCTGTGATGTCTGAAACAACTTCCCCAAAATCAAATACATAGGTCGTATTGGCATCAAAACTCTTTTTGAAAGTCAATATCAATTTATTTTTTAATAGCTGATATTCGTAGTCATTATCTTTGTCTAAGGTCGGGGTGATGAGCAAGCCCTGCTTGATATTTTTTAGCTCTACAAACTCATCAAACTCTAAGGTAACAGTTTTGCCTTTGTAGTTCAGGCTCTGGTCTTTGGGGGAGAGATTGACCAAAACGGGCGGTTTCTCATCTTTGGGACCTCCTGTGGGTGTGCCTACGCTGGCGCAAGCGGAAAAGAAGGCAACAACAAAAACAGTGTGAATAACTTTGTGAATAACTTTCATTTGTTCTTTTTTCTTGCAAATTTAGAAAACAGTTTTTCAGGATAGCACGTTATTTTATATTTTCACAAAAATTTACTAATATTGCCCTACTATAAAGCGTAGTCTGTATCGGATTGAGTTAAATTCTATGAATAATTAAGCGAAAGAATATGTTTATCCGCAAAATTGTAATTGACAAATATAGAGTTTTAGAAAATATTTGCATAAACTTTGAAAAAATGCCTAATAATAGCGTTTTTCCAATTATAAGTCTGAATGGAGGAGGGAAAAGCACTTTACTCCAGTTTGTATTTATGTTTCTGCACTGCCCGTTTCGTAAAAACCGCTTTGAGTACATCAGAAATTTTTTACAAGGAATAAATCCTGAGAAAAATAAAGAGGCTATTAGTAAGTTAGCTGAATTTGAATTAGAGCATGAGGGCAATATCATCAGTTTGGAATTTTACTATGCCAATAAAGACTACAAAAAACTTAGTTTTGATGCCATTTTAACCCTTGAGGAACTTGGCAATAGGAAAATACAAAATATAGAACTTGCTGAAAGAATAGATGTCTTAAATAAATTAGAAGATGATATTCAAAATTCTCGCATCTCAGATGCTTTAATAAGAAGAGAATTAGAGCGGTTGGAGCGGTTGGGCAGTCTTTCAAAAGAGGTAAAGCTAGTGTGGAATAATCTGCCTAATAAAGTTTCTTATATCGAATACATTAGCCGCGTTAAAAAAATAACGGAATCCAAGCTAATAAGTGATGACGAATTAGATTTATTAATCATCCAAGCAAAAGCATTGGTAAGTAAATTAGAAGAAACGCTAAAAAACGAAAATTTGGAATACGCACTGCATTTTAAGGATAATCAACATATTTTACTTTATAAATCCAATGTAAAAAAAGATATTTTATCGGAAATTTCTGATAAGGTTTATCTTGCAACGCCAAATACCCAAGTTTTACATTTTCTATCCGAAAAGCAGCTATCTTCCTTATTTTCTAATGAAAAATTCGTCTATAGTAGCTATGAAAGTAGCATCAAGGAATCTCAAGGAAATCTGTTTGGCTTGTTTACTTATGATTTCTCTGTGATAGCACTAATATTGGGGGCTTTTCAAAAAGCAAGAGATGAAGACTTTGCCAAAGCCATCGAAACGGGTAGCTACGGAAACCAAATCAAAAAAACCACAGAAGAACTGAACAATTTGCTGCATAATAAAATAATTGTTATTGACAAAGATTTTAAGAGTGTTTCCTTCAAAAGTAAGGATGCCAATATACGTTTGAGTCCCAAAGATTTAAGTCACGGAGAGCTGAAAAAGCTAAGTATTTATATTTGGATAAAAGCAAAAACCTCAAATGATGCTGTCATTTTAATGGACGAAGTAGATATGGGCTTGCACCCAACTTGGCAGCATGAATTATGCAATGATTTGCAAAAATGGAATATAGATAGTCAGTTTATACTTGCTACTCATTCTCCTCAAATTATTGGCAAGGCACATTATAAAAACTTAGTTGTTTTAACAAAAATCTCAGAAACTTCTAATAACTCCACTTCCGAACAATTTAATGAAGCACCATTAGACAGTGATTTGAATACGATTGTAAAAACAATTATGGGAGGGGAGTATATTCCGAAAGAACTTCAAGAATTACATAAGAACTATAGAACTTTTGTTGATAATAATAAGACAAATTCTAAAGAAGCTCAAAAAATTAAAGGACAAATTTTAGAATATGAGAGCGAAAATTCTTCTTTTTTCCAAAACATTAAATTTGAACTTGCTTTTCGCCAATGAAATACATAAGAAAGACCAGCCCGCCGCCGCCATTTTTTATTACTGATACCCAAAGATTAGCTTCTTGGAAACGTTATCGTGGTCATAAAAAAAGAAAGTTAAAAGAGTACATCATTGAAAATGAGCAATTTGGTTTGTGCTGTTATTGTGAAAAGCAAATAACAATCGATACATCTCATATCGAACATATCAAGCCCAAGAGCATTGATGTATTGAATCTGACATTTGATTATGCAAACCTATTAGTGTCTTGCGAAGGCAATCACTTTAATGAGATGGGAGATAATAGCAAAAGTAACTGTGGGCAGTTTAAAGATAAAATTTTTGATGAAAATCTATTTTTAAATGTAACTTTAGTAGCAAATGTGGCTGAATATTTTGTTTTTGATAGTGAAGGGGTAATTTCTTCCTCCCAAATTGATGAAGCGAAGGCAGCATATACTTTGAAACTATTAAATCTTAATGGAAAAAATAACAAATTAGCCGAAGCGCGAAAAATAGCAAAACAAGCCCTCATAAGGAATCTCACGAACTTCCCTGTAGCTGTTCAAAAAGAAAAGTTGAGAAATTATCTTCAAAATAATAGCAGTGAATTTATTACATTTCTTAGGTATATTTTTAGATATGCGTAAAATAAAAAAAGCGGCAAATCTTGACTTGCCGTTTTCTATTTTATCTATTCAAGTAAACCATCAGCACCGAAATATCGGCGGGTGAAATGCCACTAATGCGTGAGGCTTGCCCCAGCGTTTGCGGTTTTATTTTATTGAGTTTATCTTTTGCCTCGTTGGAAAGTTGCTTTATTTCTTTGTAGTTCAGCCATTCTCCAAGTTTGATGCTGTCCAAATTGCCAAGTTTTTCAGCCAATTTTTCCTCTTTTTCTATATAAGCATCATATTTTATCAATATTTCTGCCTGAATCAGGGCATCTTCGCTGTATTTTTTTAGCTCATGCAAGCCCTCTGTCATTGCCATCAGGTCTTTCATCTCCAATTCGGGACGCTTGAGTAGCTGTGCCGCTTTTTGGCTTTGCGTAAGTTCGGCGGACGACATTTCCCTCAGTTTGTCATTCACATCAGTAGGGGCAACGCTTTTATTTTTCAAAAAGTCTATGATTGCTGCCGTATCTTTGAGTTTTTGTTTTACTTTATCTAAGCGACTTTCCCCTGCCAAACCAATTTTATAGCCTTTCTCGGTCAGGCGAATGTCGGCGTTGTCTTGGCGAAGCAAGATGCGATATTCCGCTCTCGATGTAAACATACGGTAAGGCTCTTCAGTCCCCTTGTTTACCAAATCGTCAATCAATACGCCAATGTACGCCTCAGCACGACTCAAGATAAAATCTTCTTTGCCAAAAGCCTTGTTGTACGCATTAATTCCCGCCATAAGTCCTTGGCAAGCTGCCTCTTCATAGCCTGTAGTGCCGTTGATTTGCCCTGCAAAAAACAGATTTTCAATAAGTTTGGTTTCCAACGTTGGTTTTAGCTGCGTTGGTGGGAAGAAATCGTACTCTATAGCGTAGCCCGGTCTGAACATTTTACAGTTTTCAAAACCCACTATTTTTTTCAATGCTTTGTACTGCACGTCTTCAGGAAGTGAAGTAGAAAAACCATTTACATACACTTCTACAGTATCCCAGCCTTCAGGCTCTACAAAAATCTGATGTCGGTCTCTGTCGGCAAATCTATTGATTTTGTCTTCGACCGACGGGCAGTAACGAGGTCCAATAGACTTGATAGTTCCGTTAAACATAGGCGAACGGTCAAAGCCTGAACGCAAAACCTCATGTACGTCTTCGTTTGTATAGGTAATAAAGCAACTTCTTTGTTTTTGCAAAGAAACAGTTTCATCAGAATAAGAAAATTTGCTTGGGTTTTCATCGCCTTTTTGCTCTTCCATAGCCTCGTAGTTCAGGCTACGTCCATCTACTCTGGGCGGCGTTCCCGTTTTCATTCTGCCCGATTCCATGCCCAACTCCATCAGTTGTTCGGTAATCCCTGTAGCCGCTTTTTCACCCGTTCTGCCACCACCAAACTGTTTTGTACCTATGTGAATAAGTCCATTTAGGAAAGTGCCATTGGTAAGTACGACTGCTTTGGCTCGAAACTCGATGCCGAGTGAAGTCTTGATGCCCACTGCCCTGCCATCTTCTATCAATAAACTTGGCACCATTTCTTGCCAAAAATCTACATTTGGATTTCTTTCTAAAGTCAATCGCCATTCCTCCGCAAATCTCATACGGTCGGACTGCGCACGAGGGCTCCACATTGCCGCCCCTTTGGAACGGTTGAGCATACGAAACTGAATCATTGTCTTGTCAGTAATGATGCCCGACATTCCGCCTAATGCGTCTATCTCTCTCACTATCTGCCCTTTGGCAACCCCACCCATTGCAGGATTACAACTCATCTGTGCAATGGTTTGCATATTCATGGTCGCAAGCAATACCTTCGCCCCCATCTTTGCGGCGGCATAAGCTGCCTCACAGCCCGCATGTCCCGCACCTACTACTATAATGTCGTAATTTGGATACATCTCTCTATTTTTTTACAAAGGTAGGCAAAAAAAATAAGTTTTGGGAAAACAGCTATTTTTCTTGTAAAAATGTGGGTATGTGCTTACTATTTCCTCAATACTACTCTTAGGTTAAAAAAGCGTTGGGAAAGTCCATTGGGAACGGCATATTGATTTCCTGCAAAATCTGGAATCCACAAATAAGAAATTTTGTTGTCAGCACCAAATAGGTTCAGAATGTCCAAACCGAGCCAAACCGAGTCCAAAAATTTCTGGTCTTTGAGTTTGATAATTTTTGAAAAGCCAATGTCCAAACGCTTGTAATCACCGCCACTAAAAGCCGAACGGTAGTTGGGCAGATTTGGCACGCCAAAAGGCAAGCCTGAGCCGTACATCATTCTCATATTCACCCGAATAGAAGGATTATCTGGAATGTGGTCTTCAAAGAAAATAGTCAGGGTAACGCGCTGGTCGGTAGGGCGGCGAATGTAGCCACGTTCATCACCTTGCACGTCCTCTTTGGTGGAAAGAAGTCCCAAGTTAAACCAAGATTCCGTTCCCTTGATAAACTCACCGCTCACCCTAAAATCAGCCCCTACGGTATATGCAACCGCATTATTATTGGCATAATAGCGCAATCTCACGTTGTCCATGTCGTAAGGAATGACGTTAGTAAGGTATTTATAATATACTTCGGCAATGAATTTGAACGGTCTTTCCCACTGTTTGAAACTCCAATCCATGCCCATAATTGCATGAACAGAAGATTGGGCTTTGAGGTCTTTATTGATTACGCCATTAAAATCCCGAAGTTCCCTATAGAACGGAGGTTGCTGATACAAGCCTAAGGCTGCATTAAAAAGTATATTCTTTTTCCAATTGGGTTTGATGGAATATTGGACTCTTGGGCTAAAAAGTAGCTGCTGATTGAGTGTCCAATAGTTCAGGCGAAAACCATAAGTAAGTGTCTGCCGCTCTCCTATGAAATGCGTTTGCTGGGCATAAGCACTTAACCTTGTTGAATTTAGACTAATTTCGGTATTGAGTTTTTCTGTGATTTTTACATAATCCGAAGAATCGCTAAAATTGTATTGATTGATTTTATCGTTGATGTTTTCGTTGGAAATACGTGCGCCTATTTCTATTTTTCTTTTATTGTTTGGGCGAAATTCATTGCGATTTTCTGCCGAAAGAATCTGTGCATCTAAGAAATTTCTACCATAATTGTACAAACTTCCCGTACCTCTGACAAACAAGCAAGTATTAAAATCGGGCGAACTCAAATCTGTGTTTACATCACAAAGGCGGTACGTTCCTTCGGTGTTAATGAACTCACGTTCAAAGGTTTTTAAGCCCGAAAAAATGAAATGAGAAGTAAATTTTGAAGAAAAATGATGTGTCAGATTTGCGCCTGCCTGCCAAGTATCGTAATTCAGAGACTCCTGCCCTGCAAAATCTACAGTGAGCCGTAAACTTTGGTTAAAAGTACCAAAATCGGTTCTGCGGGTTTCGGGGACAATAAGGTAGCGATTTCTGCCGTAAGAAAGCAACACAGAAAGGTCTGTTTTCTTGCCTAATGAGAAGTTAAAAAAACCTTGCACGTCAGTAAAATTAGGAAAATACTGCCCTTTGGTTGGCAAAGTATTGAAAAGGTAACGCCCCGATTTCTGGCGCACACCAATCATATAGCTCATTTTCTGATTTTTGGAACTGCCCTCGATGTGCGCTCCCCCGCCAAGCAAGCCTGCGGAAACAACGGCATGAAATTCTTTGGGTTTTTTGTAAGTAATATTTAGCACAGAGGAAAGTTTATCGCCATACTTGGGTTGCCAGCCGCCCGAAGAAAACTCCACACCTTTCACCATTTCGGGATTGATGAAACTCAACCCTTCCTGCTGCCCCGCTCTCACCAAAAAAGGTCTGTAAATCTCTATGTTATTGACATAGACCAAGTTCTCCTCAAAATTCCCGCCTCTTACGGAGTAGGCACTCGATAGTTCGCTATTGTTACTCACCCCCAAACCGACCGCACTGATTGCCTGATTGAAGTCGCCAAAAGGGGAAGGCATATTCTTCAAGGCTGTCGGGTTTACCTCTATCGTGCTTACCTGTGTGCGTGTAGCTTTCTCACTATCAATGACTTCTACGGCTTTTAGCGTTTCTGTTTTGGACTTAAATATCACATCTATTCTGCTATTTTCACCTTTTCCAATTGTGATTTTTTTAGTAATTGCTTGGTAGCTAATATGTGTAAAAAGTAGCGTAAAAGTTCCTTCAGGCACTCTGAGTCTATAATTTCCCAAAGAATCCGTAGTAGTGCCGATATTTGTTTGCTGCACTGCTATATTGACCAAAGCTACATTCTGCCCCAAATTATTTGTGATTTTACCACTAATTATTTGAGCGTGCGAATGTTGGAAGAAAAAAGCAAGTAAAGAAAAGGCTAAAAATAATCTAATGAGTTTGTTCATACTATGTTTTTTGGCAATACTGAGCGGCTTGCTGATTATTTTAAGACTAACAGCGGCAAAGATAGATAAAGACGCAAGAAGTAGCAAACTGTGCTTGTATGAATTTTTAAATTAAAAAAACAATCCCTATGTAACATGAGTTAGTTATTATATGAAAAAAATATTTAGCCAATTTTTGTCTGAAAAGTTTAGGGAACGAACAGAGCGTATCACTATATGGATTGCTATTGTCAGTTTTCTAGTGCATTTACTTGTTATTTTTCTGGTTAATCAGGACATCATTCATAGCACCTCAAAGCTCACAAGAAGTCCTATCTCTGCGGTATATACACCCTTTTCTCTAATTCTGGTTTACGAAGTATTCCTGTTAGTGTTTTACCTGCCGAGGTCAATCTCAAGTTACATTGGTAAACAATACGAAATCATGACACTGATTATCATCAGGAGGATTTTCAAAGACATTGGCAACATGGAGCTATCCGCCGATTGGTTCAAGTTAGAAAATGACCTACAGTTCACTTACGACTTGGCAACTGCACTGATTTTGTTCTTTTTGATTCAACAATTCTATCAAAAATTAGAAAAACGAGGCAAAGAAGACGCTACTAAGATACCTGACAGACAAGCCAAAATAAATAAGTTCATAGAGCTAAAAAAAGGAATTGCTACAGTTTTAGTTCCTGTTGTCATCTTGCTTGCGTTATACTCATTTATTAGTTGGCTAGTTGTTTCCGAACAGCACAATTGGAATGATGCAACCGCTTTCAAAAATATTAACAACATATTTTTTGAGGACTTCTTCATGCTTTTAATTGTCATTGATGTAATATTACTCTTGTTTTCATTTTTTTATTCAGATAGTTTTCATAAAATTATCCGAAATTCGGGCTTTGTCATTTCTACTATTTTAATAAAGTTATCATTTTCGGTAGAAGGTTTGATTAATAACGCCCTGATTGTGGGAGCTGTACTTTTTGGCTTTTTGATTTTGTTGATTCACAATTCATACAAAAGTAGTACGGTTTCAGAGCATTAATCGACTGCACTTGCAAATTCCCTTAGTTCATGTGGAATACACCAAAGAACTCGAAGTAGCTTTTGAAAAAAAGAACAAGCAGAATTAGATGTAAAGCAAGAAAAAGTAATAGAAATTGCTAAAGAATTAATTACCAAAGGAATGGATAATGATTTTATAGCAGACACCACAGGCTTAACTACTCAACAAATAGACAAGCTAAGAACAGAAAGCTAAAAACTAAGCTACCTTCTCCAAAAAAGCAACGGTAGCTTGATAAAGTACTGAAAATGAAAAATTGTCCGTGTTAATCCCACTCCAAACTAACTCCTTTTATCTGAGGGGCAGGACGGTAAAAACCAGCAAGGGCAAAAAAAAGGTGTCATCTTTTTCAAAGATGACACCTTTTTCTTAAAATATAAATCTGGTAGAGAGGAATTTAGATTCGTTATTCTCTACAATATGGTTTAGAATTTCCTTATTTTCGGGTGTTAGCTTTGTGGCTACCATTGTTCTGACAGAAAACGCTCGCAAGGCATCTGTTACCGAGAGCGTTGTTTCTCCCGAATCTTTGCGCCCTGCAAAAGGGAAAGTATCGGGTCCTCTTTGGCATTGTGCGTTGATATTTACCCTACAGACTTGGTTTACAAGTGGGTCTATCAGGCTCGCTATCTGTGCCGAATCTGTGCCAAAGATACTTAGCTGCTGCCCGTGCTCCGATTCTATCATGTATTGGATAGGCTCTTCGATGTCTTCGAAAGCGACAACCGGCACTACGGGTCCAAACTGCTCTTCCACATACAGTTTCATTCCTTTTTTGACAGGATACACCACCGCAGGAAACACGAAAGAGTTGAAAGTTTCACCGCCGCCTTCGTTCATTACTTTTGCTCCTTGTGCTACGGCATCATCAATACACTCTTTGATATAGGCTGGCTTTTGAGGCTCTGGGAGTGGGGTAATCTGTACGCCTTTTTCCCACGGCATTCCTATTTTTAGCTTGTTTACTTCTTCGCAAAAGCGTTTGATAAAAATATCTTTGACCTTATTATGAACGAAAATAATCTTCAAAGCGGTGCAACGCTGGCCATTGAAAGAGAGTGAACCCAAGATGCACTCTTTCACGGTCATTTCTATGTCGGCATTATCCAGGATAATTGCTGCATTTTTGGCATCCAAACCCAATACAGCTTTTAATCTGTTGGATTTTGGGTGAGATTTTTTCAACTTATCTGCCACCTTGCTTGAGCCTATAAGCGTAAGCACATTGATTTTCCCTGTGGCTATCATCGGACCTACTATGGTATTACCTCTGCCATAGACTGTATTGACTACGCCCTTTGGGAAGCACTGCTTAAATGCCTCTAAAAGAGGATAATGCAGTAAAGTTCCATGTTTTGGCGGTTTGAAAAGCATGGTATTTCCCATGATGAGGGCGGGAATGAGCGTGGCAAAAGTTTCGTTCAAAGGATAATTAAAAGGTCCCATGCAAAGCACTACGCCTAAAGGTGCGCGCCTGATTTGCCCGATGATTCCCTGCTCGATGATGAAGCGGGACTGAGTGCGGTCTAAATCTTTGAGGGCATCGATGGTATCGTAATTATACTGAACAGTGCGGTCAAATTCTTTTTCAGAATCAGTGAAAGATTTACCAATTTCCCACATCAGTAGTTTCACTATTTCTTTCTTCTTTTCTATCATCAAGTTAGTGAACTTTTCCAAGCAAGTGATTCTT
>Ga0163144_10026309_pt1 | contig 11318 bp, 6 predicted proteins | sample OliLak19BULKMAT1_FD_123175 | JGI IMG/M metagenome (GOLD analysis project Ga0163144, IMG submission 123175) | Freshwater microbial mat bacterial communities from Lake Vanda, McMurdo Dry Valleys, Antarctica - Oligotrophic Lake LV.19.BULKMAT1 | ecosystem: Environmental > Aquatic > Freshwater > Lake... | reverse complement strand
GGAGGGCCAGCGGCTTTTCGCTCTGCAAATAAGCAAACAGATCGCGGCGTTCCTCGGGAGTCAAACCGTGCATCAGCCCCTCGGGCATTAACGAGAGGCTCGACTCCTGAACTGAGCCAATCACTTCGCGATTGAGAGTGGTCCGCTCATTCTTTGCCGCGACAATCGTGATCCTGTTGGGAGATTGCTCCGCCATCAGCCCATTCAAAACCCGCCCGTCTCTGGTTTCAATCGTGTAGTTGATGAATTCCTTTCGGATGACGGAATTCGGATCGACGATGCTGGTGAGCAGGAAATCTTTGTCCTTCCGGTTGGCGTAGGTGAGTTCCGGCCCGACCTTTTCGCCCTCGCCAAAGAGCTCGTGGCAGCTCGCGCAAATTCTCTGGAAAACAACCCGGCCATTCTTGGCGTTGCCGGGAAAGGCGCGCAGGTCGTTATTGAACCGTCGGATGTCCGCGAGTTTCTCCTCCGGCGTGCCGCCACCAATATTGCCCCAATGTTTGCGAACGAGTTCGTTGAGTCGCGGGTCGTTGAACGACGAAATTTTTTGGAGCTGATCGAGCGCCACCTCGCCGGGCGGGAATTTTCCGGAATCCACTTGGGCGAGAAACTCACGAGCCCATTCTTTGCGGCTGAACATCACGTCACGAATCTTTTCACGAACGGCCGCGCTCGCTGCCGGATACTCCACGAGGATTTTCCCAGCGGGCGCATTCGGGATATGACGCAACGCATCGAGAGCCGCCAGTTGCACCGGCGTCGGCTCCACCTTTTTGATCAAAGCCAGGAGGGTGGGAGTCGTTGACGGATCCGCGAGCGAGCCAATCACCCCCAGCATCGCGATTCGCAGCTCAGTGGGAGTCTGCGAATGAGCCGCCAGCAATACCGCACGGTTCTTTGCCTTTTCGTCATGCAAACGCGCCAACAAACCAATCAGAACCGCATCGGTTGTGTCGTCGTTCCACAGCTCGGTCAGTTGCCGGGAGAGCGTCGCTGGCAAACTGCGAATGGGAGTGGAAGTGGCTCGTTCGCCCAATCCCTGATTGAAGGAGAAGAGCATCGTGCGTTTCTCCGTTGCCGAGGGCGCAGACTCGATCAGGCGAGCGCAGGCAGACCAGGCGGCGGGCGAACCCTCGGCGGCATACCGCCGTATCAATCGTGGCAGAATTGTGTTGCGAATCAGAGTTGACTCGCGGGCTTGCGCGTTCCCGAATAGGTTCAACACCTCGTCGATCGCCGTGATGGAAACTTTCTCCACCGCCCACCAAAGCAAGAGCGGAACGTAGGGGTCATCCGCGTCGAGGTTTCTTCGAGCAATTTCGTGCGCAATCGTCAACCCGGCCCTGGCGGGAAGGCGCTTTGCCGTTGAAGCAAGTTGACCGCGAACCGATACGCTTTCCTCCGAACGGGCCAGCTTGGCGAGATGCTCGGTGGACGTCGACGAGATTTCCATTTCGTCACCCAGAAAACGAACTGCCCAGTTTCTGATTTGCCAGGATTGGTGCTCGAGCAAATCGTTCAGGAACGCCTCATCACAACCGCCGCTGACGTAAAGCGTCCAGAGCGATTCCAGAGCGAGCTGCCGATCCGCGGTTTCAAAAATCTGCCCGCGAAGTTTCGGGTAAATCGTGACATCGCGGCGGTCGGCGAGAATGTTGCGCGCTTTGCGGACAAACCAGTTGTTCTTCGAGGACAAAAGATCGACGAGTTTTTCGCTGGAGAGCTTTGTCAAATCTTCGGGGAGTGAAGCGGGACTTGCGGAGCGCGTCCCACCGAAAGAGATCCTGTAAATTCGTCCATTGCTGCGATCCCATTCGGCGTCGGGATCGGGATGGGCCGTTCGTTTGTCGTGCCAGTCGGCAACGTAAATCGCCCCGTCCGGCCCCATGGTCAGATCGCACGGGGCGAACCAGGTGTCGTTCGGGACGAGCAATTCACCGCCGTAGCCGGCTTTGAATGTGGAGCCCCATTTTTCCATTGAGTGCCATTGCACGGTGTGGCCAAGAAGGTCATTGGCAATATATTTGCCGCGAAATTTTTCCGGAAACGAATCGCCCTGGTAAATGATCCCGCCATCGGTGACATGGCCGCCGACGAAATTCGCGTAGGGCACATGGTCGAAATAACCGTAGGCGTAGGGATTATGGAGCGCGCCGTGTTTCCCAAAACTCTTCCAGTAATAACCTCCCTGAACGCCGTGAAGCATTCGATTCGGGCCGAGGTTCGTGGAGTAAATCAGATTGCCGTCTTCGTCAAAATCCAGGCCCCAGGAATTCCCGCCGCCTTCGCAAAACAGTTCAAATCGTTTTGAAACCGGATGGTAACGCCAGACACCCTGCTGAAATTCGATCCCGCGAATGTTTGCGGTCACCGTGCTTCCCTGACATCCGTAGAGCCAACCGTCCGGACCGAATGTCAGAGAGTTCGCGACGGAATGGGCGTCCTCCATTCCGAAACCGGTGAGCAGAACTTCGGGCTCGGCGTCCGGAACGTCATCGCGATTTCTGTCGGGATAGAAGAGCAGATACGGAACCTGCAAGACGAACACGCCACCGTGCCCGAAGGCCAGTCCGCTGGCGAGATTCAGGCCGCCGACGAAATCTTTCGCCTTCTGCGCGCGACCATTCGCGTTGAAATCCGAAAGGATCGTGATGCGGTCGGCACCCTTGGGTCCGCGCGGAGGCGGTTCGGGAACCTTGTTATAAATCGTGCGTGAATACCGATCCACCTTCGCGCGACTCAGCCCGGCTGGGTTTGGGTATTGCAGATATTGTATGACCCAAAGACGCCCACGATCATCGAACTCGATGCAAACCGGCTGGGCGATCATCGGCTCGCTGGCGACGAGATCGACTTTGAACCCGTCGGCCACCGTCATTTTCTGAACGGCTTCGTCGGGCGCGAACCCCTGGGCGAGAATGGAAAGATTGCCGAAGAACAAGCTGACTCCCAGCAAGAGAAGCGTCGCGCTGAAATGTGAAACGGAAAAAACCGATAAGTTCACCACGCCAGTTTCGACACATCCTCCCGCCGCTGCGAGTAAATTCGGACTCTCAATACGAGAGGGATCGAACGAAGCATCGCTCGCCCGAGTAACCGAAGAAAAGCGCGATCTCGACGCCTAACGTCGTTCGGGAATTCGGGTAGAAGTCTGTCCCGGAGAGACATTCGACAATAGCCCAGCGTTTCAACGCTGGGTTGCGTGGTTGGAGCCCCCCAGAGTCCCGGAGGGACGGCGGAAGCCCGAGATCGAAACCCGGTTTTCTGTCGTCCTTCCGGGACTCGCTTTCCTTCCCGCCTCAACCCAGCGTTGAAACGCTGGGCTATTCTCACGATATCCCTCCGGGACAATGACACCGAATTCCCGAAAGGCATTATCTCTACGCCCGCGTTTACGCGAACACCACACCGTGTGATTGGCTCCGCAAACGCGGGTCATGCGATTTGATCAGGACCGGTCGGCCGCTCAAAATTTCATCACATCTTGCGAGGGTTTCTTCCTCCAACCGTTCCATCGCCTCGTGGGTGTAGAAGGTCAGGTGGGGCGTGAGCACGACGTTCGGGATGGAGAACATCGCGCTCATCGGGTGTCCGGAGAGGTGCAACGGTTCCTGGCTGAACACGTCCAGTCCCGCGCCGGCAATGCGCCCATCGACCAACGCTTCGACGAGAGCGACCTCGTCCACAAGCGCACCGCGGGAAACGTTAATGAGCGCGGCCGAAGGTTTCATTCTTTCCAACTCCGCCCGGCCAACGAGGTGGCGCGTCTCCTGGTTGAGAACCGAGTGCAAGGATACGTAGTCCGCAGCACTCAGCAGGTCCGGCAACGCATCGCATTTCTCTACGCCGGCGCGCAGCATGATGTCCTTGTCCACATGCGGATCAAAGCCGAGCACACGCATCCGAAAACCTTGCCCAGCCATCCGGGCGAGACTGCGTCCGATGCGACCCACTCCGACCAATCCCAGAGTTTTACCGGCGAGGTCGTTTCCGAGCCACTCGGATTTCGGCCAGACCCAACCCTCGGATTTCATCGCGCGCTGCAAAGGCCCCAGTTTCCGGGCCAAAGTGATCATCAGGGCAAAGGCGCCTTCGGCCACTGTTTCCTCCGCGTATTCTGGCACGTTGACGACCGGAATCCGCCGTCGCTTCGCCGCCTCGACGTCAATCGCGTCGATGCCCACACCATATTTAACTATGCCGCGAAGGCGCGGGGCGGCATCGATGACCCGGGCGGTGATGGGTGTGTAACACATCAGAATCAGTTCGGCGTCCGCCACAGCCTGGATGAGCGCTTCCTCGCCGATGCCATCCGGCAGGGTCACGAGTTGAAGGCCTCTGGCGCGCAGCCCGGCATCCACGCGCGGACACTCCAGTTCCTGATCGGTTCGTATAGCTTTCAGCATTGCGGGATATTCATTCACACTCACACACGTCTGTCGAGGCGCGGAATGGCAGGTCCGGTCAAAAAGGACTTACCTCTCGATATGGCGATGTGACATTTTGAAATATCCTGACGCATAGTTTCCCGCGAAGGAGCGAAGGACGCGAAGGTTTCCGCTTCTTCGCGACCTTCGCTCCTTTGCGGGAAACACTCAAATCGAACCACTCCCCTAAATATCTTGACCTTGACGCGTTTAATCCGTTTATTTACGGCGTGTTAGGCAAAATTCATGTTTGCGCAACTTAAAAGCCTTTTTTCCAACGATATCGGGATAGACCTTGGGACAGCCAACTCCCTTGTTTACGTTCGTGATCAGGGAATTGTTCTGCGAGAACCTTCCGTCGTCGCCATTGAGGCGGGAACCACTAACGTGCTGGCTGTCGGCAACGAAGCCAAGCTGATGCTCGGCCGCACCCCAGGAAACATCGTAGCCATTCGCCCGATGAAAGACGGCGTGATCGCCGACTTCGAAATCACCGAGGCGATGCTGCGACATTTCATTCAGAAAGTGCATCATCGAAAATTGATTGCGCCGAGGGTGGTGGTGGCTGTTCCCTCGGGGATCACCGAAGTGGAGAAACGAGCTGTAAAAGATTCCGCAACTCATGCAGGAGCACGCGAAGTGTATTTAATTGAACAGCCCATGGCATCGGCCATCGGGACTGGCCTGCCGGTCCATGAGCCGGCGGGTAATATGATCGTGGATATCGGCGGGGGCACCTGCGAGATCGCGATTATTTCTCTGGCGGGCATAGTCTTTAGCCGGAGCTTGCGCGTGGGTGGAGATGAATTTGACGAAACGATCGTCGCGCACATGAAGCGCGCCTACAACTTAATGATTGGTGAACGCACAGCGGAAGAAATCAAAATACGTATTGGTTCTGCCTTTTCGCTGGAGCAAGAATTAACGATGGAAGTAAAAGGTCGCGATCTGAGCGCCGGTTTGCCGAAAACGCTTTCCGTACGGTCGGAGGAGATTCGCGAAGCTCTGAAAGAACCGCTTTCCAGCATCCTGGAGTCGGTTCGCATTACACTCGAACGTTGCCCGCCCGAACTTTCCGCCGACCTAGTCGAGCGGGGAATCGTCATGGCTGGCGGCGGCGCACTGTTGCGCGGCATTGATCGTCTGGTCGCTGAGGAAACCGGTTTGCCGGTCCACATCGCCGACGATCCGCTGAGCGCGGTCGCCGAAGGAACGGGACGAGTCTTGCAAGAACTCGCGTTCCTCAAACGCGTCGCCTCTTCCAAAACATAGTTCTTCTCGCGTTCACTCAGAAAATGTGACGAGTGGCAAGTGTCCTATGACAGGAAAGAAGATCCTGGCACCCGGCATGCGCTTCCCGCCACCCGATGATGGGTGAAATGTTAAAGAAGCCGCAGTACATTGCGTTGGCTTTGGTGGCCGTGATCGCGCTGATTATTTATAATCTGCCGACTCAAACGATGTCCCGATGGAAACTCGCGATCAGCGGAGTTTTCCTCCCTCTTTTCGGTCTGGCTGGATCCTCCCAGCAACTTCTCCAAAAGACCGGCAACACTGTTTTGCCCCGAAAGCTCCTGGCCAGGGAGGCCGAACGTCTTCGGTTGGAAAATGAACAGCTAAAAATCCACGCGATGCAGAGCGCGGAATTGCTGCGCGAAAATGCCCAACTGCGGACTTCCCTCGACTGGCAGCGACAAACCACCTGGAAATTGAAACTCGCGCGCGTGGTGGCGCGCGATCCCGCCAACTGGTGGCGCACAATTCAGATCGATGCGGGGGCGACCGACGGTATCCGCACCAACTTCCCCGTTCTGACTTCCGAGGGCCTCGTGGGGAAAATCGCCGCCGTCGGACCCTACCGCTCGCAGGTTTTACTGTTGGGCGACCCTAACCTGCGCATTGGAGCGTTGGTCCAGGACAAAGAGGTGAGGGAAAATGGAATCATCGTCTCCGGCGGCGGTCCGCTCGACAACAATTTGGTCGGTCTCCAGTATTTTTCGCGAAACAGCGCGATCAAACCGGGCCAATCGGTCATAACCAGCGGTGACGGCGGCGTTTTTCCCAAGGGCATTCTCATCGGGCAAATCGTCGATATGGCCAACCCGGCGTCCGGCCTTTCCACCGAAGCACGGGTCAAAGTGGCGGCGGATCTGAATTCACTGGAGGAAGTCTGGGTGATGCTGCCATGAAAAAACCGGGTCTAAAATGCAAGATTCAAGGTTCAAAGTTTTCAGAAGTATCCGCCTCAACTCTGAACTTTCGAGCTGAAACTTTGAAATTAACAAAATGAACGCGATCAATCCGATCATCATTTTGCTCGCCGCGTTCCTGGCGGTTTATTTTGAATCGTCCTTTTCACTTTTCCGCAATCTGTTAGGGGCGCAGATCGACCTGCTCCCGCCGCTCATGGTTTATGCCAGTCTGACGACAGGAATTTTTACCGTCGCACTTCTGGCCGTGACGGGCGGATTGCTGTTCGACTCGCTCTCGGCCAATCCGCTCGGCGTTTCCATTGTGCCGTTGTTTGCCATGGGATACACGATCCACCGTTTTCATGGATTGCTGTTGCGGGAACAGGTTTATGCCCAATTCGCGTTTGGGACCGCTGCCAGCGTGCTGACGCCCCTCCTCACTCTTTTGATCTTGCTGAGCGGCGATAGCAACCCCCTCGTCGGCTGGGGAACGGTCTGGCAATTGCTAATCATAGGGTTGACGGGCGGATTGCTCACTCCGCTCGTTTTCGCGACCCTGGACAGGCTCAGCCGCGCGCTGAACTACCAGCCTGCCATCCAAGTCGGTTTTCGGCCGGATCGTGAAATTAAACGAAGACGGGGTACATTGTGACGAGCGATTCTGGCAGCGGTCTGAGTTGCACCCGGACAGCCCGATAAATGTTAATATTCGACCAATTAAAACGCGAAGACCACACGTTGCGATATATTTCGTTTGGCGTGCTGGCCGGCATCGCGATCTTGCTGGTCGGGCTCTGGTGGGTGCAGGTCGTTTCATCGAAGCGCTATGAAGCCAACTTGATAAATCAATCGTTTCGTTCCGTGCGCGTTCCCGCGTTGCGCGGAAAAATTCTGGATCGGAACGATCAGAGCCTGGCCGAGAATCGCCCGCGTTTCGACGTCAATCTCTATCTCGAAGACTTGCGTCCGCAGTTTGTTGCCGAATTCCCCAGTGTTAGAGCCGAGGTCACCAATCGAACTCCGGGGATACGAATTCGCGGAAAAGTACTGGAGCAAGTGAACCGGGAAGCGCGCTATCGCGTCGCCAGCAATCTCACGTGGCAGATCTCGACCCGGTTGCAGGAGCCGCAAATCCTCGATTTTGATCAGTTCACCAAGCATTATCACCGGCAGCCCTATATCCCCTTCCCTGTCATGCAAAGCTTGACGCCGAAGCAGGTCGCAATCTTTGCCGAGAATTTCACGGGGCTCAACGGGGTTGAATTGGAAATCCAGCCGACGCGCGTTTATCCGAACGGAACGTCGGCTGCGCACCTTCTCGGCTACATCCAGCGCCACGACCGGCCCGATGATGACGACGAGATTGCCTACAAATATTACCAACCCGATTACGCCGGAAAAACTGGCGTCGAGGCCAGCTTCGATGATGCCCTGCGCGGCAAGGCGGGAGTAAAATCTCTGCTCGTCAACAACATTGGCTACCGGCAACGGGAAGAAATGCTGACCGAAACCGAACCGGGAAAGGATCTCCGGCTTACGATCGATTTGGCGATTCAACGGGCGTCCGAAAAAGCTTTGGCGGCGGCGATGCCCAATGTCATGGGCGCCGCAGTGGTAATGGATGTGCGCAATGGTGACGTGCTCGCGCTCGCCTCGGTGCCCGCGTTCGATCCCAACCTGTTTCCATCGGGAATTTCTTCCGATGACTGGTCGCGCCTGAACAATGAAAAAAGGAGTTATATCTTCAATCGCGCAACCTACGGCGCTTATGCCCCGGGCTCGATTCTGAAAATTCTGACGGCACTGGCTTGCCTGGAAGCCGGCGTGATGAATCCCCAGGAAATCTATCGCGTCCAAGTCGATCCCGAGAACGCGCCCAAGGGTTGCATTTACGTCGATGGGCGCAAGATAAGGGATACGGCCAATGCTGGAGACTACGATTTTAACCGGGCATTTCTGAAATCGAGCAATGCCTATTTCGTTCACTATGGATTAAGAGCCGGCTTGAAAAAGTTGATCGAAGTGGGCGAACGATTTCATCTGGGTGAAATCACAGGCATCCTTCCCCGAGAGGAGGTTTCCGGCACCTTTCCGCCGCCGTCGGCAAATGTGGCAAACCTGTGCATTGGCCAGGGGGTAACGGTCACGCCGCTGCAAATTGCCGTGATGACCGCCGCGATTGCCAACGGAGGAAAGCTTTTCTGGCCCCGTATCATTAAAAACCTCCAGGCGCCGGACGCTGAAGTGGCGTCGGAAACCGGGACGATTCAACCCGGAGTGGTTCGATCCGATCTGCGATTAAACCCGAAGCACGTCGAACTCATCCATCGCGCCATGCTGGCGGACGTTGAGGACCACGAGGGAACCGGAAAAGCCGCAGCCGTCGCCGGGTTGCAGATCGCCGGAAAAACCGGCACCGCGCAAGTGACGAAGGGCAAACAGGTCATCGACCACATAACCTGGTTCGTCTCCTTCGCTCCGTATCATAAGCCGAAATATGCGGTCGTCGTCATGGTGCAATCAGGGGTCTCCGGCGGCGGGACCTGCGCGCCTGTCGCGCAGAAAATTTATGAGACAATATTGAAATTGGAAAAAACCGGGTCATCACCCCCCGTGACGCTGGCCCTGAATTAAATGTACGAAACGAATTTAAACGAACGCAAATCGTCCCTCGATTGGCCGCTGCTCCTGGCGCTGCTTGGACTCATGGGCATTGGGGCAGCGTTTATTTACAGCGCCTCGTTCGCAAACGAATCCTCCCGGACGCTCGTCTGGTTCAAACAACTCTACGCCAAGCAAATGATCTGGTACGTGATCGGGATTGTTTTTGCCGCCGGGTTTTGCTTTTTCGATTACCGCACCCTGTGCCGGTGGTCCATCGTCGGATACTGGGCATCCATTTTTCTCCTGATCCTGGTCCTGTTCATCGGAACGGGCGGAGCCACTTGGGGAGCCAAGCGTTGGATCAACTTGGGCTTCTTTCAATTCCAGCCCTCTGAATTTTCAAAAATCGCGTTCATCCTCATGCTGGCGAATTTTCTCAGCCGTCCCGTCGAGGAGTTGCGTTCGCAAAAGCTTTTTTTCAAGGCGCTGGGCATGATCGCCCTGCCCTTTGTTTTGATCTTGAAGGAGCCCGACCTCGGTTCGGCCCTGGTGTTCTTTCCCGTCGGCCTGCTCATGATGCTGGTCGGTGGCGTGCCCGTCCGTTACCTGGCGAAATTCGTCGGGGGCGTCGGGTTGCTGGTCACATTGCTTTTGGTGGATGTCCTCTTCGCGCCGCCGGATTCCTGGTGGCAGATCAAACTGGAACCTTACCAGCGCCATCGACTGATGACTTACTTTGGAAAAGATTTCGCTCCCCGGAACGCCACACCGGCGGAGCGCAAACAAGCGCAAGACCTGCAACGCAACAAATCCTACAACGTCGAGCAAGCGCTTATTTCAGTCGGCTCAGGAGGACTGACCGGCAAAGGGTGGAGGCAGGGAACACAATACTCGCTCGGGTTCCTGCCTCGTGGGGTGGCACACAACGATTTCATTTTCTCCGTCATTGCCGAGGAGGAAGGTTTCGTTGGCAGCGTCGTCGTCTTGACGCTTTACACAGTGGTCCTGTTCAGCGGGATCAAAATAGCCAGCCAGGCGCGCGATCGCCTCGGAAAAATTCTGGCCGTTGGTGTCGTGGCACTTTTATTCAGCCACATCTTCATCAACATCGGCATGAACATTCGGCTCATGCCAGTGACGGGTATTCCATTGCCGCTGCTTAGTTACGGCGGATCCTCAGTGCTATGCTCGCTAATCGCCATTGGCATTCTGCAAAACGTCCATATGTATCGAAGGTCCTATTAATATGAGTGATAGAAATTTTTCGCGACGCCGTCGTGGCGGTATGCGCTTCCGTCCGCCCGGTGGATTGAATCCAAACCAGCGGCCAGACCGCGCGGCGAATGAAGCGCGCGCCGACGCTCTCGGCGATAAATCCGGCGGCAACGATCCCGTCTATGACAAAGCGCGCCACGAGCAGGAAATCGAACGAGCCGAAAATGTCGCAGCCGGCCTGCCGCCCCAAGGACTCCCGCCCGCGGAGGAAACCCATGAACATTCCAAAAAGGATTTTCGTGAACCCGACCTGAAAACGCCCGCCCAGGTGGAAGAATTGCCTTATCAATCCGTGAAGATTGCCGACCCCGTCCCCCAAGGACTGGTCGAAAGCATTCGCGCGGCGGCCACCAAGGTAATCAAGAAAGTGCAGGCGTTGATTCGCCCGGTGAAACGAACGAACAAGGAAGTCATCATCAACGCCGAGTCGCTCGAAACGCGCGTTGGCGTCCTCGAAGAAGGCCGGCTGGAGGAGTTCACCATCGAACGGACCACGGAGGAACGCCTCGTGGGCAGCATTTTCAAGGGCAAGGTGCGCAATCTTGAGGACGGTTTAAAGGCGGCGTTCGTCGATATTGGTTTCGAGAAAAACGCCTTCCTGCATTATTGGGACATCGTTCCCAGCAGTTTCGACAGCGGCGTGGAGCTGGTCGATCGCCCAACGAAAAAACGGGACCGCCCGCGCATCACGCAAAAGGACATTCCGCGCCTCTATCCGCCCGGCAGCGAAATCATCATTCAGGTGACGAAGGGACCCATCGGCACCAAGGGCCCGCGCGTCACCACCAATCTGGTTTTGCCAGGACGGTATTTGGTGCTC
>Ga0163144_10026308_pt1 | contig 11319 bp, 7 predicted proteins | sample OliLak19BULKMAT1_FD_123175 | JGI IMG/M metagenome (GOLD analysis project Ga0163144, IMG submission 123175) | Freshwater microbial mat bacterial communities from Lake Vanda, McMurdo Dry Valleys, Antarctica - Oligotrophic Lake LV.19.BULKMAT1 | ecosystem: Environmental > Aquatic > Freshwater > Lake... | reverse complement strand
TTCCCAAGCCGGTTGGCAAGCTGCACCATGTGCTCGACTGCCATACCGCGCTCATCGGCCTGCGTCGGCGTGTTGGGTTTGTTGCGCTGCGCCCAGTGGGCACTTGCGGAATTGTTCGTGCGCTGCCAGTCCATGAACCGCAGGGACTGGTAGTGCGCGAGGCGCTCGAGGAAGAGCGGGTAGAAAGGTTCCACGAGGTGCGTCGCTTCGAAGCCGGGCATCACGAAGCGCACGTTGCGCACCGGATTAGACGCGTTCGACTGCACGATGCGCAGGAGGATGCCGGCGTTGCTCGGTGTGACGACGACTTCGGCGCGGCCCGGTGTCGTGAGCGCAACCTTCGCGTCGAAGCTGAACTCAAGTTGCCCGACGCCGTCCCAGCGACACACGTACGTGCCGCCCGGGTACAGGCCGCCCGTCGCGTTGAACATCAGCGTGGCCGCCGCCTGCCCCGGCGCGAGAAGCGGCCAACCATTGGCGTCGACCGCGAGCGGCGCCCCTGTGTTCCAGGGCGATCCGAGACCGGCCAACTGAGGCAACCACTTCCGACTCGACTTCATCCCGTCGACGAAGACGATCTCCGTCGAGTAGTCGACGAGTACGGCGAGGTTGATGCCCGCGGGAGCGTGGAAACCGGGCGGCTCCCCCACCCATCCGCCTGCGTTGGGCGGGACGCTCGGATCACCGGGCATTGAGCCCGATCCACCCGGGCCGCCGCTGCCGGTGCCGCCACCGGCTCCACCGCCCCCGCTGGCGGAGGTAGCGACCGAGGAGTCGGCGTGGGGATCAAGAACGGGGTTCGAGTGCTGGGCGCGGGCGGCGGAACTCGCGGCGCTGGACCAAAGCGCGGCGGACAGGGCGAAGAGGCAAAGGGAGGAAAGGACCGACGTGCGGGAGCGCGCACCCTGGGTGCAGGCTCCGCCGAAGAACGACGGGTACAAACGCATAGGATTCAAAGAGGAAGCGGTCCCGCGGGAACGGAAAGGACGCGGAAATGCCTGTGGGGGGAAGGAAGGAGACGCCGCTGCGCGCGCGTCGTTGTGCAAATCGACTCGTTCTTTGGCGTACCTACGGGGTCGCGCGGCGTTAGATACAGCGAACCGCCCAAGTTCCGGGGCAAAAGACCAAAGCCTTCCCCCTCACGGGATCACCCGAGGCGTACGATCGCCCAATTCGCCGATGGGCAGCCCGAACGCAAATTCAGCGTCACGCCCCGAACGGCGCGACGGCGTCAAACACCCGCCGCGCCACTTCAGCGGGCTCGCGGCCACTTGTCTCGACGACAGCGTCGCAACGCTCGTAATGACGCCGACGTCCCTCCAGAAGCGTTTCGAGTTCCGCGAGCGCGCGCGGCCGGTCGCGCATCGGCCGGCCGTCGCCCTGGCCCAGCACGCGAGCGATGTGCTCCGTGGGCTTGGCCCGCAGCCACACGGTGCGACACGTGTCGAGCAGCCGCTGGAAGGTGGCGGGCGCGTCCGTGATCGAGCCGCCGGCGGCGAGCACCACGCGCTCACCCGACGCGAGCAGGTTCTCGAGCGCGAGGCCCTCGAAGCGGTGGAACGCCTCCGCGCCGTGGAGGTCGAAGATCTCGGCGAGAGAAAGCCCCGCAAGGCGCTCGACCTCGTGGTCGAGCTCGAGGAACGGAACCTCGAGCTCAAGAGCAAGGAGCCGCCCAACGGTCGACTTGCCAGCGCCGCGCAGTCCAACCAGCGCCAGGCGCTCCGCGGCGCGCGGGCGGTGGGATGCGGGCTCGAAAAGGGAGGCAAGCCCGATCCCTAGGGCATCCGCGAGGCGCGCGAGCACGAGAACGCTCGGGTTGGCGCGCCCTGCCTCGGCTTCGGTCGCGTAGCGCCGGCTGACCCCGGCCCGACGGGCAAGTTCGGCAAGGCTCAGGCCGCTGGCCTGGCGCGCAGCGCGAATTCGCCGGCCAAGCTCGAACAACAGGCTTGTCGAACCCATGGTATGGGCGTTATCATGCGCTGACTTCGGTGATGTGCGCAAGATAGTTCCCACGTCCCCGGCGGCGCTCGCCGTGCTTTCCCAGCCAGCGGCCCCGGCGGCCGTTCCCGGGCCGCGGCCCTGCCCTTAACCTGCCCGCCATCTGGCGTGCGCATCCGGCCCGACGGTTGTGCACGGCAGACGGTCCCGCGACCCAACGCCCACCCTCGACCCCCTTCCGCGAAACCCGAGGTCCCCGTGAGCCAGAGCAGCACGACGACGAGCAAGAACGCCACACAAGCCGCGGACCACGGCGCATCCCACGGACACGGCATCCCCGCGCCCGTGGTCGACCTGCGCACATCCCCTGACCAGTACCGCCACTGGCGGCTCGCGGTCGACGGCGACATTGCGACGCTCAGCATGAGCGTCCAGCAGGACGGCGGTCAGCGCCCGGGCTACGAGCTCAAGCTCAACAGCTACGACCTCGGCGTCGACATCGAACTCGCCGACGCGACCCAGCGCATCCGCTTCGAGTATCCGCAGGTGCGCGTCGTCGTCGTCACCGGCGGCATCGAGCGTGTGTTCTGCGCCGGCGCCAACATCATGATGCTCGCGTCCAGCACCCACGGCTTCAAGGTGAACTTTTGCAAGTACACCAACGAGACGCGGCTGTACCTTGAGGACGCGTCGGAGAACTCCAACAAACGTTTCCTCGCTGCGCTCAACGGCACCGCATCCGGCGGTGGTTACGAGCTCGCCCTCGCGTGCGACAAGATTTTGCTCGTCGACGACCGCAATAGCGCGGTCAGCTTCCCCGAACTGCCGCTGCTCGGCGTTCTTCCGGGCACCGGCGGCCTGACGCGCATCGCCGACAAACGCCGCATTCGCCGCGACCGCAACGACGTCTTCAGCACGTTGGCGGAAGGCATCAAGGGCAAACGCGCCGTCGAATGGGGCCTGGTCGACCGGATCGCGCCGCTTTCGCGCTGGAGCGAAGCCGTCGCCGCAATGGCACAGGAAATGGCGTCGACAATGCCGAGCGGCGCGGACCGCCACGGCATCGAGCTCGAGCGCTTGGAGTACACGGTCAACGGCCCGAGCCGCCACTACGGCAACGTGCGGCTCGACGTTGCCAGCGACGGCCGCCAAGCGGCTCTCGAACTGCGTTTGCCGGAAGACGAAAGCGGCTGGCCCACCGATCCGCGCGCGGCCCACCGCCAGGGTGCGAAGTGGTGGCTCATGCGCATGCTGCGCGAGCTCGACGACGCCCTCTGTCACATGCGGCTCAACCTGCCGGACGTCGGCCTTGTCACCGTGCGGGTCACGGGGAACCTCGAGACCGCTGCGCGCGCGGACCAACTGCTCAGCGACCCGCACTGGTTCACCACCGAGGTGCGCCACTTTGCCAAGCGTGTTCTCAAGCGCTTCGACAACACGGCGAAGAGCTTCTACGCACTCGCCGATGCGGACACGGCGTTTGGTGGGCTGTTCCTCGAGGTGATCCTCGCGTGCGACCGCCAGTACGTCCTGACGGACAGCGATCAACCGGTACAACTGGCGCTCGGCCCCGCAAATTTTGGCCCCTACCCGATGGCCAATGGCCTGACGCGGCTCGAAACACGATTCCTGGGTGAACCCGCGCGTGTCGAAGTCCTGCGCGACGAACTCGGCACCGCGCCGTTCGCGGCGCTGGACGCCGAGCGCGCCAATGAACTCGGTCTTGCGACGAGCGCTCCGGACCTCATCGACTGGGACGACGAAGTTCGGCTCGCGATCGAAGAGCGCGTGGCCTATTCACCCGACGCGTTGACGGGCATGGAAGCCAATTTGCGTTTTGCCGGGCCCGAGACGATGGAGACCAAGATCTTCGGCCGCCTCTCCGCCTGGCAAAACTGGATCTTCCAACGGCCAAACGCCGTGGGCGTGCGCGGCGCGCTCAACTGCTACGGCACGCCACAACGCCCCGAGTTCGACTACCGGCGCACATGATCGCGCAGCACCCCGTCTCCGACCGCCCCGCCACCCCTCACGACGAGGAAGACCATGACCGGCATCGACTACACCCAGAAGATCCCGAACAACGTGGACCTCAAGAGCGATAAGCGCCTCCAGCGCGCGCTCGAGTCCTGGCAACCCCATTTCATCGACTGGTGGGGAGCGATGGGCCCCACCGATTTCAACGCCAACGACGTTTACCTGCGCACCGCAGTAAGCGTCGACGCCGCGGGCTGGGCCCATTACGGCTACGTCAAGATGCCCGACTACCGCTGGGGCATCTTCCTCGAGCCGCAGCAGGCCGACCGCACGATCGGGTTTGGCGACCACTTCGGCGAAGAAGCGTGGCAGCAGGTCCCCGGTGAGTACCGTAACTGGCTGCGCCGCCTGATCGTCACCCAGGCGGACACCGAGCCCGCGTCGGTGGAGCAACAGCGCCTCCTCGGCCACACCGCTCCGTCGCTCTACGACCTGCGCAACCTGTTCCAGGTCAACGTCGAAGAGGGCCGCCACCTGTGGGCGATGGTTTATCTACTGCACGGATACTTCGGCAAAGACGGGCGCGAGGAAGCAGACGAGCTGCTGGAGCGGCGCTCGGGCAACCCCGACCACCCGCGCATCCTGCAGACGTTCAACGAACCCTGCGCGGACTGGCTGTCCTTCCTGTGCTTCACGATGTTCACCGACCGCGACGGCAAGTTCCAACTGCTGTCCCTGGCGGAATCAGGCTTCGACCCGCTCGCCCGCACCTGCCGCTTCATGTTGACCGAAGAAGCGCACCACATGTTCGTGGGCCAAACCGGCGTCGGCCGCGTGATTGAACGCACGTGCCAGGTGCTGAAGGAGGGCAAGGACCCGCGCGCCGAAGGGGCCATCCCGATGGACATCATCCAGAAGTACATCAACTTCTGGTCGAGCTCATCGACCGACCTGTTTGGTTCGGAGATCTCATCCAACGCTGCGAACTTCTTCCGCGCGGGCCTGAAGGGCCGTGCTTATGAAGACCGCCAGACGGACCACCGCGCGCTCGAGGGTGTGTACCAGCTCCCGACGGTCACCGCCGGCAACCTAAGCTCCGAGGAGGTTCCGCTGCGCAACGCGATGAACGAGATTCTGCGCGACGAGTACGTGAAGGACAACGAGAAGGGCATCGCGTACTGGAACCGCGTTTGCGAGCGCTACGGCAATGACTACCGCTTCGCGCTGCCGAACCGCCGTTTCAACCGCAGCGTCGGCATCTACGCAGGTTCGCACTTCGACCTCGAAGGCAATCTGATCGACGCCGCGACCTGGGAGCTGCGCTCCAAACAATGGCTGCCGACACCCGCCGACAAGGCGTACGTGAAGTCGCTGATGAAGGGCTGCTTCGAGCGCGGCAAGATCGCGAGTTGGATCGCGCCCCCGGCAAAGGGTGTGAACGAGCAGCCGTTCGAGTACGAGTACGTAAAGCTCTAACCGTCCCACCCGGCCCAAGCCTGAGCCAAAGCCGGAGCGCGGGCCTCCAGGCCCGCGCTCCGACTCGACTTGCGCAGCCAGCTGGGCCGGCCGCGAGCGTGCCTCAGAGCCGCGCCAGACGCTCTTCGCGGTCCCGCGCCACAAGCGCTTCGAGCAGCGTCCCAAGACGCCCCCCGACCACTTGTTCGAGCGAATAGTTCGCATCGAGCCGATCGTCGCTGACGCGATTCTGGGGCCAGTTGTACGTGCGAATGCGGTCGTTGCGATTGCCGCTGCCGACCTGCTCGCGGCGCTCCTTCGCACGCTCCTCGTGCAACCTGTTCTGCTCCGCCTCCAGCAATCGCGCTCGCAGGATGCGCATCGCCTTCTGCTTGTTCTTGAGCTGGCTCTTTTCGTCCTGGCAGTGGACCGCGAGGCCCGTGGGCAGGTGCGTGATGCGCACCGCCGAACTGGTCGTGTTGACCGATTGGCCCCCAGGTCCCCCGGCACGCATGGTGTCGATGCGCAGATCGCCGTCGCCGATCTCGATTTCCGCTTCCTCCGCTTCGGGCAGCACGGCCACCGTCGCGGCGGACGTATGAATACGCCCCTTCGATTCGGTCGCGGGCACACGCTGCACACGGTGGCCGCCGGATTCAAAACGCATCAGGTTCCAGACACCGTCACCCTCGAGCGCGAAGACGGCCTCCTTGAGGCCCCCGACTTCACTGGCTGACACGTCGAGCACTTCCAGCCGCCAGCCGCGTCCCTGCGCAAACCGCTCGTACATCTGGTAGAGGTCGCGGGCAAACAGCGTCGCTTCGTCACCCCCCGTGCCCGCGCGCACCTCGACGATCACGCGGCGGCGCTCGAGATCGCTGTCGCGTACGAGTTCGTCGCGCACACGCTCGAGGAGTTCGTTCTCGCGGGCCGTTAGATCGTCGAGTTCCTCGCGCGCCATCGCGCGGAAGTCCGCATCCGCCGTCGAATCGCCAAGCAACGCTTCGGCCTCGCGGCGTTCGCGCTCGAGGCGCACGACCTCGGCCTGCAAAAGGGCGATGCGCTCGAGCGCGCCACGCTCACGCGCGAGCCGCGCGGCCTGCCGCCCGTCGGAAAGCACCGCGGGATCCCCCAGCAACGCGGTCAACTCGTCGAAGCGGCGCGCGCGCTCGGCGAGCGTCACCCGCAGGTTGTCCGAAAGGTTCAACGGACACCCTCCACGCGCAGGCGCGCGAGCGCCGCGCCCGCGGAGGCAAATCCCGCTGCAAGGGCGAGTTCAAGCGCGAGTTTCAACGGTAGCCCAACCACGTTGTCGAAACCGGCGCCCTCGAGTTTTTCGACGAACCGGTCCGCGCTCTCCTGGATCGCGTACCCCCCCGCCTTGTCGCGCCATTCGCCGCTTTCGACGTAATCCTCGACCTCGCTGGGTTCGATCGTTCGCATCGTCACAAACGTCACCGCCACGCCGACCGCAGCTTGCGCGCCGCGAGCGCCCACCGCAACACCCGTCGCGACGGTGTGGCGTGTTCCCGACAGCGCGCGCAGCATTCGACGCGCGTCTTCGTGGCCGCTAGGTTTGCCGAGCAGTTCCCACATCCCGCGCGCGTTGCTGAGCCCCACCACCGTGTCCGCGGCGAGCGCTACTTCACCGGTCGCGAGCCCCGCCTCTGCCGCTCTCCACTTGCGCAGCGCAAGCTCGCGCGCAGCCTGTTCCGGTGCCATGTCCGGTGCGATCGATTCGTCGACGTCGAGCGGCCGCACGCAAAACGGCACACCCGCCGCCTCGAGCAGCGCGCGCCGCCGCGGCGACGCGGATGCGAGCACGAGGCGCGGATCGGACAAAGGCGCGGGGCGTTGCGTCATGTTCGATCGGGACTGCGCGGAACGCCGCCGCCCGTCATGGCGGCGCGGCGACTAAAAAAACGGCGTGGGCGTCAGCGGCGCAGCGGAGTGCGGCGGGCAGCACTCTTCGCGCTTCCCTTCTTGTCCGCCTTGCTTGGTTTTTCGCCCTTCGGAGCGGAGCGCGCGGGTTTTTCCGCAGCCGAGGCCTTGCCCGACTTGGCACCCGACACGGGCTTGGGAGCGGTCGGCTTGACGCCGGACTTCGAATCGGACTTCGAATCGGGCTTCGAATCGGACTTCGAATCGGACTTCTTCGGCTTCGCGGGCGACTTCGGCTTCGCGGGCGACTTCGGCTCACCGCCCTTGTTCGCCGCCGATTGTTTCGCGGCGGACGGCTTCGCCGTCGGCACGATCTCGGCCTTCTTGGGCGCCGGCTTTTTGGCGTCGGCCTTCTTCGGCTCCGCTTTTTTGGCGTCGACCTTTTTGGGCTCTGCTGTCTTGAGCTCAGCCTTCTTCGAATCCGGTTTCTTGGCTTCGGCCTTTTTCGTGTCGGCCTTTTTCGGGTCGGCCTTCTTCGTGTGGCCCGCTTTGGCCGCGGGTGCCTTCGCGGCGGGTTTGGCCGGAGCCTTCGCAGGCGCGGGTTTGGCCTTCGCCTTGGCCGGAGCCTGCTTCGCAGCCTCCGCCTTCTTCGCAGCGTCAGCTTTTTTCGCAGCGTCAGCTTTTTTCGCAGCGTCCGCCTTCTTCGCAGCGTCAGCTTTTTTCGCAGCGTCGGCTTTTTTCGCAGCGTCAGCTTTTTTCGCAGCGTCAGCTTTTTTCGCAGCGTCAGCTTTTTTCGCAGCGTCAGCTTTTTTCGCAGCGTCAGCTATTTTCGCAGCGTCAGCTTTTTTCGCAGCCTCGGCCTTTTTCGCAGCGTCCTTCTTGGCCGCCTCCCTCTTCGCGGCTTCCGCCTTCTTGGCGAGTTCCGCGGCCTTCGCGGCTTCCTTCTTCGCCGCCTCGGCCTTCTTCGTCGCGTCCTTCTTGGCGGTTTCCTTCTTCGCGATCTCCGCCTTGCGCACGGCCTCGCGGGCTGCGGCGGCTTCCTTTGCGACGCGCTTCACTTCGTCTTGCGCGGCCTGTTTCTCCGCGGCGATCTTCGCGAGCGCCGCACGCTTGGCGTCGCGCTCGGCGACCTTGGCCGCTTCTTTGGCCGCGCGCTCCGCTTCCTTGGCGGCCTTCTTCTCCGCCGCCACGCGGACGATTTCCGCCTTGCGCTCGGCTTCAAGACGCACCTTCTCCGCGGCCGCAGCGGCCTTGCGCTCGGCTTCCTGACGCGCCTTGTCCTGGGCGGCGCGCTGCACTTTTTCGCGGGCGAGCGCGTCAACCTTGCGTTGGCGCTCAACCTTTTGCTGCTCGCGCTCGCGCTTCTTGGCCTCGATCTCAAGCCGCTTGCGCTCCTTCTCGTCTTCCTTGCGCTGGCGCTCCTCTTCGCGCTTGCGGGCGACCTCGGCTCGGGCGAGCTGCTGCGTGCGCTCGTCGAACGCCTTTTTGCCCGCGGGGGTGTCGCGCAGGATTTCGAAACGCACGTAGGCGGGGTCGTCCGCATCCCCCCAGGTCTCGGCGATCTCGTTGAAGACGAGGGTGAACTCCAGTTCCTTGCCCGCGGGCACGAGCGCGGCCACGGCGTCCTGTGCCTTCTGCGCAGAGCTGGTGCGCGGCATCAGATCGAGGCGCTCTAGCGCCTTCAACAGCGGCGGGATGAGCGGAACGTTGTTGCCCGCCGCGAGCCACAGCGCGTACGCCACGCCGCTCGTGCCGAGCACAGGGCTCTTCGCAAGCGTCTTCGCGCCGGCGGTCAAATCACCGCGCAAAAACTCGAGGTCGAGCCCGTGGGTGTTCTGGAACACCTCCTGCAGGATCGCGCGCATGGATCGCGCCGCGGCCGACAGGTCGGCGGTTGACGCGTCGGGCAGCGCGGGCCGCATGAAGTTGACGATCTCCTGCGTTTGGCTGACACGCAGTTCGTTCCAGCTTCCGTACGCGGTGCGCAGGGCTTCGAGCCCCGCGCGTGCATGCGCCTGGGAAAGGTGCCGCATCAGGGCGATCCACAGCACGTGCTCGAGGATGCCCAGATTCTTGTCTGGGCTCTTCGGCAGCGGATGCGCGGGGCGGTGGGCGGCGATCAGCCGCGGAACGAGATCGGTCTTCTTACTCACCGTGGCGGACGGGAAGGGCCGGAGCGGGTCCAGCGAGTGTGGGGTCGGACGGCACGGATCTTAACCCGCGGCGCGCGCGCCCGAACGCAACGCGGGACGCGCTGTGAAGCACGGCGCGCACGGGCCCGGGGCGGTGGTCAAACGGTGCTCAAAACAAAGCGCCGCTCCGGAATCCGGTGCGGCGCGGTCGCGGGCGGCGAAGTGGCCGCGCCGGAAAATCAAACGTCGCGAGACCGCCGATCAGGTCGCGGCCGGAGCCGCCTTGGCGGCGCGCTTCGCGGAGACTTTGGCCTTGCTGCGCTCGGCCTTGCGTGTGGTGCGCGTTTCTTTGGTGGCGGCGCGGCGCTTCGCGTTGGCGGTGTCCTGGGAGCGCCCAGTGCGCACACGCTTCTTCTTGACCGGCAGGCCCTCGTAAACACCGAGGCGGCGGAAGATCGAAGCCACGGTTTCGCTGGGCAGTGCGCCCGCGCCGAGCCAGTGGCGCGCCTTCTCGACGTCCAGTTTGAGGCGCAGGTCCGGCACGGAAGAAACCGGATCGTAGAACCCGAGGGACGCGAGGACCCGGCCGTCCACGGGGCGCCGAGAATCGGCGACGGCGATGCGGTAGGTCGGGTGGTTCCTGCGCCCGATGCGCTTCATGCGGATGACGACGGACATGGAGGGGAGGGCGTCTTGTGCTGGGCCTTGACGGGACGTTCGAAAGCTGGCCGGAGCCGGGCCGGGGATGTCCCGGACGCGGCGGCGGACACAGCGAGCCCGAGAGTCTAGGGAAGAGCCGCCCCCACGCGCAAGCCCGATCCACCGCCGTCGGGCGCTCCAACCCGCGGAAAGTTCAGCGTTTCTTGCGGTTCTTGCGCTTCTGCTTGGCTTTAGCCTTCTCCTTCGCCTTGTCGCGCGGGCCGGTGCCTCGCCCGGGCCCGCTGGCGGCGGCGCCGCCTTGGAGCTTGGCGAGGTCGGACAGACCGCCCAGACCACCTGCTCCCAGACCGCCAAGGCCACCCAAGCCGCCCCCGAGGAGGTTGCCAAGACCCTTGATCCCCCCGCCGACCATCCCGCCCGCGCGCGACAGCATTGACGGTCCGCCCAGGTCGGCGGCAAGTTCCCCATCGGGTGCGAGGGCCTCGAGCGCAGCGCGTTTGTCCTTCGCGCCCATACCGCCGAGCCCCAGCTTGCCCATCTGCTTCATCATTTGCTTCATGCCCTTGTAGGACTTGAGCAGCTCGTTCACGGCTCCGACGTCCTGGCCCGCGCCGCGTGCAATTCGCCGGCGGCGGGACATGTCGAGCAGGTCCGGTTGCAGGCGCTCTCGGCGGGTCATCGAGGTGCACAACGCTTCGATGCGCTTGAAGCGGCCGTCGTCGATGTCGACGTCCTTCATCAAGTCGGACATGCCGGGCAGCATGCCGAGCATCTTCTTCATCGGGAGCTTTTGGATCATGCGCAGTTGCCCGAGCATGTCCTCGATGGTGAAGGAGCCCATCACCATCTTTTCGTAGCTCGCCTGCGCCTCCTTCTCGTCGATGCGCTCCGACGCCGCCTCCACCAGGCCCACGACGTCGCCCATGCCTAGGATGCGCCCCGCCATGCGCTCGGCGCTGAAGGGATCGAGGTCCTCGAGCTTCTCGCCGGTGCCAAGGAACAGGATCGGGCGACCGGTGACGGCCTTGAGGCTCATCGCCGCGCCGGCGCGCGCGTCGCCGTCGAGCTTGGTCAGGATCACGCCCGTCAACGCGAGGCGTTTGTGGAACGCTTCGGCCGAGCGCACCGCGTCCTGGCCGGTCATGCCGTCGACAACAAGGATCTGCGCGTGCGGCTTCGAAACCCGCGCGATTTCCTCGACTTCGGCCATCAGCGCGTCGTCGACGTGCAAACGGCCCGCGGTGTCGAGGATGACGAGGTCGCGGCCCGTGCGCTG
>Ga0163144_10026307_pt1 | contig 11319 bp, 4 predicted proteins | sample OliLak19BULKMAT1_FD_123175 | JGI IMG/M metagenome (GOLD analysis project Ga0163144, IMG submission 123175) | Freshwater microbial mat bacterial communities from Lake Vanda, McMurdo Dry Valleys, Antarctica - Oligotrophic Lake LV.19.BULKMAT1 | ecosystem: Environmental > Aquatic > Freshwater > Lake... | reverse complement strand
TTCGCCCTCGCGGACGCTGGCGGTCTCGACCACCCCGGCTACGGGTGAACGCACTTCCCGCACGGCGCCGCCGGGTTCGAGTTTGCCCTCGGCCATTACGACCTGATCGAGGCGTGCGAAGGTCATCCAAAAAAAACAAAAGACGGTAAACCCGACGATGCTCCACAAAAGTGCGTGGGACCAAACCGGAGGCGGACGCAGGGAGGCGTGGCGGTCGACGCGATCCAAGGTGCTGTCGAGGGCGTCTGGCTTGGTCAACTCTGATACGGCCCGACGCACCCAGGGAATGACGTGTTTGCGCATCGTGATCTCGGCTTTCCGAGCCCAAAACTTAGCGCGGCGTTGCCACTGTTTCAGAGTGGGATTCATTCCAAGGCCTCCTGTTGGCGTGCGAGGGCGGCATAGCTGCCGTCGAGATCCATCAACTGTTTGTGCGTGCCGCTTTCGGTCAGGGCTCCGCCGTCCAGGTAAAGAATGAGATCGGCGTGCCGGAGGGAACGCAGACGGTGAGTGACCATGAAAATTGTGCGGCCTTGAAAAGCGCGGGAAAGATTTTGCAGCACTTCCTGCTCGGTGGGCGAGTCAAGGGCACTGGTGGCTTCGTCGAGGATGAGCAGGCGGGGCTTGGTCAGCACCATGCGGGCGAGCACGACGCGTTGGCGCTGGCCATGGCTCAGTCCTCGTCCGCCTTCGCCCAAGTGCGTGTTGTAGCCGTCCGGCAGGCGCATAATGAAGTCATGGGCGCAGGCCAGGCGCGCGGCGGCGACGATTTCCTCTGCGGTGGCCTCGGGTTCGGAAAGGGCGATGTTTTCCTGCACCGTGCCGTCGAAGAGAAGGGTATCCTGCAGCACGACGCCAATTTGTTTTCTGAGGGATTGTAATTCCACCTTCGTCACATCGTAGCCGTCGATGAGAATGCGCCCTTCGAGCGGCGTGTGCAGGATGGGCAGGAGCTTGAGGAGCGTGCTTTTTCCGGATCCGCTTTGGCCCGCCACGCCGACGAACGCACCCGGCTCGGCGGCAAAACTGACGCCGCGCAATTGGGGTGGCGCGCCCGGTCCGCCGTAAGAAAATCCGAGGCTTTCGTAAACCACCTTCCCCTCGACCGGCGGAAGTGGAATGTTTTTCTCACCCGATTCCCCCTGCTCGCGCGGTGCGTCGAGGATGTCGGAGAGGCGTTCCAGCGACATGCCGGTTTCCTGAAATTGCTGCCAGCTCCCCGCGAGGCGGAGCAGGGGTGCGCTCACGTAGCCGCTGATGATGCGGAAGGCGATCAACTGGCCAATGCTGAGCTTGTGATCGAGCACCATCCAGGCGCCGATCCACAGCACGGCGAGGTCGGCCATGCGGTTGAGAAAGCCGCTGGCGGTGTTCAATCCGGTCGAAACCACCACCGAGCGAAAACCCGCCGAGACGTAGCGTGCGTAGCGTTCCTGCCAGCGCCAGCGGGCCAGGGGTTCCAGGCTCTGGGCTTTGATGGTCTGGATGCCGCCGAGCGTTTCGATGAGATGGCTTTGTGTTTCCGCGTAGCATTCTGCGCGCTGCCGGAGTTGGCGGCGCAGCATTGGACTCACGACAATGGTCAGACCGACAAGCAGCGGCACCGCGCCAAGGGCCACCAACGTCAGCGGGACGCTGTAGGCCAGCATGACCGCGACGTAAATGACGGAAAACGCGGCATCGAGAACGAGCGTGAGAGCGGAGCCGGTGAGAAACTGGCGGATATTTTCCAACTCGTTCACCCGTCCGGCAAGCTCGCCGACCGGGCGTTTTTGAAAATAGCCGAGTCCAAGGCGGTAGAGCCGGTCCATCACGGCAGAACCGAGAGTGAGATCAATGCGGTTCGTGGCGTCTGCAAATAAATAAGTGCGCAACCCGCCCAGCACCGAGCCGAACAATATGGTGACGGCCAGGAGCAGGCCCAGCACATGAAGCGTTCCGGCACTGTCCTGCACGAGCACCTTGTCAATGATCACCTGGGTGAGCAAGGGATTGGCCAAGGCGAAAAGCTGCACAAAAAAGGAGGCCACCAGCACTTCCAGCAGCACGCGGCGGTGGCGGCGGATCGCGGGCCAGAACCACCGCAGACTGAAGGGCTCGCCGGTTTCCCGGCGGCCCGCCTGCAAAAGCAGCGCTTCCTCGGCAGGTTCGTTAGCGCCCGGGGTGATCCGCTGCACGCCGGTTGCCGGGCTGTGCAGCACAAACTCCTTGGAACCCGCCTCGACGAGCAGGCTGAGATGTCCGCCGCGCCGCAGCAGCACCGGAGGCTCGACTTGGAGAAGTTCCGCCGGGGAGAGCGTGATCCACTGCGCGAGGAGTCCGGCCGATTCCGCCGCCGCGCCCAACGAACGCAGCGACAAGGGGCGGCCCGCCGTGCGCTCAAGCTGGCGGACGAGAACACGCCGCAGGACGGCGGGTCGAAAAGGAATCTCAAGCTTTGTGCAGGCCATTTCCAAAGAGGCCAGCGCGCAGTCCAATTCGCCTTTTGCGGGTATAAACGAATCGGCCCCGGGTGTTGGGGAAGGGATGGCGATTTCTGCTGGTTCAGCTTCGGCGGGACTGTCTTCGACGTCGGACGTTTCCAGCCCAATCGTGGGACTGGCAGTGTCTTTTTCGCCGGAGTGGCGGCGCATTTTGTCTTGCAGCCACTGGTTGAAAAGTTCGCTGAGCAACTGCGCCCGCACTGCCGCATCGCCGAGGCGTGCGGCCAGGCGTTTTTCCAGCCGCACGAGAACGACCCACTCCGCCACCTTCGCCGGGCCGCGCAAATCGCCCGGTGCCATGGAAGAGAGAATCTGGGCAAGTTCCGGATGCAAGGTTCCGAGCGGCGAGGGGCCGAGCAGGCCGCTCGTGTGGCGTTCGGGTCCGCAGGAGTGGATCGCGGCCAGGTCGCCGAGCGTTTTGTCGCCACTCTCGATCTGGTTCAGCGCTTCCTTTGCCTCGGCGAGGGAACGGACTCGAAGCAGTGAGTAAACCACCTGATCGAGCGCGGTCTTGCGCTTGAGAAAATAAGACGGCAGCGCATCCTTCCATTCCCGCTCCTTGAAAATTTCAACGCGCAGTTGCCGACGCGCGATTTCCCGCCAGTCTTCGGCTGCGAGCGGGCCGCCATTCACGCCGTTGCGCAGCCCGCGCCGGGCGCTGAATTCGCGCCAGAAATTTTCCTCCGCATCAATGGGTATAGCGATGGACTGGACGGCCTCGTCCACGATTTCCTCACCCGCGACGCGCGGCCAGAGGTCGTAGCGTTTGAGGCGCGCCTGATGTTCGGGAGCCCAGCTCATGGTTTGCGGTCGGCGGCGCGCTGGAGCCAGCGGGCTCGCGCGGGCAGGAGCTTGCTGAGAGCGTAGCGTTCCAACACGGTGGCGCGCGCGTTTTCTCTCATGCCGCCGAGGCTAGGTCCTGCATCGAGCGCCTGGCCGGTTCGTTCGGCCATCGCCTGGGTGTTGAAAAAATCCACAAGGATCCCGTTGTGACCGTCCGCGATGATTTCGCGAACTGGTGCGGTGTCTGAGCCAATCATTACGCAGCCGCAGGCCATGGCCTCCAATGCTGACCACGAAAGGACAAAGGGCCGCGTGAGGTAGACGTGAGCGGACGAAGCGCGCAGCACCTGGCGGTATTCGCTGTAAGGAATCATGCCGGTGAAATGCGTCCGGGCGGGATCGAGCGGGAACTCCTCGAGCATGGCGGTTTTGTAGGATTTTCCGTCCGGACGCGGACGGCCGTAGGCCACGCGGTCGTCACCGACCACGACGATGTGGCATTTGGGCCTCGCTTCCAACAGGCGATGAGCGCAGTCGATGAATTGCGGGAAGCCGCGATAAGGTTCCATGCCACGCGCGACATAGGTCACGATCTCGGCATCCTCCGGCAATTCCAAGCCAATGCGCGGGAGGCTGAGGCGGGAAGGCTCAGGCGAAAAATACTCGGTGTTGATGCCTTCATGGCAGAGGCCGATTTTGGAGTGAAATTCCCTCGGGAATTGCGCCTTCTGCCATTTCGTAGGAGTGCAGCCGCCGGTGCTGGCGTCCAGTTCGGTGAGGATGGCGGCGTTTTTGACGCGAATGCGCGCCTCGCCATCGGCGTCGAGCGGTTCCGAGGGATCGAAGTCCGAGTCGCTGCCGTGCGCGCGATAATACCATTCGAATTGGAAAAGCAGCGGGCAATTTGGAAACAGATCGCGGAGAAAAAGTCCCTGGCCGAAACCTGAATGGGCATAGATGACATCGGGCACGAAGCCGCTTTTGCGGAGTTCGAGGGCAGCGCGATAGGCGGCCTGTCCATGGCGGATGGCCTGGTCGAAGCTGGCGAGATAGGGATGCGTGCCCTTCGGCGGAGGATCAGGCGGCGGGTGGAGGATTTTTTGAATGCCGGGAATTTTCCCTTCCTTCCGCGCTGTGATGAAGGCGACTTTGTTGCGAGGATGCGCGGCCAGTGCCGCCGCCAGATCGCGGAACTGCGAGGGAAAATTTGGATGAAGGAAAAGAACGTTCATGCGGCTTGCGTGTGCTGACGGGCGGCATCCATTTTTCCGAGAGCCGTGTAAATTCGCGCGGCGTAACGGTGCGGTGTGGGCAGACCGGGGCGCATGGCCAAGGCGGTTTCCAAGGCGAGCATGGCGCGCTCCGTATCGCCCAGACGCAGCAGGGCGCGGCCTAGATGAAAATGTGCCGATGGCAAGAAATGTTGCAGCCCGACGGCGCGCAAGGCGTATTCCGCGGCAGTCTCCGGCTGGTTCTGGCGAAGGAGTGTCGCCGCCATTCCTTCGCAGGCGGATGCGCTCTCAGGGTCAATCGCAAGGGCCTTGCGGAAGGCCCGAGCGGCGGCCCGCCACTGGCGGCGTTGCAGATAGACAGCGCCAATCTGGTTGTGCAGGCGCGGCAACCGGGGTGCTGCGCGTTCGGCCTCGCGCAAGCGTGTGAGCGCAAGGCGAGGGCGGCCCTCTGCCAACAGAATCAGGCCGAGTAATAGTTTAACGTCTGGGGAATCGCTCACCAGGTGGGGGCGCGCTTTTTCGAGAAGCCTGCGCGCCTCCTCGTGTTCGCCTGCTGCAAGTTGGGCTTGAGCCAGCGCGAAGAGAATGCGCGGGTCGGATTCCGCTGCGAGAGGTTCGAGCAGCTTCACCGCCTCGGCCGCCCGGCCGGAGTGCAGCCGCGAATGAGCGAGGTTGTATTGCCAGTCCCGTGTCGCTGCTTTGACGGCGTCGTTCCCTGCCTCCGAAGGCGGATTGAGATAACCCAGATCACTCAATTGGCGCATCATTTCCCGGGCCTCAATAGGATCGCACCTGGCGAATTCGGGATGCATCCCCGAATCACCGGGCACGGATTCCCAGCTCTGGATGCGAACAACATTCGGTGGATTGGCAAAGGCCTGGACAAGCGGCTTGCCCTCCATGTCCGCTCCGCAGGGCAGGCCAAAAAGCGTCAGAATCGTCGGCGCTATATCGAGCAGCGTGGCTCCGTAAACGCGCTCGTCGGGGAGGATGCCCGGCCCGCACATGGCAAAAATGCCGTGCGGGCGATGCCAAGCCAGGGGATTCGGATCGAGCGTTTCGCCTCGTGCGCCGGGCCGCAAATGGTTCGAATGAAATCCATGATCGCTCACGATCAGAACCGTTGTTTCGTCGCCGGCGAGCTGAAGGAGGCGGTCCAACATCATGTCATGGAATCGGTAGATGCCTTCCATCACACCGCTGAAAAGCTGGAAAAGCCTGGAATCAATCCCTGGCATCCGGGGCGGGTGAAATGGCATGAACGCATGGCCGACGTGATCAATGGCTTCGTAATAAACCGCCGCGAAATCCCATGGCTCGTGCTCCATCAACCAAGTCGCGGCGGCGTGGGTGCTGGCGCACTCCGCAAGTTGCCGCGCGAGAATTTGCAGGGGCTTCGCCGCCACCGGATCGCTTTGGTCAATCTCCGCCGCGCGCGGCACGAAGGGCAGCAAATGCTCGCCGATGATTTGTTCCGGCGGCACGCGGAGCCCGGCCAGAACGTCTTCCAACGAACCTGGATGAACTGTCCCGGGCGCAATCGGGCCGTTCGAGGATGCAAACAGATTCGACACGCAGACCCCGCCGGGGAGCGGTTCGGCTGGATGGCTGGCCAGCCAGTTGGTGACTTGCGAGCGAAGGTTGTTTTGCGCGAGGATGTTCCAAACCGCTTTACTGCGCCGCGTGGTGCTGGTGGCAGGTTGAAGGCCTCCCCCGTCCGGGCGCGGTTCGACAAATCCGCAGACGCCATGCTCATGCGGACGTTTTCCGGTGGCGATGGTCGTCCAAAGCATCGGCGAGATCATGGGCTGCATCGAGGCGAGATTGCCCATCACTCCTCGTTCGATCACTCGCGCGAGGGCGGGAAGTTTCCCTCCATCAAGAAGAGGCTGGATCACGCGCCAATCTGCGGCGTCCCAACCAATCAGAAGCACCCGGCCAGCCACGTGCGTTACTCTCGCTTTCTCCGCCAGAGCGTCAGCCCGGCTGCTCCCGCTGCCAGACACCCCAAGGCCAGAGTGCTTGGCTCGGGCACCGCGGCCGTGGTGATGGCGGCGCCGGTGTTTTCATAAGCAAAATCAACCACGGTAGCCGCGAAGCCGCTGGTCACGTTCAGCCGTGCCCACCCGTAAAACGTGGTCGCGCCCGGCTTGAATCGGAAACCCACGAAGCCACCGGTCACTCCGCCATTCCATTCCGCCAAGGTGGCAGGCGGTTGTGCTGCCGCCAGGATGCCCGTATCAAGAAACGTGATCGCCGCGCCATCTACGGTGATCCCGCTGGCAAGTTTGTCTATATAGCCATAGGGCGCGGAAGTGAAGCCGAGTGCGCCATTGGGAGTCTGGGTCTGGAACTGAAGCAAGCCACTGGACGCGGTGCGGTAGAAGAAATTGAGGTCGTAGCCTAGAGGCGCGGTGGTCGCGACCAAGAACGTCCCGGCGTCCACATCAATAAACAAAAACTCCGTATTGTTCTGCGGGACATTCGCGCCTGTGAGCGAATGATAAACGATGGCTGCATCCGCCGAGGTCGCCCCCAGTGCCGCGACACCCGCGACCGAGCACGCCAGAAAATGCCGATCCAAACGGCGGGCCAGAGCGGACTTCTTTTTTTTGCGGGCACGCATTTTTTGTGAATTAGTGTTCTTCATGGTTAGCTGACGAAGCGTGTGGCGGTGAGGAAATTTCCGGCGTTGAGGCCGGCGGAGGAGTTCACGACGGCGAGCAGTTCGTCGGTCGCGCTGTCGAATCCGCTGCTGTTATTACTGTCGAAGAAGACACCCGTTCCGGCTACGCCGTTCACGGGCGATGAGCCGAGGAAGTATTGGGAGATCGCACCGAACAACTGGAGCTTGTCTCCTTGGGTCAGGTTGAAATCTGTAATCAGCGCGTAGTCGCTGATCCCCGCAGTGGCTGCATTGTTATCGTCGTAGAAACGACCAGCCGCCGTGCCGAGAACGAAGGTGTCTGCGCCGAGACCGCCGGTCAGCGTGTCGCGGCTGCCGGTGCCGCGTGTGGCAGTGCCATCGCCGATCAAGGTGTCGTTGCCACGCAAGCCGGAGAGCGTGTTGGAGCTGGTATTGCCGGTCAGGACGTTGTTGTCCATGTTGCCCGTGAGTGTCGTCCCGGCGCCACCAGAAACTGAGATGGTGCCATTCTCGATGTTCAGCCCCAGGGTGTGGGAGATGCTGGCATTGACGATCACGGTGTCCGTTCCCGCGCCAGCCAGCTCGACAACCACGTCGCCGAGTTGGTCAATCGTAATTGTGTCGTCGCCCAGTCCGCCAACGAGCGAATCCGCGCCCGCGCCGCCGTTGATCGAGTCGTTGCCCGCACCGCCGATTAAGGTATCCGAGGCACCGCCGCCATTGAGCGTGTCCGCCTTGCTGCCACCGGTGATCTGGAACTGCTCGATGTTTTGATAATCGAGGCGATCCACCGAGGCATTCGACGTATTCCGGCGGTCGAAGAACCCGTTCGCGTTGGAGACACCAAGGAGATTGGCATCGTCGCCTTGGGAAAAATCCGCGATGAGCAAATCCGTGCCAGCCTCACCGTTCACTGTGTCTCTGCCGAGTCCGGCGTTAATCGTGTCGTTGCCTGCACCGGTAAAGAAGCTGTTGTCGAGCCTTCCGAGTTGCGTGATCGAATCGTTGCCAGCGCCAGTGTCGAGCCGGAGGATGGTCTCAAAATTTTGGAATCCCGCGCCGTCCGCAAAAATGGTGCCGGTGGGCGATGCGTTGTTGAAAACCACGGCGGCGGTCTGGTTGGCGAAAGTTGCGTAACCCAGCGTGTCCGTGCCTTCGCCGCCATCGAGGAAATCCAGTCGCGCGCTTTCGCTGAACACGCTGATCAGATCGTTGCCCGCCCCGCCGAGAAGGCTGTCGTTGCCGCTCTGGCCCTCAATCGTGTCGTTACCATCCCCGCCGATAATGGTGTCCGCGCCGGTGCCGCCGGAGAGGCTGTCCGCCTTCGAGCCACCAGTAACGGCCATGCGCTCGAAACCGCTGATGCTGATGGAATCCACTGTCGCGCTGGTGATGGTATTGCGGCGGAAGATGGAACCGGAAGTTCCCGTCAGGCCGCCGACGTTTACGTCGTCGCCCAGCGAGTAATCAAGGATGATGAGATCGTTGCCGCCCGCGCCGTGGACGGCATCAATGCCGAGGCCAGGATTCAGCGTGTCGTCGCCCGCACCAAGGTTGATCGTGTTGTTGGCGCGTCCGGCGAGCATGATGGAGTCGTTCCCACTGCCCGACGCGAAGTCCGCGAGGAATTCGAAATCTTTGAAGAACGTGCCGTTTGCGAAAGTCTTGCTGTTGGAAACGCCCTGCTGGAACGCAATGGCCTCGCTTTGGTTGCCGAAGTCGGCAGAGAGCGTGTCCGTGCCTTCGCCACCGTCCAGATATTGGAACGTCGTGCCGTTAGCATAGGAAAAATTTTGACTGGCAAATCCCGCTTTCACCAAGTCATTTCCCGCGCCGCCTTGGGCGTAGTCGGTGCCATAGACGGTCGTTGTCTCGACCAGCAAACTGTCATCGCCGTCCCCGCCGACGAGGCTGTCGTTGCCGGAGATTGCCTCCAGCGTATCATTACCCGCGTTGCCGATGAGGGTATCGTCGTTGACATGCCCGATCAGCCGGTCGGCTTTTCCCGCGCCCGTGATGAAGTATTTCTCGAAGCTTTGGGCAGAGACTTGGTCGATGATGACGCTTGATGTGTTTGTGCGAACGAAACTCCCCGTGCTCGAAGTCACGCCGTTGAGATTCGCCGCGTCGTCCGCGGAGAAGTTCACGATGAGCAGGTCGGTGCCATTACCGCCATTCAGGGTATCCTTGCCGAGACCCGCGTTGACGGTGTCGTCGCCGTTCGCGAGGAAGATGTCGTTGTCCACCCGGCCCGAGAGGGTAAGGGAATCGTTGCCGGCGCCACTCGCGAAGTTTTTAAGAAACTCAAAATTACGGAAATAAGCGCCATCCGAGAAATCCATGCCCGTGGGACTGGCCTGATTCCAAATGATCGCCTGGCTTTGATTGCTGAAATCTGCGGAGAGCGTGTCGCTGCCCGTGCCACCATCGAGGCGGAGGAGAGCGCCGAAGCTTAGGGCGTTTGAGTTGCCGTAGTTGTTTGATGCTCCCCCATTATTGTTGAAAACCTCATCATCTCCCGCGCCGCCGTCGGCGAAATCTTGAAGATAAGCTGCGCTGCCGCCAGAGTTGAGATACAGCAAATCATTGCCGTCGCCACCGACCAGGCTATCCGAGCCGACGGACCGCCCGTCGAGCAAGTCATTGCCTGCTCCGCCGATGAGCGTGTCAGCAGTGCCCACGTCTCGGCTGCCGCGCAGGGTGTCGTTGCCGTCGCCGCCGTCGAAATATTTCTGGCCGCTGACGCCGTCGATGCTGTCGTTCCCAGCGCCGCCGTAGATCGTATCGCTGGTGCCGGACCTTCCGGGGATCGTGTCGTTTTGCGCCGTCCCGGTGATGAGGAAACGCTCGAAGCCAGTGATAAAGTTCACAGAATCGAGGGTTCCCGTTCCGCGTTGATATCCGCCGGACCCGTTTATCGAAACGGGCGTGCCGTCATCGTTCACGGAGAAGTCAATAATGAGAAGGTCGTTCCCGCTTCCTCCCTCAAGGAATTGGTCTTTCCCCAAGCCCAGATTCAGCGTGTCGTCGCCCGCGCCGAGATGCGTGTAGTAGTTATCCACCCGCCCGAGCTGCGAGATGTTGTCGTTGCCGCCACCGCTGACGAAGCTGACAATTTGCTCGAAGTTCCGCGCATACTGGCCGTCGGCAAATTCGAGGTTCGTGGGCGCTGCGCTGGTCCAGACGATGGCTTCGTTGAGCAGGGCGAAGTTTGCCGAGAGCCGGTCGAAGCCCGTTCCGCCATCGAGCTGGGAGTAAAATCCAGGCAGCGGGATGTAATCCGTGGATTGGATGAATTGGTAAAAATTATCCACGAAGTCGTCGCCCGCCCCGCCGTCGAGGAAATCGCGACCGTCCATCCGGTTCGAGGTATAGTGCGATTTGTTGCCGATCAGCGTGTCGTTGCCGTCACCGCCCAACAGCGTATCGCTGCCGCCGCGGCCATTGATCGTGTCGTTGCCGCCGAGGCCGACCAGGGTGTCGTTGAAGCCCCAGTTAGCCGACTCCAGATCGTCGGCATAGGAAGTGCCGATGAAGTCGAATTGCTCGATGTCGAGGACGTTGACGCCTTCCTGGACGAGCGGCCCGGACAGCGGGGACCGTGAATAGGACCCATCTTTGACGAAATTGAAATCGAGATTGGAAGTGACACCGCCCAGAAGGGTGTCATGGGATGAAAAATCGATACGGAGCGTATCATTGCCCGCAGCGCCGGAGACACTGTCGAAGCTTCCCTGGTGGATCCGAACACCGCCGGATGTGACATAGTGTCCACCCCCCGCCAGCGGCATGAAGAGATTGTCGCCGTCTGTGCCGACAAGATTGTCACCTAGCATCGTTCCGATGACATTTTCAAAACCCGTGGCCGTGACCCCCGTGGCACCCAGGCTGCCCACGCCTGTGGCGAGATTGATGCCGATGCCTACCTCAAAAGTCGTGGTTGATCCACCGCCTGACTGGAAAGTCCGGTTCAGCAATTGCTCGAAACTGATCGTGTCGTTGCCCGCGCCGCCTTGGAAAATCTCACGGCCGGAGGTGGCCGTTTCACCCCCCCTAAACCCGCTCAGCACCACGCTGTTGCCACCCGTGGAAACAAAGTCATTGCCCGTGCCCGCATCCACCGAATCATTTCCCCGACCAGCAAAGACCGTGTCGTTGCCGCCGAAGACGAGCA
>Ga0163144_10026306_pt1 | contig 11319 bp, 9 predicted proteins | sample OliLak19BULKMAT1_FD_123175 | JGI IMG/M metagenome (GOLD analysis project Ga0163144, IMG submission 123175) | Freshwater microbial mat bacterial communities from Lake Vanda, McMurdo Dry Valleys, Antarctica - Oligotrophic Lake LV.19.BULKMAT1 | ecosystem: Environmental > Aquatic > Freshwater > Lake... | reverse complement strand
GCGATCGACGGCGCGGTGCTGACGTTCGATCATCCACTCAAGAAGGGGCACAAGGGCGACGGGTCGATGCGCTGCGAAGTCGCCAACCTGTCGCGCAACGTCGTCGTTGAGTCCGCCATGCCCGCGGGCGTCCGCGGCCACACGATGTACCATCACGGCTCGTCGGGCGGTATCAGTTACGCCGAGTTCCGGCACCTCGGCAAGTTGGATGTTCTCGGCAAGTATCCGATCCACTTCCACCTCGTCCGCGATACCATGCGTGGCAGCGGCGTCACCGGGGCGAGCGTCTGGGACTCGCACAACCGGTGGGTGACGATCCACGGCACCGACCACCTGCTCGTTCGCGACTGCGTGGGGTACAAGTCGCACGGCCATGGCTACTTCCTCGAGGACGCGACGGAGCAGTGGAACGTGCTCGACCGCAACCTCGCCGTGCAAGCTTACGGCTCCTCCCCCTTGCCCAAGCAGGTGCTTTCCTACGACCCCAACGACGGGGCTGGGTTCTGGTGGGCGAACGGGCGGAACACCTTCACCCGCAATGTGGCGTGCGAGAACGACCGGTACGGGTTCCACTTCCATATCACCAAAACTCCGACCTTCGACCCGGTGCTTCGCGTCCGTAAGCCGGACGGCAAGTATGCCCCGCTGGACGTGCGGACGATCCCGTTCCTGCGGTTCGAGGACAACGAGGCGCATGGCGATGGGCTGTTCGGGTTCCGCTTCGGGGACGAGACTCACGGCTCCGTCGGTGGCGACCGCGAGCACCCCTTCGTCGCCCGGAACCTGCGGGCGTGGGAGGCTCACTACGCGATCCGGCCGAACGTTCGGTTTTTCTTACTCGACGGCCTGCGGGTCCGAAACGCGGCCTACGGCATCTACCACCCCGACTACGACTCGCACGTCTACAGGGATGTCGAGTTCGATACCGTCATCGGCGAGCCCATCAACGGCGGGCACGACGAGGACAGCCTGCCTGACGGCGACTTCACCTACGAACGCGTTGCGTTTAAGAACTGCCGACTCGACCGAGACCCCCTCGTTCAGCTAACCCTTAGGGCGTCGAAGCCGGGCGTGGTCGGGCACTTCCTCGGGGTCATGGCCACCAACAGCAAGTCGGGCGACGGCGTGGTGGACTTCAGCGGCGGGCCGCGATCCAACAGGACTGACAACGCGGTGAACTATTACTTCCACGACGCCGCGCTCGGGCGGGTGACACGTGTGGCGGCGTTGAAGACCCTCGACCCAGCCAAGCACGCCGACTACCACGGCATAGATGGCTGGACCGGACGAGACACGCGTGCTGCAGTGGTCAAGGATGTCGCGTTCCCGCAACTCCTCGCGCCGGTAGACGACCTGCCGCCTGCCACGTTAATCACCAGCATCCGGGAGGAAGGCGAGAAACGAATCGTAATGGGCGTCTCGCAGGACGACGGCGAAGTCGCGACGGTTACCGTTAACGGCAAGTCGGCGAAGATCACCGTCCAGCACGCTGGCGTCGCGGACTGGGTCGTCACGTTGGACGGTCCGACCGACGGCCGCTACCTTGCCAAAGCCACCGACGGTGCGGGCAACTTAGAACGGGTCCCGCACGAATTGCGCGTAGACGCATCGCATTGAGCCACGCATACCCTTAGAAATCCCTCCCACTCGCAAGACGAATCGCGTGAGATACGGTCCCAACGACTGCGGCTTAATTCGGTTTGACTGCATCCTTTAAGTCGCTGCCAATATCCTTGGCCGCGGTTACGGATGGATTGACGGTTACGAACGACTGACTCAAACGGATTGGCATCGTGTTCAAAGTGACTGCATCCAAATTCCCCCAGGCCCTACTGACACTTTTTCGGGACAACACTTTCGTTCAAAAACGCTTGGGGTTTGGCGGCTCGCTTTCTTTTGATCAGTAATTCTCTTTTCAACCAGCCATTGGCACGCGTAATGCTTTTTGTAATTACTGTCGGAATGGAAAAGCCCATCTGTCGCGCGTTCATCGGATTGAAAGCTATGCACCTGCTGGCGACAAGCAACAACCTTTACGGGAGTAATGATATGTTTCGCAACGCTTTTCTAACCACACTTGTGGTTGCTTCGCTGGTATTATTTGGTACGTCAAATGCGAGGGCGCAATTTGGCAATTCACACCATGGGTCCTATGGCAACTCGCATCGCAATTTGCACCAAGACCTCCGTCACAATGAATTCCATCGTCAGCAATACCATGCGGAGCGACATCAGTTCCCGCAATCGTCCTATCAGCATTTTCAACTGCATCAAGACTTGGACCATGATCGGTACCACGATCAGATGAGCCATCGTTCGTACCACAGTTACCGCCCGTCCTATAACACTTACCCTCAATACAATTCAGGGTTCGGGCAGGGTTTTCCCTCTTATGGGTTCTCATTTCGTATCGGCCGCTGAGACTGTCGGTAAATAAATGACTGGTGTGCCAAAGAGTTCAAACCGGAAAAATGGGTCCCGGCTTGAAAAGGCGTGCTGCAGGGCTCGTTTCGGCGTACTCAGGTATCCATGAAAATAATCACCGCTGACCAAGTCCACGCAGCGCTGCGGTATCCGGAATTCATCAACGCCCTGGATGCTGCATTTGCGGGACCTCACACCATGCCGCCGCGGCAGGTGATGGCGCTGGATCCTGGCTCCAACCGACATGATGCCTTTGCGATGCTGCCCTGCTGGAATAACGAGGTCATTGCCCAGAAGGCGTTTACCTATTTCCCTGAGAATCAGACTCCGCACCAGACCTTGTATTCGCAGATCTTAGTCTTTGATCGCAACTGCGGCGAGCCGCTGGCCCTGGTCGATGGCGTCAGTGTCACCTGTTGGCGGACAGCGGGGGTCTCGGCTCTGGCTTCGCGATTCTTGTCCCGACCGGACTCCGCCACGCTCCTGTTGTTAGGTACCGGGAAACTCGCTCCCTATCTCATTCGTGCCCACGCCAGTGTCCGACCGCTGGCGAAAGTCCTGATCTGGGGCCGCTCACGATCGAAGACCGAGGCCCTGGTTAAGTCGATGGCGGTCGAGCTACCTGGACTTGATTTGGAGACGGTCACAGATCTGCCCGAAGCCTGCGTGCAGGCGGATCTCGTCGTTTGCGCTACGGGTAGTTCGGACATTCTCATTCACGGGAAATGGATCCGGCCCGGTACCCACACCGACTTCCTGGGCAATCATCGCGCAACCGCGCGTGAGTGTGACACGGATCTTGTCACCCGCTCCCGGGTTTATGTCGATAACCGCGCGAACTGCTTCAAGGAAGCCGGCGAACTGCTGGTACCAATGTCGGAAGGGTTGTTCTCAATTGAGCAGGTCGTGGGCGAATTGTCGGACCTCTGCCGGCAGCGCGTGCCCGGGCGTCAGAACGATCAAGAAATCACACTTTTCAAATCCGTCGGCTGCGCACTCGGCGATCTCTGCGGAGCTCTGGCCGCATGGCGGGCTTCGTGCGAAAAAGCATAACCCTTAATGCGATCACATCTCAGCTATGTGCGTCCTGAAAAATGGGTGGGCCATAAGGCCAGTTCGGCGGTGTCTCGGCAGCGCCAGACCGGACTACTCAATGTGCTGCCGACCTTGATTTCGAGCTGCTTGAATGCATCGCCTAGTTGCTTCGATTCCTCCCGGCCCGCCTGACCGTTGAGCGTAATCGACAGCAGGTTGGTCTGACGTCGGCTCGTTTGGACAGAACTGGTCGAGTCGATGTCACCTCCCTTGGCATCTTTCTCGAGCGTTCCCCAAGTTCCCTTTGTCAATTTATACTCAACCATCGCATCCGATGGAGTGGTGAAGGTCGCAACAAACTGACCTTCTGCATTTCGCTTCCAGTACGTCCGGAAAAAGACGGACTGGAAGTCCATCTTACGTTTGGCAAAACCGCATATTATTTCGGGACGACGCCTTAGGAATCTCTGCCGCTCACAAGACGAATCGCGTGAGATACGGTCCCAACGACTGCGGCTTACTTCCGTTTCACCGCATCCTTTAAGTCACTGCCGACATCCTTGGCCTTTTTTTCTATGTCCTCACCGAGGTCACGCATTTTCTCGTCGGGACGAGTATCCAATGCATCTTTAATGCCATCTTTCTGGTTGGCGTTTGGCTGTTGTTCACAGGCCGGTAACGCTAGTAGTACAGCGGCAATCAGGACCAGAAGTGTATTTCGCAATTTCATGTTTTGTAACTTTCCAATGATCAGTGGATTAAGCATTTGCCGGAAGGCAAGTAAATCAAAAACCATGACAACGCATCATTCGTGCCAATCCGGTCTTTGCTGATCTTAAAGACGTAAATTTTGGACTTTCGCCGATTAACAGGTTGGACTAGGTATTTACGTGCGCTCTACCGCACCACCTTGACCGCTATTGGATCTGAGAATTTGGTTTTGGCACGAACGCTGTTCGACGCATTCTTTGCAGACTGAACACGTATTCTTTCTCTATTTGTCATAAACTTGGCGTCGATTATCGCCTTGTTCGCTAACCTTCGCACGAATCTCTTGTTTTGCTTTTACCAGTCGCTCCGGCCAAACAAACGTCGGTGCTTTGGACGGATCGTAACCTGACATGTGATCGCTCAACCGATCGAGTGGCTTCGTATAGCTAATTTCTTCATTACCGAAAACCTCCTTGCAAATAGCGGCTAGACGTGGGTCGTACTCGAACAACTCCGCTCGCGTGTTCACATGATTGTGATCGTGATCTGGCTCGCGATTGTTATTGAACCAAGACTGAACGCCTTCCGCAAAATACTCCATGTGGTTGACGGATGCATACTTGCCTTTCCACAATTCTTCCTTCATCGCTTTTTCGTAACAGTCCTCCAATCGGCTATCAAAAGTCGAGTCAACGCGAATTAATCCACGTAGGTGCATGTTGTGTGCGAACTCATGAATTAAAAGATTTTCACTGGAATAGGGATCTCCCTGGTAGGCTAGTAGGTTCTCTTCGCCACACGAGCAGATAGCGTCGGTTTTTGATCCACCCAATCCCCGTGCACGCGCATCCCAAAAATCCTTGGGGGTCATACTTCGCTGTTCGGGCAAATCGGTAGTAAATTCATTGTGAGCCATTACAATTAGCCTCGAGCCGCTTTGAGTCATGGCTTTGCGAACATCCGGTCTCGCTCGCAACATCATATTGACGAGGTAAGCCGCTTCCTTGAGGGCATAATCGTCGACCTTTCCCGATGCAACGATCGGATAGCCATCTGCATTGACATATTTGGTATAGAAAGGATCGAGTCCTAAATCTTTGGGAGGTCCGGTTACCGGTTGGGCCATGGAGCACCTTGCAACGCATATCCATACGAGCCAAGTCAATACACTAATGGGAGATCGTTTCATATTCTAGAGTCGTTCAATTGATGGCGGGGTCGTTAAGCGACGAATTGGTTGCGACGTTGCGCAGTCGTCGCGATCTAGGTTAAATCTACTCCAATTCATTCTACACCAACCTGCCGCTCGTCCTTTACTTCCCCTCCTTGGCCCATTGCTTCATCAAGGCAATATTCTTCTCGACTTCTTCGTTTGGCTTCTTGGCGTACTCTTGCATATCGCTATCGTACATGGAATCGGATTCGAAGCCTCGGTCATGGGTTCTCGCGATCCATTCATCCAATTTAAGACGATGCGACTCCAGCTCGGTACGGAATCTAGGATCGGCTGCCAGATTGTTCACTTGCCAAGGATCTATGCCGTATTCATAGAGTTCTTCCGTCGGACGGGTAGGGCTGAACAGAAGCTTTTCGGAGATCGGCGAAAGCGTCCCGGCTGCATGATCCGCGCGAAGAGCTTGAACGATCGCCTTGCCGTCTTTGTACGCATTCGGTTGTAAATGGGGACGCTGCGGGAAAAAGTTCCGAACATATAACAATCGGTCGGTGCGGACACTTCGGATTCGCTCAACCGTTTCATCGCATCGATCCCGTGCTGCAAACGCTGCCTCACGGGCCTGGTACTTGCTCGAAAACAAATCACGGCCCTCAATGTTGGTAGGAATGGATATTCCTGCGGCAGCGAGCGAAATCGCGGCGATATCGATGTGCTCAACAAGATCATCACGCACCTTCATTTTGCTTATTCCCGGGCCACGAACGACAAACGGGATACGCGTTCCCTCGTCGTACAAAAACTGCTTGCCTCGCGCATGGCTGATGCCGTGATCGGTCATGAAGATGACGAGCGTATTCTCCAGTAAGCCTTCCTTTTCGAGTCTCGCGATGACCTCGCCAACGTGCTTGTCGGTCACGCGAACTGAATCGAGATAGGCGGCCCAGTCCTCTAGAAGCACTGGGTCGCGAGGGTAGTAGGGTGGCAGCGTAACTTGCGATGGCTCGACGGCGCTTCCAAACTCCTTGACAACGCGTTGGTGAAACGCCTCACGGGCCTGGACCGACCCTTCACGCAGCTTGCCGCCGTGGAGTTGTACTTGCATGAAAAAGGGTTGCTTGTCAGCTCGCCCAAACCAATCATGGCTGTTGTACATGGCCCTGTCCCACTCGAAATTGTAGTCCGTTTTGCCAATCGCTTCCGTGGATTTCTTCGCAACCTTTGCGCCATTCCTTGGAACAACCGGAATGCCACGGAAGTCTTTGTCAACGAGTCCGCTACCAATGCAGGTGAAGTAGCCAGCATTTTGGAACAATACGGGAAGAGGCGACACGCCATCTGGCAGCTGGATCTTTAACTCGCCACGCCCACTGCGATGGTGATGCGAGCCGATCGATGTTTGAAACATTCCCGTAATCAATGCCGACCGGCAAGCCGAACAAACAGGTGCCGTCACATATGCTCGGCTAAAACGAGTCCCATCTGCCGCTAGCTTGTCTACATTTGGTGTTGAGATCGCAGTCTCACCGTAACAAGAAAAATTTGCAGACATGTCGTCCACGACAAACCAAAGAATATTGGGTGGCTTGCTATCCGACGGAGTGGTTGCGATGGACACTCCGGACACCAGCAACGAAAAACAAAGGACAAGGAGAGGAATTCTTAGTTTCAAATTTGTAGACTTTCTCTATTTAGCGTCAATCGATGTTGCCTAGGCAGGAAGTGCATTTCCCAGCATGCTGACTCAGTAATTATACACGAAATCAAAAGTGTCTTCCGTGAGAGACCCCGGCGGCCTCGTGCCGCCTAGTGAACAAGCTCGTCGGAGGGCGACGATTGCGAAGGCATCAAATCAGATCTTCAAAGCACCGGAGCGAGTAAACAAAGGTTAAGGCTGACGGAGAATTTGATATTTGACAATTTGAAAGTGATCAATGACTTCAGCACCGGATCGTGTAATCATACCTTGGACTAAAGACTTATTTTCTTTTGGCAGCGTGCCCACGGAGCCATCGATCATTCCAATTTCCCCTCCAGTTGATAGCAACTGAATGGCCGCCTGGCTCGCGATATCCTCCGGTTTGGTCCAGGGGAAATCAAGACTGGCCATAACAATCCCAATGGTATTCGATGTTCCATCAGTGATTTCACTAAGTGATGTCGGTCTATCGAGAGGGAACGCGGTTTCCACTCCTGTGATGACGAAAAAAGAGGACTTCGATTGTTCGCCGTTCACCGCGGAATAGACTTCAGGCATTTTTGGAATCAGCTTGCTATTGGTAGGACTATCCCAGGGTTCGTTAAAACGATACTCGCGATACAAGTCGGAGTGTCCGAGCAAGGGCAGAATTGCCACGCGCCAACTATGTGGTGGTTGCCCCTGGACATGCCTATTGACGGCTCCGGGCAAATGTTGGAACACATCTGAAAATCCGATCATGGCGTTAAGAATGCTCTTCATCTTCCACGCTGTCGATATGGTAACGATTGGGCTTCTTGGTTTCATCGATGAATAAGATACCAGCGGATCGTTTGGATCTTTCGGGTCGCTTTCAACTCGAAGGTATTTCGTTGCTCCGAAACCAATGTCGTAACCGAGGACCAGGGCGGATTCACCTGACTCCAAACCGCCGCCGCCCATACCCGGCATACCGCCCGGCATACCGTAGCCGGCAGAACCAAATAGATTATTTCCACCGCCTTCACCATCAGATCCCATGCCACTCCCTGACATTCCCATGCCGGGCCGCCCACCCCCGTAGCCGCTGCCTGAATCGCCCCCAGGGATGGCAAACTCCAATCCATCTGCCTTGTGGAGAATTTGCAACGTCTGAAGCTCGATAACTTCTTTTTGGCGATCCAACCGATTTTGCAATTTGGACTCCATTTCTGCGACTCGTGCTTTGACTTTATCGAACTCGCGAACTCGTTCTTCCATGTCTATTTGGAAGTAGTCAGCCAGGACGCTGCGTAGAAGCTTCTCGACATCTTCCCGTTTGTACTTATTCGACTTGAGTCGCTCACGCAACTTTTGGATAAGTTGAATCAGCATTTGCTTTTCACTCGTTGGCCCACCCATTCCACTGGAACCTCCACCATATCCTCCGCTACCATCCCCTCCCATCATGCCCATGCCCGAGGGGCTTCCCCCCGAGCTCATGCCACCACTGCCCATTCCCATTCCCATACCTCCACTCGATCCTCCGCCCGACCCCATCATGCCCTCGCCGGCTCCCTCGCCAGGAGTCCCGGGATTTCCCGTGGTTCGGTTCGTACCCGGTGTTTGCTTTTTGGCTCGCAACGATTCTCTTACATCGTCGAGGGTCTTACCGCTATTTGAGACCTTGCTTCCTGAATCGGATTGCGATACGGGATAGGATGTAATAATGGACTGAGCATGCAATTGCCGCCCAGCTATTAAGAAAACTACAGCGGTGAGTAGCGGCTTGAGTCTTGTTTTCATTTTGATCTTCTCTTTTTTAGGTGTTATTATGTTGAACGGGAAAGTCAACCTGGGCTTTCGGCCTGGGTCGGTGACTAATTGCTTCGGTCTAATTCGATCAGAAACCGGTCTATGAATTGCAGCTCGTCGTTCCATCGGTCGGGTTCGTTCGATACTCGCGGGACCGCTTCGAGGCGATCAAGTTCCGTATTCAACTGACGCACGCTACGATCAAACTCGATTCGTTCCGATTCATCCAAGGCTGTCCGAACGGATACCGCATCCTGCTTAGTAATTTGCTCGGTTTCAAGCAGGTCATCCGATTGTTTCGCGATAGGGGACGAAGCATCTTTCTTTACACGAGTCGACTGAGTCAGCACCACTATCGCCGACAAAGACAAAACCGCAAAGATCGACAACAATACCGCAGCCATCGCAGTCCATTGATGTCGATGCAGCCATGTGTTCAAACGCACGCCAATCGCCGGCCGGCCGCTTTGGACGTTTGCCAAAATACGAGCTAACGTCTCACGTACCGCAAGTGCTGAGCCGACTCGTTTCGATGGATTCTTCTCTAGCAATCGATCGATGACTTGAGATAGTTCTTGAGGAACTTTCGCGTTGACTTGCCAAACCGGACGGTGAGGTGTGTTGCAAATGCGATGCAAAACACCCATCGCTCGCTCTGCGCGGAACGGTGGATGACCAGTCGCAATGAAATAGAGCACCGAGCCAAAACTAAACAAGTCCGTTCGATGATCGATGGCATCGCCATTGGCTTGCTCAGGCGACATGTACTGCGGGGTTCCGGCGATCACTCCTGTATGTGTCAGGCTGGCATCGTCGACGGTTCGAGCCAGTCCGAAATCGGTCAATAGAACTCGATCGACACTATTCTCCAGCAGGATGTTTTCAGGTTTCACATCCCGATGCACGATTCCTTGTTCATGAGCAGCCGCCAAGCCTGCCGCGGTTTGAATTCCAATTCTTAGAATTTCCTCGATGGTGAGCGGGCCGAGTCGTTGGACTCTCGCTTGCAATGATTCACCGGATACGTATTGCATCACGATAAACGGAGTTTCGCCATCGGACTCTACGTTGTGGATCGCAACGACATGTTCATGCACTACGGCTGCTGCCGCTCGCGATTCTCTTCCGAAACGCTGACGCGCCGGGCCGTTTCTTGCTAAGTACGGAGCCAGAACTTTGATTGCAACAGGTCGATTGAGCTCCGTATCAAATGCTTTAAAGACAACTCCCATTCCGCCGGCACCAATTTTGCGTTCGATCTCGTAACGCCCCAGCCGCCCCAACATCTCGGGATGCGAGGGTGGGCCAAGCGCTACTTCGTTGTCACCAACAGTGCTACTTCCTGATACGTTATTCCACCGTTTGTGCCGCCATCGATCGGAACGCTCGACTTCTTTCTCAAAACCAGGTGGAAGCAACAAGCTGATTTCCTCTTCGACCTCGGAAAAAGGGTGAAGCTCTTGAAGACGCTGTTGGCACATCTCGCAAGTTTCGACATGCGCGGAAACGTCTGCGATCGTTGGGTTTTCCTCGTCGCCGAACATCAAGTTGCTGAGTTGCTCGACGCTCGCATGTCCATGGGTTGTGTTGTTGTCAGAAGCTTTCTTCATCGTTGAACCTTGCTCTCGATCGAATCCAATCCTTCTAATCCCTTTACAACCGCACGAAGCCTTGCCAAGACGCGGCAGCGAGCAACGAGTACGGCCCCTTCACTCATGTGGAGTTCGTTTGCCACTTCCGATATCGAGCGTTGTTCGATAGCCGTTAGCCGAAACGCATCCCATGTCTTGGGCCGCACCGTTTGGCTAACACTTTCTGCCCCAATCAAAAACAGCTCACGCCGGTATTCCAAGTCGAATTCTCGCGATGCCTCAGTTGGTTGCGTTACATGCTCTAAGTGCACATCCAACAATTCGACAAACATTCCACGTCCCGCGCGAAACGATTGGTGTTTTCTGCGAGTCAAAAAGTTGATCATTAGGTTGCGAGCAATTCGAAACAGCCAATCTCGAAAACGCCCTTTGGCTGGATCGGGCTCCCAACGATTGATCGCATTCGACACAGCCACCATGACTTCCTGAACGATGTCGTCGGCGTCAGCGTCCTGAAAGCCTTTGGAACGCACCAAGCGAAAGATGAGAGGTTGATAGATTTCGACGAATCGATCCCAAGCCTCGATATCTTGCTTGTCGGGAAGCCTCAAAATGAGGCTATTTCGGGTTTCAAAGTGTGTGTTGCTCACAGTCGCCATTCGCTGTTACCCCAAGTTGTGTCTTTCCTACCAATAGACACACATCGATTCGCAAAAGATTACAGCGAATCATAAGATTTCTTCCAAAACCTAGCGATTGCTGATAAAAGGCGAGTGGCAGTTGTAATACTACCGTAGCCATCTCGTAGCACGGGCGTCTCGCCCGTCAAAACATGGGCGGGACGCCCATGCCACCTAGCCAGCCTCGCCTAGATTCATCCATGGTCAAGCATCTTCTTAATGGCGGCCTCT
>Ga0163144_10026305_pt1 | contig 11320 bp, 12 predicted proteins | sample OliLak19BULKMAT1_FD_123175 | JGI IMG/M metagenome (GOLD analysis project Ga0163144, IMG submission 123175) | Freshwater microbial mat bacterial communities from Lake Vanda, McMurdo Dry Valleys, Antarctica - Oligotrophic Lake LV.19.BULKMAT1 | ecosystem: Environmental > Aquatic > Freshwater >... | reverse complement strand
GAGAGAACCATTTGGAACAATTTTCCCGAATCCAACAATGACCGCTCAGTAAATCTTGATAGGTCGCTTAATTAGATCAAAGTTTATCGACATTGCTATCTCTCCTTCTGTAAATTTCCCCTGCGTCCTCTGTAGCACTTCCGGTCTACTCCGATAACTCCAGCCGGTTGAATCGGCTCACTAACGCCAGTACTGCAACAGACGCTGACGAGCCACTTTCCATTTCTCTTGAAAAACTCAACCTGCCGGATGTATCCGATAATAGGCCACGGGAATCTAATTGGCAGAACCTCTTTCTTTGGCCATCGGATTCCTTGATCGGGAACGTCAGTTGTCAACAGGCGGAATCAAGCTGCCTGCTGACAACTGACTGAAACTGTCCCGTTCGGCTTAGATGCCGAGCGCCCGAGAAAAGGCGTTGATCGCCGCAGCATGCGCCGAGCGCAGCCGCGATTTGACTTCCTTGGCGACGATGACGTTGATCGCGCCGAGGCCGGATTCCGTCTTGCCATTGCGACCGAACTTGACGGTCAGGTCAACCTTCGCCTGCTTGCTGGGGGAGCCAACGGGCCGACCCGGCTTGCGCTTCTTCATCGGGGGCAAACCCAGATTGAAGGTCCCCTCCGCGTCGGTATATCCGTACTCATAGTCCGGATGCGGACGGCCCGGCTTGCGCGCTTCGACAGCGCCGGTCGCTTTGTTCTTGCGCGCCATCTTGAAAACCGGCGCGGACTGCGCGGGCGTTGCGGTTACGGTCGCGGGTGCGGTCGCTCCATCTCCGGGCGTCGCGTCAGCCGCAACCTGAACCTTCGCCTTGACGGGCTTCCCGTTCTTGCCGTTCTTGCCCTTCGCCTTCGGTTTGCCTTTCGGCATGATCCTTACCTCCTCTACCCGCTTTGCGCGAATTCATCCGCGCTATCGATATCCTTGTACCATACTCTGTGTAATAGTCAAGTTTTCAAGACCCGAAACTAATGAATTAATCTCATAGGTATAACAGTAAGTCCAATTTAGAAACGATGCTGCAAGCCTAGGTAGTCAAACTAGTTACAAGAGCAGAATTGCTATGATTTCGTTAGGTTAGCCGCTTTGAATAAATTCTTCTGGAATGGAGATAAATGAATTATTTGTCCATGATCGCGATGCCGGATATCCAAAATCTTCCATTGTAGAGAAGCTTCTAGGCATTGGATTTTCGATGATTGTTCGAGAGAGAAAAATGCGCGATTTCCATGACTCTGAGAATTGAGGGAACCCATAGATATCTGGATTCCATGTCGATAGCGCATGCAATTCTTGATGATTAATGCAAGCCAATGCTCGATTGAAAAATCTCATTGAGTTCCCTGATTGATTTTTGTTTAAGAGGCATCTTCATACTCTGCTCTTTTTATGTTAACGATGCTTGTCCGGAAATCCTTTTTCCTTAAGTACCGATATGTTTGATGTCCTGCCTGTCTAGCATTCCCGAAAAGTTCTTTTCTTTCTGCCGCTCCATCATTGTTGACATGGTCAAGAGTCAGACATCGAATATCTTCTATTCCGCAGCCTTTACAAATAATCCAGCCGTAGGCCATGAAAACTTCTATTCTTAATGTTCGCAAACTATTTTTAGCTGCTACTGCCTGATTTTCATGACAGATCTTGCAGTACATTTTACTGAATGAGCCGCTTTCAATTCTTGTTCAGTCAAAATCTACCTCTTTTGTACCGCTTGGAAGCTCCGGTTTTGATTGCTTCTTTTTCTTTTTCCTGCCCCACCCGAGCTTGCGACCATGAATCGACTCATGACAGTCCAGACAAATACCTTTCAAGTCGTTTATGTCTTCATTGAAAATTCGTTCGTAAGTCAAATGATGGACATGGGAAGCTGGAGCCTTGGCGCAATACTCGCAGATGTTATTGCAGAGCTTCAGGCGCTCTTCGCGCTTGGCTTTCCATTCCGGCGATCTAAGGTAGACGTTGTATTTCTTGCGCCATTTTCGCTTCTCGCGAAACCATTTATTCTTCCGCTTATTCTTGAGACGTAGTTTAACGCGGCGCGGAAGCTTGGCGCGGACTTTCTTCGTCCTTCGCCGGAATGCGGCGAAATGGTCTAGCATACCCTATATTATAGGGGAAATGCGGGTCAATCCTCTTCTTCGGCTACTTCGCTGTATCCAACATTTGATTTTCGAGTTCGCGAAACTCTGGTTTTAAATCGATCATCTTTTCCAATTGCTCTCTGAATGCTTTCGACAGCTTTTTATTGCGACTCCAGCAGCCGATATAACCAGTCGTCGTATTGAGGTAAGTCGCGACCAGCGTCATGTAGTTCTTCTTGATGAATGGAATCTCGACGTATTCAATCGCCGCCATTTCGGCCGCAAACTCTGCCGGCTGACAGGCGTATTCGTCGATAAAACGTTGCGCATTGGCCTTGATATGGACGTACTTCGGTTGCGGCGCTCCGTCTTTCTGAAGCCGATCCCGATCTACGGCATGAGCCAATTCATGAGCGAGAAAATGCTCGACGCCAAGAGCGCCATACTTTTCGTTTAGTACTTCGCGGTAGACGAAGATCGCGTCAGCAACATGGTTGTATGACGCGACAGTCTTCTTGGCTTCGCCCTTAAACTCGAATTCGTCCTGAACAAGAACTCCAACGTAACGATCAGGATGCTTTTCGTCGCTTAGAGTGAAGAAGCCGATGTGCTTTGGCTTCGGCCCGATCTTTTTCTTCTTGAACGACTTTCTGATCTTGTCAGCAAAGTCTTGAATCTTCTCAACTGCCTGCTGAGGAATGATGATTTTTTCCATGTTTGGCGTCCCAAAAGTTCACGGTGCGGCATCAAGTTGGCTGGAAGAAGAATACTCAGTCAGTGCGGCTAAGTCAATAGGGAAAACGAAAAGTCTTCCGGGGACTTTAAGGAAGGAACATGTAGATACCTTGTTTATATCTGTTACCTTGTTTATATCTGTTGGGAGCAGAAAACCGCATCCCCTTGGGTGCGGATGAATGCGACCCACTCAGATTATTGAAGGAACTTACTAATGCCGATACTAAAAAGCATAAAAAAAGGATAGCGTCGGTTTGCTATCCTTAATGTTCTAAATGGCTTCAAGGTATCGGATGACCTTTGACTGTGAAGTGGCGTAGTTTATCTCGCGCCGGGTGCTATACCCTATGTAACAACGGCCCGCGCCGTCTTAACTGCTCGGCGCATTTTGCCTCCAACTACAAACGATCCGGAAACTGACTCGCAGAGAAAGCCGGAAATTCAACCGTTCTTGAACGTCGAACTGCTTTCGCGCGATGCGCTTGGCAACGAGTCGTGGAAGGAAGTTCAAGGCGAGATCAGAGATTACATCTGCGCAAAGATCATCGCGCTCTTCTGGCACAAGTCTCAGTCGCCGTCGTCTTCTGCAAACTGACGCTCAAGATCCTCCATACTTCCCTCAAGTTCCGTTCCGATGCCCATCTCGCGATACAGCCTGTTTGCGCGAGATGCAAGCTGGCGAACCCGCTTTGACGTTTCCAGCGTATTGAAATCCCAAGGTACAGAGAAGCCAGAAGGGCAACCCTTCTGGCAAAGATGCGCGTCGTCTGCTGGATGCAGGATGTCGAACGCCATCTCGTTTCCTTTTTTGTAGGCGATGACGCAAACATGCCCATGATAGAGACATGCCCCTGCGCCGAATTCGTCGGTCTCCAGCGGATCGAGAGTACATTCCAAGATGTCATGAAGCTTCTTACCTTCAAGATGCAAGGCGATGTCTTCTGAGTCTTGAATGACCAGCCAAAGTTTTTGTCGGTCGGCATCGTCGTCATAACTACTCATTTCAGGTCGCTCCCATGGGGTAACCCATGTATCGGTAGAACTTAAGATTGCCCTAACCGCCGATGGAACAGGCGTGTCTTCATTGGTTAAATCTTCCGCATAATACTTGTCCTTACAAGAGATAGTCTTTCCATTCATCGGTCGCATCTTCGTTATGTCTGTTCAATGCCTTTGAGTTTTGGCTCTCTAACCCGAAAGACCGACCGCGCCATGCCCGCTTCAATTTATTTGCGATATCATCGGTCGAGTTTGGATCGGCCTGCGACCCGCTCGGTAACCAATCAACATCATGAGAGGCAACAATTGGAACCCCGCTGGCAACGAAATCTGCGGCAACGATGTTGAAGCTTTCCGAGAAGCTTACCTGCATCCCCAAATCCATCGACCGTACAACATTCAAAAATTCTGAATGCGGCATCCAAGCATGTTCAACCATCTCATGCCCAGAGCCGGCAAACAACGCTCGCAAATTTTTCAAAATACTCTCTGCTCTGTCTTGTTCAACTCGATTGCCGTTTACATGGAACTGCAACTTACGGCTGATGCCGTTTGCGAACTCCATGGCTGCAACTGCTTGAATGAGATTATTTTTCAGCGGTCGGATCGCGCCGAAACAGCCAATATTAACGATCTTCGTTTTTTCGTCAACGACTTTTTCTCTGTAAATCTGGTTGTCGTACTCAACTTCGAAGTCGTTACAGGAGAAGCCTTTAACAGGCATATAGATGTTGGGCAAGAAGATGGATTTGATCTTAAGAACATCGATCAAGTCTTTATGGAGATCCTTGCTGTTCGCCGAGACATGCAAGTTCTTAAGTTGTAGGGCTGCGTATGCCTTGATCCATTCAAGAGCTATTCCTTCCATGGCAAGGAACGGGATTTTAGAATGAATGCGAACGACGAACTGAACCAGCGGATGAAGCTTGCAGAGAATCTCAAACTTCGCGGACGGAACCCAAATTGCTTCAATGAAGCAATGGGTCGGCTTGAAGGCAGCAACTTCGCGATCTGTAGAATTGCTATCTACGACCGTAACGATCTTGGACTCAATTCCAAGATCTTCTAAAGCGTTAACAATAAAAGATGCAGAGTTTAACAATCCGAAGCTAATGCCATAAGAATCTACTCTTTGTTTACAAATAAAAAGGCATTTAATTTTCTTCTTGTTTGGTTTTACCATCAAGTTTTTCTCCATCGCGGTTGGTATTTATTACTTCCGCAACGGAGAGAAAATTCCTGTTGATGATTAATGCTTCTTTAGCGCTTTTAGATAATTTCTTGATCGCTGCTTCCCGAGACAACGCCTCTCCCTTAGTATTGAAGCATTCTTGGTATACAAGAATCGCAGGGCGACGCGAAGGAACGATATATTTTGCGCCCTTGCCAGAATTATGCGCCGTTAATCTCTCGACAAGATCAGTTGTAATCCCGCAATAAAGACTTTTATCCTGACATCTAAGTAAGTAAACGAACCATTCGTCGTCGGTCATGGCGTCTCCTTCGTCGTACACCATCACCCACCGTGGACCTCTTCCAGAAGCAGCTCCACGCTTAGGCGTGGTGTCGCCGCAGTCCTTCTGGACCTCAAACGCCTGATAATCCGCGTGAGTAAAGCAATACGGGAACTCGGCCGACCCCTCCTCGGCAACGCGAATCGCCATAACGGCGACCTGGATCGCCTCGGCGAATACCTCGGCGCTGGTCGCCTTGCCGCGAGCGTGGTGCATCAGCGCCTGGGCCAGTTCGCCAACCTCCTCCATCAACGCGGCGAGATTGTGTGTGTTGTGCGGGAACTTGGCGCGCGTGAAGCGTAGCTCGGCGTCAATGCAGTATTCGATGCGCTCATCCATGGTCTTCTCCAGTAGGCACGTCGTCTGTCTCTGGCGGCGTCGGTGCGCGTCGGAAGCCCGCTGCCAGGATGGCGTCGGCTATGCGCTCCGCGTCGCTACCCGTATGTAGTGGGACGGGTCCTCGCAGTCGGTGCCGAGGATACATCTCTTTATCAAAAGACTTCATTTGATTCCTTATGCTACTGGCTTGTATCTCTTCTGGCGTACGCGGCGGCGTCGCCCTTCTCTTTCTTTGAAAATTTACATTTACGACGGCGATGGCGATCTGTTGCCATCTCTGCCTTGATGGTCTCTGTATCCGGTCTGTCGATAGCCTTCCCCTGCGAGACGCTCCACTCCATCCACGGCCCCTTTACCGTGCTCAGGAGGGCGGGATGCTTGCTGCATCCCCTGGTGTGCCTTAAGTTATGGATGGCCCGGTACGGGTCGTCGCCGAGCATTAGCTCCAGCATCTGCCTCTCAGCGAACGGGAAGGGGCGAGACATGGTCACGATGGCGTGGTAGTGGCCAGTGGTTTTTGATGGTTTGACCTTCGCCATGATGACGGGTTCTATCTCGTGGATCATCCCGAGGCGCTTGACGAAGTCGTCCAGCCCGCCGTCAAGGTCGACGAGGAGCATCTTGCCCGAGGCATCCGGCTCTACGACCTCGAAGCCTGCGGCCTGCGCTTGAGCGCAGAACTCCTCTTGGTTGGTGCTTGTTTGGCTCACGAATGTTAAATCTCCGTTTCGGGATGATTATACGGCTATTCCGCAGTAGGCACCCAAGCCCTGAGCGGCCAAGGCGGCACCGAGGTCAAGGTCAAGTGAAGCGTCTCTCTCGTGAGCCTTTCAAGGGGTAAGCGGTATACCTTCGCGCAGGTGCCCTACGTCGAACGATCTTCGCGGCCTCGTCAAGAGGCTCGCTCCGTCTTTACCGCGTTGTCTACAGGACAGACGGGTTACAGCCCGTTGCAGGGGCCAGAGGCCCGCCGTTTCCGTTTGCCGTATGTAATATACGTCATCCAGCACTGGAAGTCAAGTACGTCGGGAATATCCAAAGAATGATTTTGTTGACAATTTTCATGGGCAGATTCTTCATGAACCAAATATAGCACGCCTTTTTGCCCTCGTCAACTATTCAAAAATTTGACAAGCTAAATTTTTAGGGTATCATAAATGCGACACAGAATGAGGGGAAACTATGTCTAAGTACGTTCCTGACATCAAGTACTTAGAACCCGATGAGGTTGAGGCCATCATCGAGGCCGCTGATTCTGTTCGGGACAAGGCTATGCTGGCGATCATGTACGTTTGCGGCTTGCGCAGAGGAGAGATTCAGTTTCTCGTTCGCGACGACTATAACGTTGCGCGCGGACTTCTACGGGTTACGCGCCTGAAGAAACGCGACTCGTACTGGCATGAAATTCCGCTCTGGACAAGAGCTAAGACTCTGCTAAACGAGTACCTGAAGACCAGAACAGATCATAATGATGCGCTGTTTCTGGGGCGCAAGGGCGATCAGGCTCTCGCCCCGCAAGGCGTCTACTATGTTTTTGTTGAGGCAGCAAAGAAGGCCGGAGTTCGCATTCGCGACGTAGCTGATGGGCGGGGAAACCGACATCCTTCGCCCCATCGCTTCCGGCATTCTATCGCTGTTCATCAAATGAATTGCGGAATTAATATAGCAGATATCCAAGAACATCTTGCGCATGCGTCAATTAATACTACAATGATCTATGCGCGGGTATTAACGCCACGTAAAAAACGTAATGCCATGCTGATGCAGGCAAGCCATCATTTTGCTAAGCTTTAACGAGGACATGACGACGACGGTTCCGGGTCACCTAGAGTTACAATAACCAGCATGGTCCGAAGAAATATAAGCCTGGGACACCCCGCAGGGTGGGCTGAGCGTATGCGTGATCGCGTAGCCTCACAGGTCGCGCATATAAAGCACTGGAGGTCATCGAGGGTGATTACACGATCAGATGAAGGTTGTTGCAAATTAAGGACTTAGCTACCAAAATTAATTAATTGCATTTCATCTAATTAATTTGTAATATTGATTCCAGAGATGAAAATGCTTTATTCAGTCGGAAAGAGTTAGAATTAAAAATACTTATACCGACAAACTGTCAAAAAAGTTTTTAGGCTACTACAAAATAGTTCTTTCAGGCGAAATTAGATTAATTCTAGAAAACGATTTGAGCTTGGCTGATCTTGGAATTAGTTGGACGCAAGAAAAAATATGAAATTTAAAGTCGGCGATATACATCTAAAAAAAGTTAGTATGATTAGAGGGAAATCTTTTAATAAGCTAAAATAAGAATTAGATAAATGCGATCTTCTTTGCGCTAATTGTCATAAAGAAACGCATGAACGCGGGCAAGGTGTTAATGGATACATGCCAGATTTCCAATCTGGAGTTGAGAGATCGTTACTCTCTGCCCGCATAACATGGAATGGCGATTTGAGGCAGTCCTTTCTTTTTGAGAGATTATCTAACCTTTATGGGATATGAAATCGCGGCGACGCAACAATGTTGTACTTGGTATAAAGATACTGAAGGAAAAGTAACTGGATGCGTTCCGATGGACGATGCGGTTGCGTTAAAACTTATTCGAAAAGACTGACGAGCCGATCCTTGTCGCTCAGCTTGACGAATTGGGGAACGGCTTGTTTCCGATTGATCGGCGTATCGCCATTGCGGACGCGGCCATCAAGGCGATGGCGTCCCGCCCGCGCACCTGGATCGAGCCTTTGGAACTGTCGGGAATGCCGCGTAAGGCGGACGCCGCATCTCCCTCGACGACAGCTTCAGCTACCTGAGAAAAATCGGGCAAATTGAATGGGGGAAGATCCATCGCGATCTTGTCAGCAAAAAGGTCATTCCATGGCCGCATCGCGCGAGGCGCGTAAAGCAGGCGGTTTGATTTGACTTACAGTCAATGTATGGTATTCTAGGCTTGGAGGAAAAACGATGCCAAGCGAAACGACGACGTTGTACTTCAAAGACGGAAGTTCTGACAAGGTCTATCAGGCGTCCATCGATCCCAGCGGAACCGGATTCGTCGTCAATTTTGCCTATGGTCGGCGCGGCTCGACTCTGACCGCTGGATGCAAAACTCCCGGCCCGGTTGACTTCGCTGCGGCTAAAAAAGTCTACGATAAACTCATCAATGAAAAGAAGGCCAAGGGCTATCAGGCCGGAGCCAATGGGGCGACCGTCGCTCCTGCCGCGACGACGACAACGACAGCGCAGCAGCCCGCTACCGGCATGCCGCAACTTCTCAATGCAATCGATGATGATGAACTTGAGCGCCTGATGAACGATGACTCGTTCTGGATGCAGCAAAAGTTCGACGGCAAGCGCATCATGATCAAAAAAACAAATTACAGCGTCATCGCCAGCAATCGCAAGGGCCTAAGCTGCGGGTTCTCGGCCAAGATCGAGAAGGACATCAAAGACATTACTGTCTATCGCAATGTCGAGAACTTCGTTCTCGATGGCGAAATGATCGGCGATGAATACTTCGTTTTCGACATCCTTCAACTCGGCGGCAAGGATTTGCGCGATCTGCCGTACCATGAACGCCATGCGAAGCTGCTCGGACTGATCCCAATCATCCATCCCTATGCGGTCAAGCTGGTCTTTATTGCATACGGGGAAGGCGATAAGCGCAGGCTCTTTGAACGGATCAAGCGCGAAAAGCTTGAAGGCGTCGTTTTCAAGAAAAAAGACTCGCTGTATCGCGCTGGACGGCCCGCCAGCGGCGGCAACCAGCTCAAGTACAAGTTTGTCGAAACATGCTCTTGCGTTGTCATGAACAAGCCGACAGGAAAGGCTCAGAGCGTTTGGCTCCAGATGCTCAACGACAAAGGGCAATGGGAAGCGGTTGGCAAATGTACTATCCCCGCCAACTTCAAGGTTCCTGTTCCGGGCAAGATCGTTGAAATTCGCTATCTCTACGCCTATAAAGGCGGGTCGCTGTACCAGCCAGTTTACCTTGGCGAACGCGACGACATCTTGGAGAGCGCTTGCATCAGGAAGCAGCTCAAGTACAAGCCGGAAGATTCTGACGACGATGCTTGATGATTTAGATCGCGATTCGGCGCATGTAAGGATGTGGGCCTGATCGGCAGGGACGAGTAGCCCCCTCGCTGTAGCGCCTACGGGCGCTGCGTCGAACAGACTACGACAACCGACCCCAAAGGGGCAAACAAAGGAGAACGAGAAAATGAAGAAGCTCTACAACCTCACGGCTGAGCACCGTGCTCAGCTAAAGCCGTGGGCAGACAAGTGGATAGCCAACGCCATGAGCACCGTGGCGATGGATGACGGCGAGCGCGAAATCACCCGGCACGCGATTGTCGGATTATATGCGGCGGCGAAACTACCGCCCCCGAAGCAAATTGTTTTCTTAGCATCGCCACGAGCGGCGGTACTGGCGGGATCATACGCCGCTGGTATTTGCAAACCTGCTGGGCCATTGCCGCTGCGGCTGTTGGCGATCCGGCATGAGGTCCAGCAGGAGACCCAGTTGGCGACCCAGTTGATGGTCAAAACCGGGACACAGTTGGCGGTCTGGCAGGCGCTCTGCGCTTCGCCATCGAACGCGGCGGAGCAGGCTACTGCTACGGTGACTGGTCGAGCTGTTCGGAAGGCGATGCAACAGGCGACGAGTTTCGATCCGACCGAGAAAGCGGTGAGTCTTGCGGTCCAGCATGAGGTCCAGCTGGACGACTTGACCTTATGGCGGACCTTGACAGCGGACAGGCCTGGGTACACCAGGGCACTGGCGGATCAGTTCGAAAAGCTCATGCGTGACAGCATGGGAAACTGGAATATTAATTACAACGGCGGAAATCAGTACTCAGCATGGTGTTCATACCTCAGTTTTTTTCGGCATGTCGTCGGGTTGCAACTCAAAGAATATGAGCATTGGCAACATTACGAGTCTGCGGCGCTGCATTCAGGTCCGAGGTATATGCACCCGGAATTCTGTATCGTGTCCGACCGCCCGGAAATCCTCCGGGTGGATGAAAGCAATCGTTCGCATAGCGCCGACGGCCCCAGCCACCGCTGGCGCGACGGATGGAGCCTGTATTATTGGCACGGGGTAGAGGTGACGCAGCAAATCATCGAACACCCAGAAACATTGAAGGTCGAGCAGGTCAATGCAGAGATCAACGCCGAAGTGCGCCGTATCATGATCGAGCGTATGGGCACGGAGCGCTACCTGCATGAGACCGGTGCAAAGGTCGTTGACTTCGACGCCCACGCTCATAACGGCGTCCGAGCGTTACACTCTTTCGGTGCGTCTTGCTGGCTGGAGTGCTACTGCCCCAGCACGGGGCGGATATATTTCATGGAGGTGCCCCCAACGGTGAAGACCGCCGAAGCGGCAGATCAGTACCTGCGGGGACCGTCCCTACAGGATTCGAAGTGCGTCGCCCGCACCTAAGCGAGAACGCTGGGCATTCTGGCCTTACAGGGAAGCAGACTAAAGCATGCCTTTGAGCGCATCCGCCAATCCCGCGAGATCGTAATATTTGACTTAAAGTCAATGCATGGTATTCTGACGTTGGAGGGGGAACGATGGACCAAGAACTCGAAAAATATCTGTTTACGGCGGGCATCGACGGTCGCTGGGCGACCGCCGCATGG
>Ga0163144_10026304_pt1 | contig 11320 bp, 6 predicted proteins | sample OliLak19BULKMAT1_FD_123175 | JGI IMG/M metagenome (GOLD analysis project Ga0163144, IMG submission 123175) | Freshwater microbial mat bacterial communities from Lake Vanda, McMurdo Dry Valleys, Antarctica - Oligotrophic Lake LV.19.BULKMAT1 | ecosystem: Environmental > Aquatic > Freshwater > Lake... | reverse complement strand
TGCTGCGGGCGCGACTGGCGGCGCGAGGACCGGAGCCGCGACGACTGGCAACGCCGCGGTCGGCATCTGCGTTGGCATCGACGGTACGACGGCTTGCGGAATCGCCTGCGCGGGCGCGACGCTTACGGGCACGGACAGCGTCGCGGGCGTGGCGCCGGCGCTGTCCGGCGGCGTCGTCGGAGCGGGCGTCTCTGTCGCGACCGGCGCTTCGTCGCTGCCGGAGAACACCACCCAGAGGCCACCCGCGATCAGCAGCACGACCACTGCGCCCATCGCCCACACCAGCGGATTGCGCGACGGCTTCGACATCGGCAGCGCGATCATCTGACCCGTCGCGTCGGAGTCTGTCGCCCGCTGGCGTGCCGCTGCTGGGGTCATCACGGGTGCGGTTGCGGCCGGGCTCGCTACCACAGCCGTGGGCACCGCGATTGAGGCGGGCACCGCGATTGCGGCCGGCATCGCGATCGCCGCGGGCGACGACGCGGGACTCGCTGCGGCGCTGCCGGCCGCGGCCCAGGAGCCGCCATCTGCCGAGAACGACGGCGCGGTGGGCTCGAGCCCCGGCGCCGCAGCGTGATCGTCGACCTCCCACGAAGCCTTGAAGCGCGACGCGTGTTTCTCGGCGTCGTCGAACGAGAGACGGCCAACGCCCCACGCGCCATCGCCGTTTGCATCGACGGCAGGCTCAGCAGCGTCCACAGCTGCGTCCACCGACGCTGCCTGCGCAGCTGGCTCGGCCCCGTTGGTGGGCACGTGCTCCGGGCCCCCAGAAAGGGCAGCGTCTTGCGTCTCGGCTCCGGTTTCCGCTGCTGTCGTCATCGTCTCTCCACGCCCCGCAAGCTCTCGTCGCGCGATTTCGGACAGTATCACCCGGGTGCCGCGCGGACCACCTTGCGATGGAGGACGCGCCTCAGCTCTTGGGCGGAAAGAGCTCGCCGAGTCGATCGTCCCACTCGTCGGCGACCGTCGCGATCGTGTGCAGCAGGTCCTCGAACTCCTCGTAGTCGAGCCCGCTCAGGCGACGCAGCGCGCGCAGATACACGGCGTCGCGGTCCTTGTCGATCGAGAACGCGCCGTCGCTGGTGACGAGGAAGTTCAGCTCGAGCAGCCGGCGGTAGAAAGCCTCGCGTCCCTCGCGCGGCACGTCCATGATGCGCGACAGAAAGAGGAGGATGCCGTGTTCTTCGAGGACATTGATGCCGACCGTCGCGGAGCCGCGCCGCACATCGGTGTATCCGTCCTCGTCGAGCGGGTCGAGGTCGACGCCGACCGCGAGGCCGAAGCGCTTGATGTAGTCGTTCACCATCTCCGCGGCGTTGCGGTAGACCGTGCCGCTCTGGCGGTCCTGGTAGGTCGGCGTTTCCTGGCTCACGGCAGCTCCCTTTGGGGTCGCCATGCTAGCAGCCCGTCGAACAATCGGCGCAAGTGGATCTCGGGCAGGAGGCAGCCGAGCACACTGAAGCGCAGGGGGCGCGCCTCTGGCCTGCTTGGTCTCGTCGTCGCGCTCGTCGCGGCGTGCGGCGGGGAGCCTGCCGCTCCCGACGCCGGCGCGGCGCATGTCGCCGTCGCCGCGCCGCCCGATGAGTCGGCCGCCTACGCGCTCGCGCCCGACGCGCTGCGCGCTGCGTATCACGACACCGCCGCGCGTGCGGCGCGCGCGGAGGCGACGCAGTCGGGGGTGACGCTCTCGCGCCAGGCGGCGGGTCTCGCGCGGGTGCTCGCGCGGCGACAGCGCGACGCGACGTTCGTCGACGCTGCACGCCGCCACCTGCGCGAGGCGACGCGGCGCGCGCGGCTGCCCGGCGCGTGTGATGCGGCGCTCGAACTGGCGCGGCTCGAAGCCGTCGATGCGGCCGATCTCACGGCAGCGTATCTGGTGGCGCATCGCGCGGTGGTGCGCTTCGGCGGCGATGAAGCGTTCGCACGTTGTGTCGCCGAGGCGCGGCGCACGCTCGCCGTGCTCGGCGCGTTTCGGCCGGACCCAGCGGTGCTCGCGGCGGCGGACGCGGCGCCGGACGACGAGGGCGAGCTGCCACCACCCGCGCCGCGCGCAGCGGAGGTCTCGGCCGAGGTCGCGGTCGCGGAGTGGGCCGCCGCGCAGCCTGGTGCCACGGCCTTCGGTCGTACGCCGCGCCTCGAGCGCGTCGAGATCCTCGGTGCGCAGACGCCCGCAGCCGCCGGTGCCGATGGACCGCCCGCGGGCGAGCCGGCGACGACTGCGCGCGTGGCGCTCTACTTCGATCGCGTCGCCGTGTTCGAGCGCGGCGAGCTGGCCGCGGACGGCGCGTTGCCGCGGCGCGCGTATCTCGATTTCCGCGGCGCCGTGCAGGCGGCCGAGGTCGCGGCCGCGACACGGATCGGCGCGGGTGGCGTCGAGCGCGTGCGCGTCGCGCGCCTCGATCCGAGTACGCTGCGCGTCGCCTTCGATCTCGAGCACGGCGCGCGCTATCGGCTGTTCTTTTTGCCCGATCCGTATCGCGTCGTCATCGACTTCGATCGCGATCCGCTCGAGGCGCGCGCGGCTGCGGGCCAAATCGCGCAGCCTCCCGGCGGGCCCCACCCGCTCGGCATGTTGGTCCTCGATCCGGGGCACGGCGGCGACGACCACGGCGCGCGGAGCGAGACTGGCCTGCGCGAGTCGCACATCGTGCTCGAGCTGGCGCAGCGGGTGAAGGCGATCCTCGCGCGGCGCCTGCCCTCGACGCGCGTCCTGCTGACGCGCGAGCGCGACGAGTTCTTGTCGCTCGAGCGGCGCGCCGCGATGGCGAACGTGGTCGGCGCGGACGCGTTCGTCTCGATTCATCTCAACGCGAGCCCCACGCCTGCAGAGCGCGGTGGCGTCGGCACGTTCGTGCTCGATACGGCACCCGACCGTGCATCGCTCAGCCTCGCCGCGCGCGAGAACGGAACGACCGAGGGCGAGGTCACCAGCCTGCAGCGGATCCTCGCGTCGCTGCAGCGCGCTGATCAAGCGGTCGACTCGCGCGCGCTCGCCGAGCGCCTGCAGGGCACGACGCTCGCGGCGGGCCGGCGCGAATACCCAGCGCTGCACGACCGCGGCACGCAGAGCGCGATGTTCTACGTGCTCGTGGGTGCGCGCATGCCCGCGGTGCTCGTCGAGGCGTCGTTCATCCTGCGCGCACCGGAGTCGCCGCAGCTGGCGCGCGAGCCGTACAAGCAGGCGCTCGCCGAAGGAATCGCCGACGGCATCGTGCGCTACGCGCGCGGGCAGTGAGCGGCCTCGCGCGCCGAGCGGCGTGGCCACATTGCGCGCGGACCGCGGCCCGGCATACTCGCACCCGAAATGGCCGAAGCCCCGTCGAGGACCATCGACCTCGGTCGTCTCGCACCCGGGCTCGCCGCGACCTGCGACGAGTACCTCGTCAAATACCGCGCGCAGCTGGAGCTCGCGGCGCGCGCAGGCGAGGGCGGCATCGCGGTGGCGCGCAAGCTGTCGCGCTCGCTCGATGGGCTCCTCGGCGCGCTCTATTGCGCGTCGGACGCGGCCGCACGCTCACGCGGGCGCGGGCCGAGCGGGCGGGTCGCGCTCGTCGCGGTGGGCGGCTGGGGCCGCGGGCTGGTTGGCCTGCGCTCTGACGTCGACGTGCTGTTCCTCTGCGACGATCCGCGCGACGCGCATGTCGCCGCGCTCGCCGAGGGCGTGCTCTATCCGCTGTGGGATCTCGGCGTGACCATCGGCCACGCGGTGCGCGGCGTCGAAGAGACCGTCGAGCTCGCGCGCTCCGATCTGCGCACCGCGACGACGCTGCTCGATGCGCGCGCCATCGCCGGTCAGCGGACGCTGGTCGACGAGCTGCAAAAGGCCGGTCGCCGCGCGCTGTTCGATCCCGGCATCGAGCCATTCCTCGACGCGCTGCAGAAGGACACGCAGGAGCGCCACGAGCGCTTCGGCGGCTCGCTCTATCTGCTCGAGCCGGAGGTGAAGCATGGCCGCGGCGGTCTGCGCGACCTCGACGTCGCGCGGTGGGCTGCCCGCGCGCGCTGGGGCGCCGCGACGCCAGAAGAGCTCGTGCGTCTCGGCGCGGTGTACCCGCGTGAGCTGAAGGAGCTCGAGAGCGCGGAAGAGCTGCTCTGGCGGGTGCGCAATCTGCTGCATCTTCGCGCGGGCCGTCGACAGGATCGGCTGACCTTCGAGGACCAAGAGGAGATCGCGCAGGCGCTCGGCTTCGTCGACGGAGTCACCCTCGGCGTCGAGCAATTCATGCAGACGTATTACCGCCACGCGCGCGTCGTCGCGCAGACGGCGGAGCGCGTGCTCGCCCGGGCGCGCCCCGAGAAACGCCGCGAGTCGCGCGGCACCGCGACCGATGTCGGCGGCGGCGTGTTGCTCTGGGGCGGTCACGTCACGCTCGCCGACACCGAGCAGCTGAGCGCCGACCCATGCCTCGCGCTGCGCTTCTACGCCGAGGTCGGTCGCCGCGAGCTGCCGCCGTATCCATACGCGCGCGACGCCATCGCTCGAGCCGCGAGCGACGCTGACTGGCGCAAGCGCCTACGCGAGTCGGATGGCGCGTCGGAGATTTTTCTGCGCTTGCTCGTGCACGTCGGCGAGGCTGCGGTGCGCCGCGGATCGCTGCTCGGCGAGCTGCACGAGGTGGGCCTGCTCCTCGCGATGATCCCAGAATTCGAGCCGGTGACCGGCCGCGTGCAGCACGACCTCTATCACGTGTACACGGTCGACATTCACTCGGTGGCCGCCGTCGATCGCCTACGCGCGCTCGCACGCGGCGACCTCGCGCACGAGCTGCCGCTCGCGTGTCGCGCTGCAGCGGAGACACCGCGGCCGGTGCCGCTCTTTCTTGGCTTGCTGCTGCACGACATCGGCAAGGGTCAGGGCAAAGATCACAGCAAGCGCGGCGCCCAGATGGCGCGGAGCATCGCGCCGCGGCTCGGACTCTCGCCGCTCGACGTCGATCACGTCGTCTGGCTCGTGCAAGAGCACCTCTCGCTCTACCACTGGGCGATGCGTCGCGACACGAGCGATCCGGAGACGATCGCCGAGGTCGGACGCCTGGTCGGCTCGGTCGATCGGCTGCGCGACCTCTACTTGCTCACCGTCGCGGATCTGTCGACGACGAACCCGCAAGCGATGACCTCGTGGAAAGCGCGCATGCTCGACGATCTCTACATCGCCGTCGCACAAGCGCTCGAGGGCGGCGCGACGTCGTCTCCATACGAGCGCGCCGACGAGATTCGCGCCGACCTGCGCGTGCGCATGGTCGGGCTCGCCGGGGCCAAACGCGCTGGCAGCGATCCCGCCGCGCTCGCGCAGTACGAGCGCTTCGTCGACGAGATGCCGGCGCGCTACGTGCTCGCCAACGCCCCCGACGCGATCCTCGCGCAGGCGCGCATCGCCGCGGAGCGCGGTGACAAGCGCGTCCATGTCGCGCTTCGCCCGGGCACCGCGGATGAGCTGGCGGAGCTCGTCGTCCTCACCGACGACCGGCCAGGCTTGCTATCCGACATCACCGCCGCGCTCACCGCCAATCGCCTCGCGGTGAGCAGCGCGCAGATCTACACGCGCGCGCGCCAGGGCCGTCCCGACGAAGCCGTCGATCTCTTCCACGTGCGGCGCGTCGCGCGGGGCGCGGATCCGAGCGACACCAGCTGGCTGCCGAAGCTCGCGCAGGACATCGACGATCTCGTCTGCGGCCGCGTGACGACCGCCGCGCTGCTCGCTGCGCGCCCGCGGCCGCCAGCGTGGGCGCGTCGCAAGGGGCCCGATGTGCCGACCGAGGTGCGCGTCGACAACGGTGTCGATCAGCGCTTCACGGTGGTCGACGTGTTCACGCGAGACCGCGTAGGCTTGCTCCACGCGATCGCGCGGGCGCTGCATGAGCACGGCCTGACGATCGCGCTGTCGAAGGTCAACACCGAGGGGCTGCGCGTGGCGGACGTTTTCTACGTAGAAGAGCGCGGAGGCGGAAAGGTGCACAACGCAGGAAAGCTCGCTGCGCTGACGCTGGTGCTGCGCGAGACCATCGCGCGGCTCGACGCGGACGCGGACGACACCGGCCTCGCAGACCGGGAGTCGATGTGAGCCGCGCAACTATCGCTGCGTGTCTGCTGTGCTGCGCTGCGTTGCTCGGCTGCCCGTCGGGCCCAGCGGAGAACGGCTCTGGCGGCGAGGGCGGCTCCAGCGGCGGTGACAGCGTCGAGTTCGAGGACGAAGCGGCGGAGCGCGGCGCGCAGCAGGCGCATCCCGCGAGCGAGCCAGTGCAGCGCGGCGAGGCGCTGCTCGCACGAGGCGACGCGGCCGGCGCGGAGCGGCTGTTTCGCGAGGCCATCGCCGCCGACGCGAACGACGCGCGCGCGCACCTCGATCTCGGTCTCGCGCGGGAGCTGCAGGACGATGTCGCCGGCGCCGAGCGCGCCTATCGCGACGCCATCCGCGCCGACGCGCGCTTCGCCGAAGCGCACAACAATCTCGGCGCGCTGCTGCGTGAGAAGGGCGACCTGACCTCCGCCATCACGTCGCTGCGCGAGTCCGTGCGCCTGCGCGCGAACAGTCCGTCGGCTCAGTCGAACCTCGCCCTCGCGCTCGAAGAGCACGACGAGCTGCCCGCAGCGGAGACGGCGTTTCGCGCCGCGGTGCGCCTCGCCCCGCGCGACCCGATGGCGCGGGTGAATCTCGGCTTGCTGCTGCTGCGCACCGAGCAGAACGACGAAGCGGCGCGCACGCTGCGCGAGGCGATGCCGCTCGCCGCCGACAATCGCGCGGCCCTCGCCGGCATCGGCAGCGGCCTGCGCCGCGCCGGTGAGCCGGAGACGGCAGTGCGTGCGCTCAACGCGGCCGTCGAAGCGGGCGACGACGCGCCGACTTCGGGCCTGCTATGCGAGCTCGCGCTGGCGCAGCGCGCCGCAGAGGATCGTCCGGCCGCCGAGGCAACTCTCGCGCGCGTGCTCGCCGCCGACGAGCGCTATGCCACCGCGCACTACTTGCTCGCGAACATGCTCGCCGGTCGCGGCGCGTTCGCCGAAGCGATCACGCACTACGAGCGATACGTCGCGCTCGAGCCGCAGGGCGCGCACGCCGACGAAGCGCGTGAGCGCCTGACGCGTGCGCGCGATGCGCAGCGCGCCGCGACGCCGGTGCCGACGCGCCCGCGGCAGCGTCGTTGAGCGGTGCGCGCTCCATGAACGCCGTACATCGCTGCGCTCGAGTTCATCGACACCCGGGAGCTTAGGCCGATGCGAATCGCGTTCACGCACAACCTACGACTCACCGCCAGCGAACAAGAGGCTGAGTTCGACACGCCGCGCACCATCGAGGCGCTGGCGCAGGCGCTCGCGCGGCTCGGTCATCAGGTCGAGCTGGTCGAGGTGAGCGGCCCGGCGTCGCGAACCGTCGCGCGGCTCGAGGCGCTCGATCCGGATCTCATCTTCAACACCGCTGAGGGCACGCGCGGCCGCTATCGCGAGGCGTTTTATCCAGGTCTGTTCGAGCAGCTCGGCATTCCGTACACCGGCTCGGACGCGTACACTTGCGCGCTCACGCTCGACAAAGAGGTCACCAAGCTGCTGCTCGCGTCGCGCGGAATTCGCACGCCGAGCGGCGCTTTCGTCGAAGATCTGCCGAGCTTCACGCGCTCCGATCTGCGCTTTCCGCTGATCGTGAAGCCGAACTTCGAGGGATCGAGCAAAGGCATCAACGCCGACGCCGTCGTCGACACCGCCGCGGATCTCCGCGATCGCTTGGCCGCCACGCTCGCCGCCTATCCGCAGGGCGTCTTGGTCGAGGAGTACATCGGCGGCGTCGACGTCACCGTCGGCTTCCTCGAGCGGCCCGGCGCGAACAACGGCGGCACGTTGCCAGCGGTCGAGTACGTGTTCGACGCGAGCGTCCTCGCGCGCAAGTACCCGATCTACGACTACGCGCTCAAGCACGAGCACACCCATCTCGCGTCGATGCGCACGCCGCCCGCGCTCCCCGCAGAGCGCCTGCCGCAGCTCGCCAAGATCGCGCGCAGCGTCGTTCGTGTGCTCGGCCTGCGCGACTGCGCGACCGTCGACTTTCGCGTGACCGACGAGGGCGAGATCTACGTCATCGACGTGAACGCGCTGCCTGCGCTCGAGGCCGACGCGGTGATCTACGCGGCTGCGCGCGCGGCTGGCCTCGCGACGACCGACGACGTCGTCGAGTGCATCCTCAAGAGCGCGGCCGCGCGTCAAGGGCTCACGCTGCGACGCGGAGCCTCGGCGCGGCGCGCGGCGCCGCTGCGCGTCGGCTTCGCCTACAACGTCAAACGCATCGATCCGAAGACGGGCGCCGACGACAGCGAGGCGGAGTACGACTCGCCGAAGACCATCGACGCGATTCGTCAGGCGCTCGCCAGCTTCGGCCACGAGCTGGTCGATCTCGAGGCGACGCCCGAGCTGCCGAGCATCCTCGCCGCGGCGAACGTCGACGTCGTGTTCAACATCGCCGAGGGGATCAAGGGCCGCAACCGCGAGGCGCAGGTCCCAGCGATCCTCGAGCTGCTCGACATCCCGTACACCGGCTCCGATCCAGCCGCGCTCTCGCTCGCGCTCGACAAGGGCATGGCGAAGCGGATCGTGCGCCAGGCGGGCATCGCGACGCCGGACTTCGTGTTGATGACGACGGGCAAAGAGCGGCTGCCGAAGGGCATGCGCTTTCCGGTGATCGTGAAGCCGCTCGCCGAGGGCTCGAGCAAGGGCGTCGTCGGCAGCAGCGTCGCCGTCGACGAGGCCGAGATGCGCCGCATCGTCGCCGAAGTGGTGAACAAATATCGGCAGCCGGCGCTGGTCGAAGAGTACCTCGCGGGGCGCGAGTTCACCGTCGCGCTGCTCGGTGAGCAACGACCACGCGCGCTACCGGCGATGGAGATCGTCTTCCTCACCGCGGAGAAGAAGCACCCGGTCTATTCGTTCGAGCACAAGCTCGATTGGTCCTCCGACATTCGCTACGACGCGCCCGCGATCGTCGATCGGGATCTCGCGCGCGAGCTCGAGCGCGCCGCGCGCGGATCGTTCGTCGCGCTCGGCTGCCGCGACGTCGGTCGCGTCGATCTGCGCTGCGACGCGCAGGGACGCGTGAACTTCATCGAGTGCAATCCGCTGCCAGGTCTCACGCCCGACTGGTCGGATCTCTGCTTGATCGCCAACAGCGCCGGCATGGACTACCGCACGCTCATCGGCGAGATCCTCGCGCCCGCGATCAAGCGCTTCCGCGAGAAGGCGCGCGCGTTTCGTCCGCGCGAGCTGGCGCCGCGTGAGCCATCGCCGCGCGAGGTCGTCCTCCCGCGCGAAGTCGGCGGGAACGGCCAGAGCTAACAGCTGGTCGGCGGCTTGCGCCCGAGTCCGACGAGGAAGACCTCGAAGCTCTCTTTGCGCGAGGCCTCGGGCTTGATGATGCGCACCGTCTCGAACAGCGCGCGGACGGACTTGCGCGCGTCCTCGAACTCCGCGCCTTGAAAGATCTTGCCGACGAACGAGCCGCCCGGCGCGAGCGTGACCTCGGCGATCTTCACCGCCGCCATGAACAGCAGGTAGCTGTTGTACTGGTCGGCAGCGCGTGAGCCGATCGTCGAGGGCGCCATATCCGTCAGCACCACGTCAAAGCGGCCGAGCGTCGCGGGATCGACGGTGAAGATGTCCGCGTGGCGCATCTCCGCGTTCGGCGCGATCGGGTCGCGGTTCTCCTGGATGTCGATGCCGATCACCCGGCCCTGCGGCGCGATCTTCTTGGCGGCGTACATCGTCCATGAGCCCGGAAACGCGCCGAGATCGAGCACGCGCATGCCGGGGCGGAGCAGCCGTACGCGACGGTCGATCTCCTCGAGCTTGTAGACCGAGCGCGCCGGATAACCTTCCTTCTTCGCCTTCGCGCCGAAGTGGTCGTTGGGGCGCGAGGTCCGCGGCCCGCCTGCGGTCGGCGCCTTTGCCTTGGGCTCGCCGGACTTGCCACCGGGCTTGCCGCTGCCCGTGACGGACTTGCCCTTCGCCGGCTTTCCGCTGGCCGGCTGTCCGCTGGTCGGCTTGCCGGTGCTGCCCGCGGCGGCATTCGCAGCGTTCGCGGAGACGGAACGCGAAGAGCCGGCGCTTGTCTCCTTGGCAGGAGGCGAGGGCCGGCCCTTCGGACCACCGGCAGCTCGTACGGCCGAGCGGCGGCGGGATGGCATCATCGAGGGCTGTCCTAGGCCTGCGCGGCCTGGCGCTGCTTGACGGCCGCGCGAACGGTCACGATGCCGTTCTTCGCGCCCGGGACGGCGCCCTCGAGGAGTACGATCTGCTCGGCGTCCATCACGCGAGCGACCTTGAGGTTGAGGATGGTGACGCGCTCGTTGCCATACTGGCCGGGCATCTTGAGGTTCGGCAGCGTGCGGCCGGGCGTCATGTTGGTGCCGATCGAGCCGCCGTGACGACGGTACTCGTGGGTGCCGTGCGTGCCGGGGAAGCCAGCGAAGTTCCAGCGGGCCATGACGCCGGTGAAGCCACGACCGCGGGTCTTGCCCGAGACGTCGACCTTCTGGCCGACGGTGAAGATCTCCGACGGCTTGAGCAGCTGCCCAACCTCGAACTTGGCCGCGAGCTCGGGCGAGACGCGTAGCTCCTTGATCGTGCTGTTCGCGGGCTGGCCGAGCTTCTTGAAGAAGCCCGCTTGCGGCTTGGCGACGAGCTTCTCACGCTTGGTGCCGAAGCCGAGCACGAGCGCGGTATAGCCGTCCTTCTCTTCGGTACGCTTGGCGAGCACGATACACGGGCCGACCTGGATGGCCGTGACGCGCGTGACGCTGCCGTCATCGTTGAAGATTTGGGTGTTGCCGAGCTTCTTACCGACGAGGCCGAGGTTGGTATTCATGACGCGCCTGTACGTAGGGAGGCGAAAGGGTACGGGGAATCGCCCGAGTGTCAAGGCTGTGAGCGCTCGGAAAACGGCAATCCGAACACGCGACACGCGTTGCGCGTCGTCGCGGCGCGCACCTCGTCGACGCTGATGCCGCGCAGCTCGGCGATGACGTCGACCGTGCGCGTCACGTAGGCGGGCTCGTTGCGCTTGCCGCGAAACGGCACCGGCGCGAGGTAAGGCGCGTCCGTCTCGACGAGGATCGCATCGAGCGGCTGTAGGCGCGCGGCCTCGCGGATCGCGGTCGCGCTCTTGAACGTGACGATGCCGCTGAAGCTCGCGACGAAGCCGAGCTCGAGCGCCGCCTTCGCGAACGCCGGATCTTCGCTGAAGCAGTGGATGATGCCGCCGACGTCGCGCGCGCCTTCTTCGCGCAGGATCGCCAGCGTGTCGTCTGCTGCCTCGCGGGTGTGAATCGTGAGCGGCTTTTGC
>Ga0163144_10026303_pt1 | contig 11320 bp, 9 predicted proteins | sample OliLak19BULKMAT1_FD_123175 | JGI IMG/M metagenome (GOLD analysis project Ga0163144, IMG submission 123175) | Freshwater microbial mat bacterial communities from Lake Vanda, McMurdo Dry Valleys, Antarctica - Oligotrophic Lake LV.19.BULKMAT1 | ecosystem: Environmental > Aquatic > Freshwater > Lake... | reverse complement strand
GGATGCCGCTGCGGAACGGGGCGCGGTGCTGGATTCCGCTCGGCGTGTTCGATCTGCAGCCGTCGGAGCTGACCAAGCTGGCGTTCATCCTGGCGCTCGCCGATTATCTGTCGATCCGCGACAACTACCGCCGCTGGTCGGGATTGTTGCCGCCGTTTCTGGCGATGGCCGTGCCGGTGGGGCTGATCCTGAAGGAGCCGGACCTCGGTTCGGCGATGCTGTTCGTCCCGGTGCTGTTCGGGATGTTGTTCGCGGCCGGGGCGCGGTTGCGGCATCTGGTGCTGGTCGTGCTGCTCGGCCTAGCGGCATTGCCCGTGTTCTGGTGGGGCATGAACGCCGAACAGAAATCGCGAATCACGTCGCTGTTCAACCAGCAGGACGGCGGCCCGGCGCCCGAGGGGGACGGCTATCATCAGCATCAGGCCAAGCTGGTGCTGTCGCTCGGCGGCGTGGTGGGCAGCGAGTTCGGCGGCATGCCGCTCGACGACCCCGATGCGTATCACCTTCCCGCGGGCCAGACCGATTTCGTGTTCTGCTGGGTCGGCGAACGGTGGGGCCTGTGCGGCGGCGTGCTGACCTTGTTGCTGTATGCGCTGCTGTTCGCAAAGGGCCTGCAGATCGCCGCGGCGACGCGCGAGCCGTTCGGCCGATTGGTCGCGGTGGGGATCGTGACGCTGCTGGCGTCGCAGGCAATCATCAATGCGGGGATGACCGTGGGCCTGATGCCGATCGCGGGCATCACGCTGCCGCTGATGAGCTATGGCGGATCGAGCCTCCTGTCGACGTGTGCGGCGCTCGGCCTGTTGATGAACATTGGCATGCGGCCCACGTTCCAGATCGCGCCCGAACCGTTTCGGTTTACGGAGTAACAACGGTGCTGCGGACGATCATTTTCGACATGGGCAACGTCCTCGTGCATTTCAGCCACGACCGGATGTGCCAGCAGATCGGCGCGTTGTGCGGCCAGTCCGGGGGGGATATCCAGCGGTTGCTGATCGACTCCGGTCTGCAATGGAACTTCGAACGTGGGCGGATGTCGCCGCGGGAGCTACATCGGCAAATTGTCGAACTGGTCGAGCAACCGCTCGATTACGACGCCGTGCGCATCGCCGCGTCGGACATCTTCCGGCTCAACGAGCCGCTCGTGCCCGTGATCGACGAACTTCGCCGGCAGGGTCATCGGCTGGTGCTGCTGTCGAACACGAGCGAATGGCACTTCGAGTTCATCTGGAACCGGTTCGACGTGCTGCAGCGGCTGGACGCCCATGTGCTGTCGTGCCGGGTGGGGGCGATCAAGCCCGAGCCGCCGATCTACGACGCGATTCTCAAAGAGATCGGCTGCGAACCGCGGGAGGCGTTCTACACGGACGACATCGCCAAATATGTCGACACCGGCCGGACCTACGGCCTCAACGCGGAAGTGTTCACAGACGTGCCGGCGCTGCGGAAGCATCTGGCGACGCATGGCGTAACGGTTTAGGTTGCCATGGTCACGAATCTGATAAAGGCCAAAAGCGTTTATCCACAGATTTCACAGATTCCGCAGATTGAAGTCTGAAAGAGGCCGGTACTGGATGAACGATGCCCCAGCCAATGTCCGCGTCTTGAATCTGCGGAATCTGTGAAATCTGTGGATAAAGCCTTCGCCTTCCAATCAAATTCGTAAACGGCGTTGCGTGGCCCCCGAACATAGCCGTACATCATCACGGTTTCCCCGCCGGGTCGCACGCGCACTGGAACTGGCCGCAGCCGGGGCAGCCCGCGCCGTATTTGAGGCGGATGGCGGCCTCCAGATCGACGCCGGCGACGTTGGCGATCGTCGTCAGCCACGCCAGCACGTCGGCGAATTCCTTGGCGAGTTCGTCGTGCGATGAGCCGTCCCGGAGCGCGGCCGACAGTTCGCCGACCTCTTCCATCAGCCACATGAACGTCCCCTCGACGCCGCGGGCGACGTCCTTTTCGCCGTACATGTCGCGGATGAGGGTTTGCAGGTCGCGCAGGGTCAGCGGTTGCGTCATGGATTGGTCTTTGGTTCATCGCGGGCGACGTTGCCGAGCAACAGCTTTCACGGATTTGACAGAAGCCCAAAGCGTTTTATCCACAGATTTCACCGATTCCGCAGATTAAGAAACCCGACTGGGGGCAGTGTCGAAGGATCAGCATCCCGCGATGCCCCTGCCTTGAATCTGCGCAATCGGTGAAATCTGTGGATAACTTCTTCTCGCATCGAACAGATTCGTGAACGCCGTCACTTCGGTTTCAACGCCGCCCGTTCGGATTGCAGTTCGGAGTCACCCGGTTTGAGCGAGAGCGCGGCGTCGTACTCGGCGATGGCGGCGGCGGTCTCCTTCAGGCCGCGGGCCAGCGCGCGGTGAATTTCGACGTTCAACACGTCCACGTGCATGGCGAGTTTGGCGTACTTCACGGCGTTCGCGAAGTCTTTCTCGTCAAGTGCGATCAAGGCCCGCGACAATCGGGCGTCGGCGTCATCGGCATCAATCTTGGCGATCACCTCCAACGCCTCCTTCCACGCGGCCTTCTCCCCCGCGGCCTTGGCGGCATCGGCGATGCCCCGCTGAAACCGCCGGTCGCTGGGAAACGCTTTGGCCCCGTTGCGATAGAGGTCCAACGCCTCCTTCGCCGCGTTGGTTTGCAGCTTCAGCAAGGCCAGCCGCGACCACAATTCGAGATCGGGTTTGTCGGCGTTGTAGGCCCCCTCCAGCACTTGTTTGGCTTCGATGTTCGCCTCGCCTTGCAGCAGAATCTGCGACAGCACCAAGGCCGCCCGCACGCGCTGCGGCTGCTCCTCCAGTACCGACAGCGCGACCTCGCGGGCTTCGTCGAAGTTCTTCTGCCGGAACCGCAGTTCGGCGTACGCCTCGCGGGCGTCGAGATCGAACGGCTCGGCGGCGTAGGCCGCTTCGACGTCCTCCACGGACTTCGTCGCCACCGACACTCCTTCATCGACCTCCGGTCCAAGCGCCTTCACGCGGCGGTCGAGGAACTCGCGATAGCCGCGCTCGACGTCGACTTTTTCGACGTTGTACGCGGTCTTGAGTGCGACGTCGGTGGATCGAGTGTGGCGATACGCCTCCAGCAACTTCGGCAGCGCATCCTTGCCGAACCGTTCGACGAAATACTCGGCGTACAGCACGCTCTGGCAGTACGCCATGTCCCAATCCTCGCGCGACTCCGCCCTTTGGAAGCCGAGGTGCAGGTTGTCGAGGTTTCGCAGCCGGTTCTCCGCGTGCCGTTTCCGCAACAAACGATTCCACTCCGGCGGCGGGGGATAGCCCTCCGCGCGGGTGGCGAGGGCCTCGGTGAACCAGGGGGGAATGTGGAAGTCGGTCTGTTGCAGCGTGACGATGTGGACGAACTCGTGCCGCAGCACCTTCGCCCAGTTGTACGGCTCCTCGGTCGCCGCGGGAGAGGTGAGCGCGATGATGAGGCCCGTGGACGCCCCGATGGTCTGCAACCACGGCATGCCGGTCATCCGGGCGCTGAACCACTGATGCCCCGACAACCCTTTCGCCTTGTTGTAGATCTCGATCTGCGTCCGCTGCGGCGGCTCGAAACCGTACTCTTTGGTCACGTCGGCATAGACCGCCTCCAACTCCTCGGCCATGTACTTCGCGAGCAGGCTGTCGAGTTGCGAATCGACGCGAATCACGAAATGCGGCGTGGTGATCGTCGCGTAACCGTCCAGCACCTTCAGCACCTTCCGCATGTTGCTGATGCGGATGTGATACGGGTCCGCCTCGAACGCCGCGTCCATCAACTTGCGGGCTTCGTCGATCTTGCCGGCCTGGAAGGACAACAGGCCCAGTTCTGACTTCGGCTGCGCGAGCTGCGGCATCGTCGTCACCGCCTGTTGATAGCACCGCTCCGCCAAGGCGAACTGCCGCTGCGTCTTGAACAGCCGGCCGAGCTCCGTCAGAAACTGTCCCGGATGCGGATTCCGCTTGACGAGCTGCACGACGAGGGTCTCGAACCGCGACTTCGGCGCGCCGAACTTGTCGATCTGCTCCAGCTTCGACAGCAGTTCCTTGAGCCGATCCGGCGTCGGTTCCTCGCCGCGCTGACTGTGCAGCCACGCCGCGAGCGCCAGCGTCGCCTGATCGGTCGGGCGGACGGCGAGTGATTTCTCGGTGAGCGCGACGGCCTCATCGAGGGTTCCCTGCTGGCTCAGCACTTCCGCCTTGAGCCGGAGCGCGACGGGCTGCTGCGGGTCGATCTCCAGGACGCGGTTCGCCTGTTCGAGGACATTATCGAACTGCATCTCGCCGAGGGCGTGTTCGGCGAGCGTGAGCCGGACGCCGACGGCGTTCGGATTGATCGCCAGCGCCTTGTTCAACTCGGGCAGGCCGTCGGCCTTGTTGTACTTCTCCAACAGCAGCGTCCCGGCGATGTGGTGCGCCTGCCAGCAATCGGCGTCGGCCTTGAGCGCGTCCTCGGCCAGCGTGTTGACGACGAAATCGAAAATCTGCGACACGCTCTTCCAGCGGGCGTACTGCGCGGACCCTTCCGCGACCAGCAGCAACGTCTCCGCATCGGTCGGCTGCGCCCGGTTGTAGTACCGCACGAACCAGCGATACCCGTCGGCCGCCTTGCGCAGATCGCCGGTCTCCGTCCAGACATCCGCCTGCACGAGATGCGCGAGCGGTTCATCGACGTTAAGTTTCAGCGCCGCCTCCGCCGCCGTCGCCGCTTCCGTCAACCGCCCGCGCTGATACAGAAGTCGTGCAAGCAACGCTTGCGGTTTCGCGTCCTTCGGATGCTGCTCGACGACCTCCATCAACCGTTGCTGAGCGGCATCACGACGGCCCTGCGTCCAGTCGAGTTCCGCCTGCAACACTGTTGCCACAAGGGGAACGTCATCCCCCTTCAGCACCGGCGCGAGGACTTCTTCCGCTTCCGCATACCGCCCGTGCGCGAGATGCGTTTGGGCGTCCTTGACTGCCGCCTCCGGGTCAGCCGCCAACGCGACGGTCATCAGCAGTGCTGTCCACATCATCGGTCCCTCAGCCGCCCGCTGAACTCTGCCACCAGCGCTTCTAGCGGTTCAAGAGCGGGGATGCAACCAAATCTCGGCTAGAGCATGCGCGGTTTGGCGGTCCTGTGAACCCGGAGGGTTCCCAGCCATTAGCCGGTGGTTGAGCGCAGCGATACCACCGGCTCGAGCATCGCGACGTGTTCGACCCCGGCAGGGGTCGCACTTCGAGGAGTGGCTGCGACCCCTGCCGGGGTCGGTCTCATTCACTCGTCATTCACCGGGGGTGTCGCTGCGCTCAACCCCCGGCTAATGGCTGAAGTCCCTCCGGGACAGAGAAGCAGGCTGATGATCCCCGTCCGCGTGCTCACAGCGGAATATCTGCGCGAGTGCAGGTATTGCTCCGTGGATTGCCATGAAAGGCAAAGCCGCCCTCGCTTGCGCTCGGGGCTGTGACCGTCTACTTCACCAGCTTTCGGTATTTGATGCGGTGCGGCTGGTCGGCGTCGGCTCCCAGGCGTTGCTTGCGGAGCGTTTCGTAGGACTGGTAGTTCCCTTCGTGCCAGATCACTTCGCTGTCCCCCTCGAAGGCGAGGATGTGCGTGGCGACGCGGTCGAGGAACCAGCGGTCGTGCGTGATGACCACCGCACAGCCGGAGAGGTTCAGCAGCCCCTCTTCGAGCGCGCGGAGCGTGTCGACGTCGAGGTCGTTGGTCGGTTCGTCGAGCAGCAGCAGGTTGCCGCCAACGGTCAGCGTCTTCGCGAGCAGCAGGCGGTTGCGTTCGCCGCCGGAGAGGAATTTGACCGGTTTCTGCTGTTCGGGGCCGCGGAAGTTGAACTTGCCGCAGTAGGCCCGGCTGTTGATCTGGACGTTGCCGTATTTGAGGTTGTCGTTGCCGCCGGAGATGTTGTCGTAGACGCTTTTCTCTTCGTCGAGCGATTCGCGGTTCTGCTCGACGTAGGCGATTTTGACGGTGTTGCCGAGGGTCACCGTGCCGGAGTCCGGCTGCTCCTCGCCGACGATCATGCGGAACAGCGTGGTCTTGCCCGCGCCGTTGGGGCCGATGATGCCCACGATCCCCGCGGGGGGCAATCGGAACGTCAGGTTGTCGTACAGCAGGTTGTCGCCGAACGCCTTGGCGACCTTGTCGAAGATCACGACGGTGTCACCGAGCCGCGGGCCGGGCGGGATCTGCAATTCGATCGACTGATCGCGGCTCTCCTGCTCCTCGGCGACGAGCTTGTCATACGCCTGCAAGCGGGCCTTGCTCTTGGCCTGCCGGGCCTTCGGCGAACTGCGGACCCATTCGAGCTCCTTCTCGATGGTCTTCTGCCGGGCCGACGCGGACTTCTCTTCCTTCCGCAGCCGTTCCTGTTTCTGTTCGAGCCACGCGGTGTAGTTTCCCTGCGTGGGGATGCCGCGGCCCTGGTCGAGTTCCAGAATCCACTGACACGAGTTTTCGAGGAAGTACCGGTCGTGCGTGACGGCGACGACGGTCCCCGTGTAGTCGTGCAGATGCCGCTCCAGCCACGCGACCGATTCGGCGTCGAGATGGTTCGTCGGCTCGTCGAGCAGCAGCAGATCGGGGGCCTGGATCATCATCTTGCAGAGCGCGACGCGGCGGCGCTCGCCGCCGGACAGCGGGCCGATCTTCGACTCCATCGGCGGCAACCGCATGGCGTCGGCGGCGATGTCCAGCTCGCGGTCGAGTTCCCACAGGTTGTGGGCGTCGATCTGCTCCTGGATGTGCCCCTGCTCCTCGATCAGCCGGTCCATCTCGTCGGCGTCGGGGCCTTCGCCGAAGCGGTTGTTGATTTCGTCGTACCGGGTGAACAACGCCCGCTTGGGTGCGACGGCTTCGTTGAGTTCATCGAAAACCGTATGTTCGGGATCGAGCCGCGGCTCCTGCGGGACGTAGCCGGCGGTGTAACCGGCCGCGAGCCGGGCGGTCCCCATGAAGTCCTTGTCTTCGCCGGCCATGATTTTGAGCAGCGTGCTTTTGCCGGCGCCGTTGGGTCCGAGGACGCCGATTTTCGCGCCGGGATAGAAGGCGAGCCAGATGCCTTTGAGGATCTCCTTTTTGTCGTGGAACTTGCGGAGATCCTCCATCTGAAAAATGTAATGTTCGGCCATGAGAGGGCTGAGGGTCCAGGGCTGAGGGCTGAGGGCTGAGGGTTCCAGGCGGGGTCGCACGCCGTCGCAGACGAGGCATTGTAACCGGGATCGCCGCGGAATGTCGCCCTCTCGCTCCGCGAGCGAAGGCTTGGAGAACAATTGCCGGCATGATGACGGAGGTTTTTTTGGTTGTCCCGGAGGGACTGCAGCCCTTAGCCGGGGGCTGAGCGCAGCGACACCACCGGCCAATGGCGACGGGAGGGATCTGCGGTGGTGAATCACCCCGGACGGCGCATTCAAGGCCAGTGTCCCGGACGCTAAGCCGCCAGCGATCGCCGGACGACGCTTGCGGTTTCGTGGTCTTCCAGGACCTTCGGACTACAGAATTCCCGACGACTTTACGTCGATCCCCTTGAGCATCATCTTCAGCTCTTCGGCGTTGGGCGAGATCTCGAAGGCGTCCGGGCGGCTGATGAATTCGCGCTTCAGGAAGCTGAACAGGCTGTCGTTGAACTGCTGCATGCCGTCCTGCTTGCCGATGCGGATCGCCGCGGGGAGCTTTTCGTCCTCGTGCTCGAGGATCAGCTTCCGGATGACACCGTTGAAGAGCATGATCTCGCAGATGGGGACGCGCTTGGGCTTGTCGACGATGGTGGCGAGCAGCTTCTGGGCCACGATCGCCTTCATGTTGAAGCCCATCGAACTGCGGAGCGCGTTGTGCATGCTCTGCGGGAACAGGTCGAGAATGCGGCCGATCGTCGACGGGGCCGACGAGGCGTGAATCGTCCCGTACACCAGGTGGCCGGTTTCGGCGGCGTGCATGGCCGTCTCGAACGTTTCGCGGTCGCGCATTTCGCCCACGAGCATGATGTCGGGGTCCTGCCGCACCGCGTGCTTCATCGCCGTGTGGAAGTCGACGATGTCGCAGCCCAGCTCGCGCTGGTTGATGAGGCACTTGTCGGCGGTGTAGACGAATTCGACGGGGTCTTCGATCGTCAGGATGTGCTTGATGTAGTTGTGATTGATCCAGTCGAGCATCGAGGCGATCGTCGTCGACTTGCCCGACCCGGTCACGCCCGCCAGCAGCACCATCCCCTGATCGTACACGCACAAGTCCTGCATGATCGCCGGCAGGTACAGCCCCTCGAAGTTGGGGATCGACCGTTCGACTTTACGGCTGACCATCCCCATCTTGCCGGTCTGAATGAACAGGTTCACGCGGAACCGCCACAGCTCCCCCTTGTGCTCCATCACGTGGGCGTAGTCGGCCCCGCCCGTGTTCAGGAAGATTTCCATGTTCCGCTCGTCCATCATCGGCATCAGCAGATCTTTCATCTGCTCTTCGTTGATGGGCGGCATGTCGAGCGGCTTCAGCGTGCCGCGGACGCGGATGATCGCCGGCTTGCCCACCTGCAGATGCAGGTCGGAGCCGTTGGTCTCAATGATGGCCTTGAACAGCTTGTTGACGGCGAGGTCTTTGTTGATCGACGTGCCGAGCCGAATGGAATTGTATTTGGGAGCCGCGGAAGCCGCACCGCTCATGACGCACACTCCGGACAGGGACAAGACAGTCACACCGGCGCAGCGCCGCCGTGGATTCGCAGGCGACGATTGTAACCGAACCAAGGCACGGCGTGGCAACCAAGTTGGGCGGCCGGTTCTGTGGTTTTCGTAGGGTGCAGTCGAGGCTTTGCGAGGCTCACCCTCTTCGTTGGAGTCCAGCCTTTAGGCTGTCTTCGCAGGGAAGCGCTCGAAGACAGCCTAAAGGCTGGACTCCAACGGGGTGAGCCTCGCAAAGCCTCGACTGCACCCTACAAAGACGGCACCCTACAAATTCGATTCTGCCGGCAACGCGGACTTTGCCGAGGGGGCAACGGCGGCCCCCACCAGGACCGACTGATACAGTGCGTCAATGAGTTGCCGCGCGGGTTGCCGGAGGTGCGTCTGCAACACGATCCGCAATCGGCGGACGGCTTCGCGGTCGTCGTCGAGCCGCTCGACCAGTTGCAGCACGCCGTCCGTCGTCAGCCCGCCGCCGACGCCGACGGCGCTCGCCAGATCCTGCCAGTCTTCAGCGGTCAGATGTGCGAACCGCTGGGGATAGCGTTCGCGAACCGCCTGCACCGCGGGGTTCGTCGCCCAATCGAACTCCGCCCGGCGCGTGGCCGGCGGGTCCGTCGAGACGGGTGCCGACCGCATCTCCTCGGCCGGCAGATCCAACACCGTCGCGATGCGGGACAACGTCTTGGCCCGGGGTTCCTGAATGGTCCCTCGCTCGAGCTGATGCAACGTGGTCCGCGAGACCCCGGCCTGCTCCGCAAGTTCCGACAGGTTCAGACCTTTTCGCAACCGGCCGGTCCGAATCAGGTCTGCGATGGTGGGGGACACCGGATTTCCTTCTGAACAAACAAGAACATTTTCCGAATCATTCTGAACATTTCTGGACAATCACGCTTGTAGCGCACGTATGTATACTGTACAATCCGGCTTATTGACCGTCGCGACCAAAGACATCTCTCATGAGAATCATCCATGTTTTCCAGAACAGATGCGTCATCTGTCAGTCAATGACACTTGATTGTACAGATATGAACGATGTTGTCAGCCGAGAATCTGCACGAAACGGTCATTTTTCGGCAATCCTGGAGCGGACCCCCAATGCCCAACCCCGAATTCCGCAAGCAGATTTCGATCTTCCTGCCGGTTGCCGACTGGAAAGCCGTCCGCCTGGAAGCGGCCCGGCGGCGGATTCCGATGACCGCGTTGTGCCGCGAATGGCTGGCCCCCGGCCTCGGTCAGCTCCGACGAGAGCCGCCGCGTCCGATCGAAGAGGAAGAATCTGAGTAGGGTGCAGTCGAGGCTTTGCGAGGCTCACCCCGAACGGCCCCAAGGCAGGGTGAGCCTCGCAGAGCCTCGACTGCACCCTACAAAACAAAGCAAGCAGACAACATTAACCCGCGTCCCGTTTGGAGAGGAGCAACCATGTCGACCACGTCCCCGTTGTCCGCCACGGCCGGTTTCTCGAATCCCGATCACCCGCCGGTGGCCGCCCGGCGACGCTATCCCAGCGACCTGACCGACCGGCAATGGGCGCGCGTCGGGTCGCTGATTCCCCCCGACCGGACAGCGGGGCGACGGCGTCGGCATGCCCTTCGCAACGTGGTCGATGCGATCAACTATCGTTGGGAATCCGGCTGCACCTGGCGGATGCTGCCGCACGATTTCCCCGCGTGGGAGACGGTCTATACGTACTACCGCCGCTGGCAACGGCAGGGCGTGTTGCGGCCGATTCGCGAGGCGGTGGTGCGGCGCGAGGAAAGGCGGAAGTCGGAGTTCGGAAGTGGGAAGTAAGGACGCCATAACCGGCATCCTGCGAAGCGGTCAGCCCCCTGACCCTCTCCCCCGAAGCGAAGTGTGGCGGGGCCTCAGTTTTCGTGGCCCCGCCACCCGGCCGCGACACTTGAAGATGGTTTAAGGGGGCTGCGACGCGGGACGTTGTCGGGAGTGGGCAAAGAACTCGTCGACGTAGGGAGCAACTCCGCGAATCCTGGCCTGTTGGAGCGCAGCATGGTAATGCTTCTCGGGCCCGTACCAGAGCGCCGTCCGGCCGTTATCCAATAGAACGACCGCAAACCGCAGAGGCGACCCGTAGAGCGACACCCGTTGGCTGTGAAAAAATCTCGTCTCCGCCGCCACGACGCGCTCTCCCGAGCCGTCAGTACGGCTGTCGGCGACGAATCGTTCGTAACTGCCGTCCGACTCCGATAACGGACATTTCGCCGGCTCGCCATGATCGTAGCGGACGATGTTCCGCTCGCATTGGTGCAACGGCATCAAGAAGCCGACATCGGGACAAAAGGCGGTGTAGAACAGCTCGGAACACACCACAATGATCGTGATGGCCACGAGGGCACGAACCGTGCGCCGGCCCCAACGTCTGTTCGTCGCGACCATGACTGTCCCCTTCCCGAGACTCCGGTCGCTAACGCTCCCGGCTCGCCAGGGGGACTACGCGACATCCCACGTGTCGCCGGAGTTGAAGAGGGCGTCGAGATCGCCCGTGCCCTGCTTCGCCACCGCGGCCTGGACCTGCTTCGTCACGGCGGCGTCGTACGTCGGGCGGGTCACGCAGCGGAAGATGCCCATCGGCTCGGGCATGGTCGGCCAGCGCATGCGGGCCAGCAGAAACGCCAGGCTGGGGTTCTCGGTCTGCT
>Ga0163144_10026302_pt1 | contig 11320 bp, 7 predicted proteins | sample OliLak19BULKMAT1_FD_123175 | JGI IMG/M metagenome (GOLD analysis project Ga0163144, IMG submission 123175) | Freshwater microbial mat bacterial communities from Lake Vanda, McMurdo Dry Valleys, Antarctica - Oligotrophic Lake LV.19.BULKMAT1 | ecosystem: Environmental > Aquatic > Freshwater > Lake... | reverse complement strand
GTTCCTTTTCACAGTGATTGGCAGTATCGAATCCCTGCTGAGTGCTAAAGCGATTGAGTTGCTGGATCCGTGGCGTCGCAAGACGAGTTTTGACCGCGACCTCATGGCGGTTGGTGCCGCAAATGTCCTGTCATCCGCTTTGGGCGGGTTGCCGATGATTTCGGAGATTGTGCGAAGCAAGGCCAACATTGATAATGGTGCGAGAACACGAAACGCCAACATGTTTCACGGCCTGTTTCTGCTGGCGTTCGTGTTGCTGCTGCCATCACTGATTCATCGGATTCCGCTGGCAGCTCTGGGAGCCATGCTGGTCTACACAGGTTTTCGCCTCGCGTCGCCCAAAGAATTCATTCACACATTCAAGATTGGCCCCGAGCAGTTGGTGGTGTTTCTCGGCACGATCATGGCAACACTGGCCACTGACCTGCTGGTAGGCATCGGCGTGGGTATCGCCCTGGAAGTGGTGTTTCATCTATGGCATGGAACTCCCGTTACGGCACTCTTTCGGCCCGAATTCGAAGTTTGTGGACCACAGCGTTTTGAGCAAGCTCCACGACCTTGCAAATGAGTTCAAGGCCGACGGTAAGAGTCTTTTTGTGACAGGGCTCGACAACCACACACCACTTTCGTCGCATCCTCAGGCCGCCCGCAAGCAATTGAGGCCGTTGTTGGTACCGACGTCGTCGGTAAGCTGATCCTGGATCCTCCCTGCCTCGTCACTCCCTTTAATTCAAGGAAAACTGTTATGACTCAAACGATTGAACTTCCCGTCGGTCCTTGTGCACAGAAAAGCCACATTCCGATACCGCAGTCTGTTTCCATCCCTCAATCGGCTAAAGCACATCCTTCGGCTTTGAACTTCGCTGAACGGGATCAGGAAAGGAGCTCACTTGCTGATACTTGCAAGGTTGTCGCGTTCCTCATCCTTGGCGTGGTTGCCCGCAGTGCGCTTACTCACCAACCCACAAGCCACCTCGAAGGTGTATCGGAGCCACCGGTTTACGCCCAACGTCCAGAAGCTGCAGGCTTGCCCGATTTGATTGATCTTTCGACCGTGGGATTCTGACTTGATTCGAAGGGATCGGCTTCCTTCGGCAGATCTTTTTCCTGGTTGCGCTTTTACTTTCTATGGACTTTTGAAAATGCTTGAACGGCTCAGGAACCAAGGGAAATAACTGCGAGAATTGGCGAACGGCATGCGTCCGCCTGCCGGTCCAAAAACGAGATACCGGAGGCTCACGCCTGATGGTACGTGGTTTACCTTCAATGTAGCAGGCACACGCCGTGTGCCGTCCGCTATTTCGACCGACTCCAACGGCTACAGCACCTGGACAGTGCCTGCTACTTTCTAAACCAAGTGCCATTGCATGCGTCAGCTTGCCGGTACAAAAACGAGGTACCGAAGGCTCACGGTTAATGGTCCTTGGTTTGCGATTAAAGTAGCCGTCACTCTCTGAGTGACGAATGCCAAAGGCCGCGTTTTGCGGCGTGCCTCACTCGGAGAGTGAGGTCTACTATTTGAAACCAAGTGCCATTCGGCTCGCGCCGCTCGCCGGACACCTATCTGGCCGCGCGGAGTGTAATACATCCCGGCCTCATATTCCTGTCTTAGCATCGAGCGGTTTATTGCTGTCTTATTAGCCGGAACGCGTTAGCGTCCGGTTCCTTGAAAACCGTGAGCTAACGCTCAACGGCTGATGTAGCCGAGACACTTATTGACCGCTCGATGCTTACCGTTCTTCAGCCGCATCATCTGCGGCCATTTCCAGCTGTTCAAGCACGGCCACGACTTGTTCGTGTCCTTTGCGAGACTGACGTACGATCAGGCGATTTCCGGCGATGGTCAGCCTGCCGCCTTCGCCGTCATTGTCAAACCAACGGCACGGTGGCCCGGTCATTTCCTGAATTGTCTGCAGCAAACCTGCTTCCCATGTGATGACAGACACTTGTTTCTTGTTTGCGGACTCGGATTCATCAGGCTGCGGTTTTGAGGGTAGAGTTTTCTTCTTTTGTGCTGGAGCCGAACTCATGCCCCCGCCGCCCATGCCACCGCCGCCGCCGAATTGTGATGGTTCAAAAACCACACTAAAAGATCCACCGCCACCCATGCCACCGCCACCGATACCACCGCCGCCCTGCAGCCCGCCACCTGCGCCCAATGTGGTGACAGTCAACTGCAGGAACTCTCGCAACGGCGAGATGTCGTAACTCCGCAGAACCATGTACTCGTCGGATCCAGCGGCCGCTTCCGTCGTAATCAAAAGCAGTCCGTCTTTCACAATCCAGGTGAGTTGTGGATCTGTCTGCGATAGAACGTAGTCAAGGAAGCTGGCGATCGTCATGCTGCCTTTACGGATTTCGATGTCCTTTATGATCACGTCCGTAAAAACAATTGCATCTGCATCGAAGGCAGACAAATCTGGTCTAATACCGTTCCAATCGTCGTCGTATTCTTCAGCCAAGCCGGTTGACAACTGATCGAGAATATCTGTGAGAGGGTTCTCGCCCGGAAAACTAAAGGGCCCCAGCGCATCGCGCTGCACCATTTCGTTCATCCTCCGCTCCGACTCACGTTCCATCCGCCGTGAGAACTCCGCAGTCGCGCTGCCCGAACGCTTACGTGGTTTCACGGCCGGAGCTTCGAACACAGTCGCAGTCTCAGCGTCGCGGACCGTTACTGAAATTGCAGGCGCAGCATCCTGGCCAGCACCAAACGCTTCAACTGATGGCTCCGTTGCAGTGTGTTCCGTCAGTTCCGCAGCACGCGCAACTGCCTGTATTGCATCTTCCGCAACGGCAGCCACGCCGCCGCCGCTGTCCCTAACGCCATCCTGAACCGCAGCCAGATGGGTCATTCCCCAAAGTCCGGTGGCCACGACCAGTCCCGCCGCGATTGTCAGCCCTATTTTGCTCATAAAAGGTATTCCTGTCGAGGTGAGTAATTTCATCTGGGCCACTTCCGCTGCGTTCAGGGCAGCGAGTTCCTGCGAAACCATGCCGGGCGCTCCCAGACTGACAGCTTTTTGAATCAGTGTCGGCGTGGCTGCTGACGCAGATGACTGCACGTACGCAGTTGCAACCGCCAGCACGCCCACTTCCACGCCACGTCGAGCCAGTCGGACGCGCAACATGCGGCGTGCATCACGAATCCGGCCATCAACGGCTCCTTTGCTTTCATTCAACTGATCGGCGATCTCCTGATTGGTCTGCTGAGCGAAGTAGCTCATGACCAGCACGTCACGATACTTCTGTGGCAGTTGATTCAGTTCTTCGTCAAGGGATGCCAGGTCGCTGGCCTGAGCAATCACATCCAGTGGATCAGGTTCCGACGCCGGAACCTGATCAGGCAACGGTTGCGTCATTGTTCGTTTCCTCAGTCGCACCAGTCGCACCGATGCCCTCCATGCCACGCTGTACAGCCAGCCGGTCAGCGAGCGACATTCGTGGATGCTCGCAGGTCGCTGCGCCAGTGCAAAAAATGTCGCCTGGAATGCATCGTCCACATCCGGCGACTGCCCGACAACTCGTCGGCAGACTGACACCACCAGCGTCGCATGTCGTTCGACGATGGCCGCAAACGACGCTTCATCCCCATCGAAAATGAACCGCCGAAGCAGGTCACGATCCGATGGCAGTGCAGGATCACTTGCGTTGCTGTCCGGGGAATGTGTCATGGCTGACATTAAAGTGTCACCCAACGCGAGTTTGCTGCGCTAAACCAGGAGAATTTGCCAAAGTCGTTGAAAATGATGCGTTTCGAGGATTTACTGTACCCTGGACATTCATGTCCGAGTTATTCACCAGACAATCCTCCACCGGCGATTGACTGTTGTACGACGCATTTTCTCGTGGGAAGAATTGCTCGGTGATACGACGGACATGAATGTCCATCCTACACAGCTGATTACCGCTCTTCCCCGCGCCACACAACCTTGGAATGGCTCATCAAATCGTGCAATGCCTTCTTATCGGCCCTGAAGAAGCACAGTAGGAATCCGAGATAGAAAGTCAGTGCCGTAACAAACGCCGAGGCGGCTCGACCAAATGCCTGCTGACGGGTCATGGGCGTGTTATCATCTCGTAGTGCCATTAGTCCGATGCTGGCTTTCCCCAGCGTCGCTCGCGACGCGCCGGATTCCATCGATGCGAAATAGAATCCTGCCAGCAGCAAAGATGCAAGCCCGCGTATCACCTGTTCCAGAATGACGGCCAACGCACCCCAGCCATAGAAATCAAACAGCAGGCCAAAGAGTGTGCCTATGAATCCACCCACCACTCCCAGCAGACTCACGATGATCATGTCGATCAAAAAGGCCAGGAAACGAGGCCCAAAGCCAGCGGTTTCCAAGTCCGGAAACTCATTCACCAAAGACAGATCCGGTTTGAAATAGACACCATACAGTCCAACCACACGCATCATGAAGACCGCAGGAAACGACATCAGGCCGCAGATGATGAAGAACACCAGAAAACAGAACGTGAAGACCAGTGGCATCTGGTAAAACAGAAATTGAAAGTTCCCTTCCCCCATATCCATGATGTTGGCTTTTGTCCAGACCAGAAACGCGGCTTCCTGCGCCATCAGCCAGGCGATAATCTGGCGGCCTGCCACAATCATCGTGATGGCCACACCTAACGGGACCAGGAAAACCAGAAACAGGTTGAGCACAAAGATGTACATGGACGGACCGAAGGTTTTGAAGAAATCCCTGGCCATCCACCACAACAGCCATCCGCGATAGTGATAATTCTGAGTCATGTGAATCACAGCGGATGGCAGCACCAGCAGCGGAATCAGCATGAGTCCAGCGGTGACGATGCCGGAGGCAATGGGGCTGAAGAATCCGATGACCCCCGAAATCCACAGGAATGGCATTAAGAGAACCGTAGGCCAGACGTAAAAACGAAAGCCCATCGTCAGGTTGCCGAAGAAGTCCATCGGGAATCGCTTGATGCGTTTTTCACCGGACATTGTCAGCTTAGAAATCGTGATGGCGAGTGTCCAGGCCCAGCCACCAAAACCCAGTTGAAACACGACCGTCAGAAAAATCCAGAACGCAGACGGTGGTTCGAACCACGGCTGCACGTGTGGCGCACGCAGTTTGATGACACTCCCGGCCACCGTGTAGTAGGTGCCGTCATAGACGGCCTTTGACCCCTTTTCTTTCGGCACAGTCAATGTCAGGGCGTTGCCGTTGATCTTGATATTGGCCTTGTCGGCGTCCGCACTCGCCTGCAGTTCGGCTGTCCGAGCCGTGACGTAATAGCTTAATGAGTAGAGACACGTTAACGACATGGACAACGTCATCGACCAGATCATCGCCGTGCGTACGCCATAACCCCAGTGCTTCTTCAGAAACTTCCAGCCGTTGTTCCAGATGGCTCCGTAAAATTCTTCCGGTGGTGGCCCCTTGCGTTCGTACCTGATCCGCTGTCGTTCGCTCAACGCGCCGGTGGCGATTGTCACACCACACTTCGGACATTCGACGGCATCGAGATCGACCGGTCGCGCACATCCGGGACACACTTTGCGTTTAGTGTCTTCCATGCTTCTCAGATCAAGACTCTCAAGCGCATCACCGGGCGGGCTTTCAGCGTCTTCCTCCCGCGGCGGGCGGGCTTTGCCTGCAGGACGATCACCTTTCGGCATCGGAACGCGGACTCGTTCGCCGCACTGTTTGCACTTAACGATTTTTCCTGCTGCCTGATCGGACACATTCAGAACTGTTTCGCAGGCCTTGCAGCGAACTTTGATGGGCATGAGCTATCTCGTGAAATCTCGGGACGCGGACGAAGCGTATCAGCAGACCGAAATCTAGCAGACCCGCAGAACCGAACAACATACCTGGTCTACGGATCTGTCGCGAATGGTATTTCCGGCTTTGCCCCGGACATGCTATTCGAATCGCACATCATATGGCAGAATCATCAATACTGGCTCGTCGGCGATCTGTCGGAGCACGGAGAAATGTCGCAGTGCCGGACGAACGGATTCCGGCAGTAACGCCGCCAATTCCGCCAGTGGCTGACTGGTCCGGGTTGTTTGCCCCATGAGCATTTCCAGAGGACTTTGAGCCTTTGGCAGATCTTCCAGTTCCAGCTTACCAGCGTCATCGCCAACCAGCTTCCGCGTGTAGGCGACCGCATCTGCCAGCGTGCCAAGGTGATCTACCAGACCGATCTCCTTCGCCTGACGACCCGTATAGACGCGACCGCGGGCCAATGCTTCCAACGCCGCATATTCCATGTGTCGCCCCGCCGCCGCCTTTTGAGTGAACTGTTCGTAGACGGTATTGAGCATCCGCTGCATTGTCTCGCGTTCAGAATCTGAAAACGCCGCAACGGAACTCATCACGCCGCTGTTTTTGCCGCGTTGAATCACGGATGTCGTGACACCAAACTTCTTCATCAGACCATCCAGTGCGATTTTCCCGCCCAGGACCCCGATGGAACCAGTCAGCGTGCCAGGTTCTGCAAAGATCGCATCTGCTCCCATCGAAATGTAGTAGCCGCCGCTGGCTGCTGTGTCACCCATGCTGGCCACGACGGGTTTGTGCGTTGCTTCGAGCGCCCGCCAGATCAGATCGCTCGCCAGCGCGCTGCCGCCAGGACTATCGACGCGCAGGAGAATTGCCTTGACGTTTTCGTCCTTGCCGATTTTTTCAATCAAGGGCACGATCTTGTCGGAGCTGATCGAAGCTTCTGAAAACAGGCTCATCGGACTGCTGCCGGAAACGATCGCACCTTCCAGCTTCAGTACGGCGATGCGTGGTTTGGTGCTCGTGGTTTGCGATGATCCGCCGGAAAGTAACTCCATGAGCGAGAACAGATCCAGTTCTGTATTCGCTGCCTTTTTGCGATAGTCTTCGCGGATGCGCACGTCCAGCGATGTGTCGCCACCTGCAATCAAATCGTTCACCTGGTCCTGGTATGCAACCTCATCGATGAGCCCCAGCTCCTTCGCGCGTGCAGCGGACAACAGACCTTCGTCAATCATGGCTTTGACGTTTTCTTCCGGCAGTTTTCTCGCTGCCGCAATCTGGCTGACCATCACTGCGTAATAGTCGTCCAGAATTTCTTCCATTTCCTTACGGAACTCGGGACTCATTTCCGACCGTGTGTATGGTTCCGCTGCCGACTTGAAGGCGCCGACGCGCAGCATGTCGGCTTTGACGTCGAACATTTCGAACAGGTTCTTGTAAAACATCACTTCGGCGCGCAGGCCGGTCAGCATGAGCGTGCCGGATTCTGGCATCAGGACTTTGTCGCACGCCGCCGCCAGCAGATAGTCTTTGTTCCCCCCGTCGTTCATCCGCGCCCAGATCGGTTTGCCAGCCGCCTTGACTTCCGCGATCGCCGACTGCAGTTCATTCAACCGAGCCCAGCCGATCTCTACTTCTTCAATATGCAGGATCACGCCCTTAATCGATTTGTCGCGGGCCGCCTGATGCAGTCGATCCATGCACGTTGACAGGCCTTCTACCAGATCACCGAACAGTCCCGGCATCTGCTGGTGTTCCGGATATGATCCGGATAGTTTGATCTCCGCCCAGTCGGTACGCGTCCTGCGTTCGACCGTTTTCTGTTCTGCGCCGGTTGGCTTTGACTCTGCCGGTTTGGCTTCATCAGCAAACGCGCCACAAGTCGCCCCAAGAAGGGTACACGCTAAGCTGAAAATCACTGTTCTGATCATCGCTGGTCCTTTGCGAAGCCTGATTGCGAATTAAGTTCCGGAAGCAACTTCATCGTTCCGGAAGCAACATCATTGATGCTCACAGTGTCGTAAAGTTGACCCGGGATGTCATCCTCAATCGAGGTGCGAATCAAATGTTTTCCGAGATGCGCGGATCCGGGTTTTAGCGCTGCGCCAGCTTGTTCACGGATGCCAGACTGGTCTTCAGGAACGCAATGACTTCCTGCGCATAGAGCCGATTCTGATTGAACAGTGCGTGCTGCTGTTCGGCGGGAACCGCGATCACCTGCAGCCCTGCCTGGCGGCCGAGCATGCGAATCCTCGCCAACTGATACCAGTGACTGACAACGATGATGCGTCGGTCTTCTTTGAGTTCCGGCAGTGCGGCGGCATATCGAATTGATTCTGCGACATTGATGCCGGCAGAGTCCAACAACATTTTGGTCTCCGGAATACCGGCCTCCAGCGCCAATTTTTTCATGGCGGCGGATTCAGTGACGCTGCCTTCGCCCGGGCTTCCGGACAGAAGAAGCAGCTTTCCGTGGCCGTCGAGAAATAACCTGTTGCCCGTCGCCATGCGGTCTGCCAGGGCTTCGGACGGCGTGCCGGAGCTCTCGACGACGCATCCCAGAACCAGAATTGCGGGGGCCGCATCGGACGGAATCGGATCACCGATCGATCCGGACTGCAGCGTAACAACAACAAACCCCATGACTGCCAGGAGGCTGCTGCCGGCAATGATCAGGAGCGACGACTTTCCATATGTTGAGGGCGAATCACCGACAAGGATTCCCATGCCTGCGACTGCGAACAACATCAGTATTCCCAGCGGACGACTCATCGCCGTCTGTCGCAGATTCTCCGGAACGCGTTGAGTGACTTCCCACAATTCCCAGCCGGCAAACACGGCTATGATTGTGACAAGCACAAGCGTGGCCATCCAGACGGTCACTGGCAAAGCAGGTTTCACTGAATACATAAACGATGCGGTCGCCAGCATTGTAAGGATGGCGATGCAGAGCGGCTGCGTGATCATGCGAAAGTTGCACAGCCAGTTGTTCACGGCGCTCGTGTTGAACGCGAAGACTTCAAGCAGATTCAATGTGGTGACGATGGCGATGCCGAGTGCCGCACCGCGTGAAACGCCGATCCAGCCGGGCGCGTTTTGAGTTCCATAGCCCTGAGTTGTATATCGAGGTGCGGGCCGAAGTGCAGGTGCGGCTGGTTTCATTCTGGTAATCCTTTGCTGTCATCCTGCGGCGGCGGCGCTGCTTTGCGTGGCAGCGTGATTTTGGGGGGTGCGACTGGTGCAGGCAACAAAAATTCTGCTTCTGCCAGCAGTTCTGACAATTGTTCAACCAGAAATCTCGACGCGATTACGGCCTGCTGGAAGTTTGTATGCGTCGATGCGTGCCAGGCATCCTTCGCAAACTGCTCCGCCGCTGCCTGAAGTTTACCCAGCTTCTTGCGAACTGTCCTGAAATATCCTGCCGGGTCGTGGATCTGTGTCTCAACCGCGCGGAACACATCAAAAATCGTCCGGGCCATTTCATTGAGTTGCGGGAAGTCTTCGACTTCGTCCGAATGCTTGACGAAAGTTCGAATCATCCATGCATGGGACATAAGTTTCTGACTGCGTTCCACCAGCTTCGTCAGTTGCTGTGCATGGGCTTCACGCGGCGGTTCAACCGGGGCAGCTCCCAAAATGTTCAGATCAGCTTCTTCGGCAGAACGCATGTCAGAATCTCGATCAGTAATTGGCGAAACCGGTATATCGGTGTCGCATGATTGTAGTAAAAGTGCTTCGATGGGCCTGCGCTGTCGCTTGTCGCACCCTGCATTCAGGATCGCTCGATCAATAAGTGAGGGGTAAGGCGCTAGCCGCCGATGATAGAGACTGCAGTCTACCGGCAGCTAGTGCTCTGTCATTCATGGATTGATGGGTGGCCGGGGTTGGAGAGCTTGTCGTTACCCGCATTTTGATGTGTCCGTTCAGGTAAACTCCCCATCATTGTTTAACCCCAACGGGGTTTCACAACAAAGCCTGGGGTCGCCGTGACAACGGCGCACCCCAGGAAAAACGGAATAAACTCCTTTGTACCCCAACGGGGTTCCACATTGCCAATACCATTTTTCGTTTCAGTTTCAGTGTCCGAAGTTGTGGAACCCCGTTGGGGTTCGGGGAGCACCCCATTTCACGACTTGGGGTGCGCCGCACGGCGGCGACCCCAGGCTTTGTTGTGAAACCCGTTCCGGGTTGAATCCCCCGATTTCTCTCAGAAAAATCCTTTCAGCATTGCGTTGGATTCAACATTAAGGGCCGATCCCTCAAAGCAGGCGTTTTTCCTCCGCGTAGCTCAAGCGGATGTAGACAGGTTCAAGACTGTCAGGATCTGACAACTGCTGCTGGTCATGCATGTACAGTCCGATGCGTCCGACACTGACTGCGTATGGTTGCCACAGGGATTCGTCGAGCACATGAAATCGATCGGGTGCGGCGGCTTTGAGTTTGTTGCCGGCCGGCCCGACGATCGGGTATTCCGTCGGCAGGTCAGCCACGTTCACCAGATGCACGCCATCGACTGCAACTCGAAGGCCGAGCTCTGCATCCCAGCGATACGTCGCGGCAAAGAATTCCGTCCGCTGCGCATCAACGATTGCCGTCACATATTCCATATCTGGCGGAACCCGCTGCGAGATTGCACGCAGCGTATCGACTGCGACCAACACTGCATCATTCAGCCATGCAAAGGTTTTTGCAAACGTCAGTCCGACGCGCAGTCCGGTGAAACTTCCCGGTCCGATGCTCACGGCCACTGATCGGATATCCTGCGGCTGCAGGCTGCATTGTGCGAGTGCATCAGCGACTTCGGCAGGCAGGGTCTGCGCATGTCGGGTGCCGGACGCGCCGAGGATGCGTTCGAACCGCAGCGTGTGGCCATCAAAAATCGCAACAGAACCCTGTATTCCGGACGTCTCAATGGCGAGCAGCATGACTAATCCTGCCGTCGCCCGGTGGCATGTTCCATTCCTTCGGCCATTTCACCCGCATGATAACTGCTGCGGACAAAGGGGCCACTGGCGACCATGCTGAAGCCCAGCTTGCGGGCCTGTTCGCCGACTTCATCGAATTCTTCGGGCGGCACATAACGTTCGACGGGCAGGTGATCAGGAGTCGGCTGCAGATATTGTCCCAGCGTGAGCATGTCGCACCCGACGCCGCGCAGGTCGGCAAAGACGTCGAGCAGTTCTTCCCGAGTTTCGCCAAGTCCCAGCATGAGGCCGCTCTTGGTCGGCATGTCCGGCGCTTCGTCCTTGATTTGTTTCAGCAGATCCAGCGTGCGCTGATACTCGGCATTGCGGCGGACGCGATGATAAAGCCGAGGCACGGTTTCCGTATTGTGATTGAAGACGTCCGGACGCGATGCGATGACACGGCTGATGGCATTGCGATTGCCCAGAAAGTCGGGCGTCAGCACTTCCACTTGCGCCCCCGTGAGTTCGCGGACGGCCAGGACCGTGCGATACCAGTGATCGGCACCGCCATCCGGAAGGTCATCACGGGTGACGGACGTGAGTACCACGTATTTCAGACCCAGCCGCGCGGCAGCCTCGGCGACTCGTTCC
>Ga0163144_10026301_pt1 | contig 11320 bp, 9 predicted proteins | sample OliLak19BULKMAT1_FD_123175 | JGI IMG/M metagenome (GOLD analysis project Ga0163144, IMG submission 123175) | Freshwater microbial mat bacterial communities from Lake Vanda, McMurdo Dry Valleys, Antarctica - Oligotrophic Lake LV.19.BULKMAT1 | ecosystem: Environmental > Aquatic > Freshwater > Lake... | reverse complement strand
GGCATCTTCGAGAAGAAGAAGTAGCCTTGAGCCGTGAAATCAACCAGTGACGAGCCTCCGGGTTTATCCCGGAGGTCCGTAGGGCGAGCGAGTAGACCTCATGGCAATTCAGCATAAGGTAGCGTGGATGTATTGATGTCTCGTCCTCCGGGATGAACCCGGAGGCACGTGATGACATTGACGCAACCAGTGACGAGCCTCCGGGTTTATCCTGGAGGTCCGTAGGGCGAGCGAGTAGACCTCATGGCAATTCAGCATCAGGTAGTGTGGATGTATTGATGTCTCGTCCTCCGGGATGCACCCGGAGGCACGTCGCACCGTGAAACTGTCGGCACGTCGAACGCATCCTATCGTCGCAGCAGGAACTCCTTCGAGTTCACCAAGCCCCAGGCGACGTCTTCCCAAGCCCGACGCGGCTCGCGGCTCGCGATGATGTGCTTCAGCAAGGCCGTGCGTTCGGCGTCGGTCGGGAAGCGGCATACGGAGGCGAGGTAGAGATCATCCAGCATCGCGTTCGGTTTTATGCCGGCGGCGAGGCCGCGGCCGATGCGGTTGTCCTCGGCTTCGAGCAGTTCATTGAGCAGCGGACCGGTCATCAGTTGCAGCGCCTGGAGGACACCCGGGTCTTCGCTGCGTTCGCATTCGCAGGTCAGCAGGCGGTCGGGTTTGCCGAAGACCTTCAGGAATCGCATGCCCATGTTGCTGCGGCCGCGGCCGGTCTGCGGGGCGGCGGCCATCTCGCCGGCACGCATGCCGACCGGCGTGTTCGGGAACTTCACCGGCGTGCCCAACGCACCCGAGAGGGCATCGAGCAGTTGCTCGGCCTGGAGCGGATGTGTGACGGCCTTGGCGAAGTGTTTGTCGTCCCCGGTTCCGGATCCGGTCGCCGTCGACGAACGCTGATAGGTCGCCGAGTTGAGGATCAGGCGGATCAGCGGCTTGGCCCGAGTGCCGGAGTTGGTGAATTCCCGCACCAAGGCGTCGAGCAATGCGGGATTCGACGGCGGGTTGCTGGTGCGGAAGTCGTCGTTCGGGTCGACCAGCCCGCGGCCCATCAGGTGCAGCCAGATGCGGTTGACCTGAGCTTTGGCGAAGAAGGGATTCGTGGGCGATGTCACCCAAGTTGCCAGCACGCTCAGCCGGTCCGCCTCCGGGTCGACGGCCGCACCGCCGAGCAGTTTCGGCAGTGCCTTGCCGCCTTGCGGGTGCGTCAGTTCGCCCGAGGTCAGCATGTGGACGATCTGCTCGCCGACGAATTCGTGGCTGTCCAGATTGTCCCGCTTGTCGTTCGCGAGGATGCGGTAGCCGATGCGGGCGAAGTTGCCGGCGAAGCGGTGGTAGTCGTCCTGCGTCCATGCGTCGAACGGGTGGTTATGGCACTTCGCACAACTGATGCGAAGCCCCAGAAACACCTGCGCCACCGACTCGGCCCGAAGGTAGGGATCGCGGATGGCCCGGTAGAAATTCGCGGGCGGTTCGGTGTACGTACTGCCCCGACCGGCGAGCACGGCGGCGGCGAACTCGGTCAGCGGTCGATCCTCGGCAATCGCTTCCTTGATCCAGCGATGGAAGACCTGGACTCCCTTCTTGTCGAGGGCCTTCTCCTCGTTGCGGAGCAGGTCGCTCCACTTTTGCGCCCAGTGCTGGGCATACTCGGGTCGCTCCAGCAGGGCGTCGATCAGGACTTTGCGTTTGTTCGGATTCGCATCGGCCAGGAAGGCCCGGGCTTCGTCCGCCGTCGGGACGATACCGAGCGTGTCCAGATAAACCCTTCGCAGGAATTCGCCGTCTCCGGCGATGCCGCTGGGCGTGATCCGCAGTTCCTGCCAAGGCGTTTTTGCATGGCGGTCGACGATGTTGACTTCGGAAAACTTCGACAGATCCGCCGCCGGCCGATCGGGCACGAAGGCGATCCGCACCGGCGTCATCAGGTTCAGGTAGCGAACCAGCACCACCAGTTCGCCGGGCTGCACGCGGACCACCTCGCCGAAGCGACCGACGGTCGCCGTGCCGACGGTGGTCGGCTCGAACGTCGCCAGGTCGTTGAGTTGCCGCGTCGTGCCGTCCGGCCACTTCACCGCGACCTGAATCTGCACGCGGTCCTTCGGCGCGAACACCACGGCCACCGCCGGCTCGACCGCGAGAGCCGTCGGCTGCGGCGCGGCTGCATCGAACTTGGCCCCGGCACCCATCCAGTCCCGCAGCACGGCATACTCGCGGCTCGCGGTGGTGAAGCGCGCTCCGCCTTCGTGCGGCATCGTCCCGGCGGCTTTGTTCAACAAGAGACTGTCCGTCGGCGCGGTCGAGTTCACCCGCCGGCCGAGTTGATCGCGCGTCAGCGTCGAATAGTCCGCCCAGGCATTCTCGCCGCGAAGGGACAGCTTCAATCCGCCCTTGCCGTTCAGATTCCCGTGGCATGCACCCGCGTTGCAACCCGCCCGCGACAGTACCGCCATGACCTCGTTGCGGAACGACGGTTCCCCAGCGAACGCGACGGATGGGTAAAGCAGCAACGCGCAGGAAACGACGAGACAACGCACGATAAGACGCTCCGACCGAGAATCGGAAACTACAGGCAGGCGTGCAGTCTACCGCAGCGGAAGCGGGAAGGGGATGGGAAAAGCCCGAGCCTAAGCAAGCCGGGAGTCTGCTCGACGGGTTGCTGGAAGACCTGTTGGCCGCTTGCGTCGCGTAATTCCTCATCGTAATTCCCGGAAGTAAGCCGTCGTCGCGGATAGGCATAGAATGCCGATATGCGTACCCTGTTGCTTTTGCTGCTTTTGGCCTCCCCCGTTTCCGCCCAACCCCGCACGCGGGCGGAGGTCACCGACTACAAGGAAACCACCGCATACGCGGAAGTCGTCGCGTTCATCGACGACTTGGCTAAGCGCTCGCCGCTCGTGCGGACCGGCACGCTGGGCATCAGCCACGAGGGCCGAAAGCTGCCGATGGTCTTCCTGTCCGATCCGCCCATCGGCACATCGGCGGAAGCGATCAAGTCCGGCAAGCCGATCGTATTTGTCATCGGCAACATTCACGCCGGTGAGGTGGACGGAAAAGAAGCTCTGCTCATGCTGGCCCGCGACATGGTCGAGAAGAAGGATCCCCTTCTGAAGGAACTCGTGTTCGCCTTCGCCCCGATCTTCAATGCGGACGGGAACGAAAAGCTCGGCGAGCACCGCCCGGATCAGGCCGGCCCTCCGCGCGTCGGCACGCGTCACAACGGCCAGGACTTCGATCTGAACCGCGACTTCATCAAGCTCGAGACGCCGGAGGTGCGTTCGCTCGTGGCATTCCTCAACGAATGGAATCCGCACGTCTTCATCGACATGCACACAACCAACGGCTCCTACCACCGCTACACGCTGACGTACGAAGGCGGTTACTGCCCGGCCGGCGACCCGCGCGTGGCAGCCTTCACCCGCGAGACGATTCTGCCCGACGTGACGGTCCGCCTCAAGAAGGCGACCGGCTACGATTCCTTCTTCTACGGCAACTTCAACCGCGCCCGCACCGAATGGGAAACCGTGCCGCCGACGGCCCGCTACGGCTTCCACTACGTCGGCCTTCGCAACCGCGTCTCGATCCTGTCCGAGTCGTACAGCTACGCCCCGTTCAAGGACCGCACGCTGGCAGGCTACCATTTCGTGAAGGGGATCGCGGAAGGCGTGGCCGCCCGCAAGACGGACCTGCTGAAGCTTCTGAAGGACGCGGAGAAGCCGGGGCCGGACGTTGTACTGCGGGACAAGGCGGTCCCCTTCGGCCGACCGGTCCGGCTGCCCGGTTTCGTCGAGGAGGTGAAGGACGGCAAGCGCGTCCGCACCGACACGACGAAGGATTACGAATTGCTGTTCATGGGCGGCTCCGAACCGACGCTGACCGTGAAACGGCCCGCCGCCTACTTGGTGCCGCCCGAGTGCAAGGAGGCCATCGCCGCATTGAAGCGCCACGGCATCGCGATGGAGGAACAAAAGGAAGCGACGAACTACGAGGTTGAAGTGGAGCGAGTGGACAAGATCGAGCGAGCTCAACCCTTCCGGAAGCACCGCACGACCAAGCTGGAATCGACGCCGCGCACGGACAAGAGACTGGTCCCGGCCGGCACGATGGTCGTGAAAACCGCTCAGCCTTTGGGCGCGTTGGCCGCCTACCTGCTGGAAGCCCGCTCCGCGGACGGGCTGGCGACCTGGAACCTGTTCGACGAGTTCATCGCCGAAGGCAAGGATTTCCCGGTGTTACGGCTGAAGTAAATGGCCAGGCGGCTCCTTCAAGTCGCAAGGATGAAACCGAAACTGCTCAATTGCCAGTGCGAAGCGGTCGATGCCGCCGAATCCTAAATCCACCGAATTTTTCGCGATATGACTGACGGAGTGCCGCAGCAGAGTTCCATCACGGACTGAGTTCATTCTTCATTTGGCACTCTTCATCTGAGCCTGCCCCGGCACGCTGGGGGTGTGGCCCATCTTGCGGAGTTCCTCAAGGATGATGTCTACCTTGCCGGGCTTCAGCAGCAAGGCCTTATCGGCGAGGCGGCCGAGAATTTCGCCCGCGAGTTTCTTGCGGGCGAGAATCTCCTCGGCCAACACCGGGTCGTCAGTGAGGAGCAGGGCCACGCGGCGGTGGAGCTTGGCGGGCAGGCGGATTTGCGGACCGTCGGGCATGGGAACTTCAGCTTTCTTCGGCGAGGGAGAGGGCGGCGGCAGGCTTGCGGTTCTTGGCACTCAGGACTTCGGTCTCATCCAGAATGTCGTAGGCGTAGCCCTGTTCGGTGAGGAACATTTGGCGGTGGTGAGCGAAGTCGAGTTCGCGGGTGTCCCGCGTCACGATCGAAAAGAACGCCGCCGTGCCGCCGTCCGACTTGGGACGCAGCACTCGGCCCAACCGTTGGGCTTCCTCCTGTCGCGAGCCGAAGGTGCCGGAGACCTGAATCAGCACATTGGCATCCGGCAGATCGATCGCGAAGTTGCCGACCTTCGAGAGCACCAGGTGGCGCACTTCGCCGCTGCGGAATTTATGATACAGCTCCTCGCGTTCCTTGTGCCCGGTCGAGCCGGTGATGAGCGGGATGTCGAACTGTTTGGCCAGCGACCGCAGCTGATCGAGATACTGACCGATGATGATGACCCGTTCCTCGGCGTACTGCTCCAGCAGTTCCTTCACGACCACGTCCTTGGCGGCGTTCTCCGAGGCGATGCGGAACTTGATGCGGTGATCGGCCACGGCGTAGGCCATGCGGCTGGAATCGTCCGGCAGACTGACGCGGATCTCCGCGCAGGCGGCCGTGGCGATCCAACCTTTGCCTTCGAGTTCGCGCCAGGGCACGTCGTATTTTTTCGGGCCGATCAGACTGAAGACGTCCCCCTCGCGGCCGTCCTCGCGGATCAGCGTTGCCGTCAGCCCAAGGCGACGCCGGGCCTGTATCTGGGCTGTGACGCGGAAGACCGGGGCGGGCAGCAGGTGCACTTCGTCGTAGATGATGAGGCCCCAATCCTCCTTCTCGAAGATCCCGAAGTGAGGGAAGTCCTCGGTCTTATCCGGCCGGTAGGTGATGATCTGGTAGGTCGCCACCGTGACCGGGCCGATCTCTTTGTGCTCGCCGGTGTATTCCTTCACCTCGCGGTCGGTCAGCGTGGTCTTGTCCACGATCTCGCGGTGCCACTGCTTGACGGCGGTGATGCTGGTCGTCAGGATGAGCGTCTTCTTTTGAAGCAGACACATCGCCGCAATGCCGACGATGGTTTTACCCGCACCGCAAGGCAGCACGATGACGCCGGAGCCGCCTCGAAGCTCGCCGCCGGCATAGAAAATGTCCGCCGAGTCCCGTTGATAATCGCGGACGGTGAACGGCAGCCCGCTCGATGCCACCGTACGCAGCTCCATGGGCAAGGCTTCGCCCTCGGTGTACCCGGCCAAGTCCTCCGCCGGGTAGCCGACGCCGATGAGCGCGAGCTTCAGCACGCCGCGATGGGCAGGGAGGATGCGGTAGCTGAGGTCGTCGAGCCGTTCGCCGAGGTATTCCCGCACCTTCTTCTGCCGACCGATTTCCTCGAGCAACGGCCCATCGGTGCTGCTGAGTTTCAACCCGTCTTCGGTCCGTTCCAGCCGCAGCCGGCCGTACCGGGAGACGGTCTCCGCCAAATCCGTGGGAAGATTATTCGGAATCGGGAACTTGGAATACTTCGTGAGCACCGCGATCATCTCGTCCGCCGGAATGCCCGCAGCCGCGGCGTTCCACAAACTCAGATTGCTGATGCGGTAGGTGTGCACGTGCTCCGGCGACTTCTCCAGTTCCGCAAACGGTGCGAGCGCATCGCGGGCCTCGGCATACTTGGGGTTATCCACCTCGACCAGCACGGAGCGGTCGCCCTGAACGATGAACGGATTCGTCGGCTCGTAAACGGGAGCAGCGGACGGAGTCGCCGACAGAGCGGCTTTGATCTTCGGCGGCATGGGCATCCTTGGCCGAACGGGGAAAAGCACCAACTCTCATGCTATGCCGCCGGCGCGGCAAGCGTCAACCTCGGGGGCGGAATGCGACGCAACCCGCAAGCATGTCACTTTGGGGGTCCGAAAAATCACTCCGCCTGTTTACGCTTCCGCTTGCCCGTCGTCAGCCCGGCCGTGAGCGGCGAAATAAGCTTTTCGTAGAGTGCGAACAGGAATTCGACGCGTGCACGGTCGCTTGCGAACGGCTCCGGGCGATAACATCTTTCGACGGCCTTGTCGAGTTCGGCGTGAGCTTTCGTCAACGCCGGCGACATCGTCAGCGGGTCGTAGAGGTCCGCGAGGCTCGCCTGCGGGAACTTCGCCCGCGCATCCAGTACGCCTTGTGCTTTCGCCTCCACCGCCGCCCGCTGCTTCTCCGTGGGCGAATCGGGCCACGGGTAGTTGTTGTAGACGAGGCCCGCGGAATAGCCGTAGTCGGATTTGAGACGACCGCAGACTTGCTTCACCCATGCCATGTGAATCGCCGAGGTCATGACTCCGAAGTGAAAGCGATCGGCACCCGGTATGATGAGACACAAATTGCTCGCGATCACATTAGCCGACATGAATGCCATTGGGATGTAGCGACGGCGTTCGGAAGAGGCCGAGGGAACGATCAGGTATTCATTTTCGACGTGGCTGCTGAATGCAAATTCCGAAGGAATCGTAGCGAGTTTCACCGTATCAGCACGTTTGCTGGACAATCGAAATTTCTTGACTTGATCGAGACGTCGCATAACTGGCGGGCATTCCTGCAACTCATTCGTCAGTGCGTTCTTCAACCAAAGACACCATCGTTTTTCATTGTTGATGAACTCTCTTGCGCCGAGATAAAGTCGAATCCATTTTTTGCGTGAGGGCATTCACTGAGAAATTCTCTTCTTTGTTCGTCATCCATCAACAAATAACCGCCGTCGATCGGTTGGTTCCCGAACTTCATTTCCACTACGGCTGAAAGTTGGGTGCTACGATTCATGACGACCGTGTTCGGCCCTTCGACCAGATACGGGCTGATGTTCGTTGCCCGAATGCGGTGCTCAGGCGGATGTTCATCTGGTGATCGATCAGCCAGAGAGCGACTTGGGCGATTTGCGCCGGGAACTCGCTGATCTCGATGCCGAACATGCAATCGACGTCGATCTTAAACAAGGTCGCCACGTCCATCGACAGTTGCGTCTGCTTCCCTTGAAGGGCGACGAGCAGGTCGATTTCCAGCAGTCGCAGCTCGCGATAGGTGACGACGAGAAAGTTGCCGCAACCGCAGGCAGGGTGGAGGAACTTCAGCATGCCGAGTTTAGCGTGGAACTCGCGCAGCCGGCTGTCTCGCTGCGTGCCCTTGGTCCCGGCGATGTGGTCGAACTCGGCCCGGAGATCGTCGAGAAACAGCGAGCGGACCAGCTTGAGGATGTCCCGCTCGGTCGTGTAATGGGCGCCGGCCCAACGGCGTTCGACGGTACCGCGTCCGACCAGCCGGCGGCGGGGTGTCGAGGCCCAGTTCTTTCCCGCGGGACACGGCACCCACCAGAAGCCGCCGCCGCCGAACGACACTGCTCAGCAGCAGCAGGGCAACGGTGAGCTTGAAGGCCCGGAAACGAACATCAGCCCCGCCGTCCGTTGCCGTCCGTTGCAGCGCCGTGCTCGGCCTGCAGTCCCTTTCATCATGCATAATTACCCGTTGATGCGCTGCCTGTCGCGCCGATGAGTCCCGGAATATGGTGGGCTGAGAATCCACAGCAGATGAGCGCGTTTTCGGCGTCGGCGGTGGTCCCTGGAGCACCGTTGACGTGAGCGAATTCATGAACCAGCGTCGATGCAACGAGCCAACGCCCCATCCGAATGGTCCAGTCGGTGATGGATACTTCCTTGCCACCCGCATGGTTGGTCACCCCGTACCTCCCTTCGATGTTGCCCGGGTCGAAACTGATGAACAAGTCCGGGTCGTTGAGGATGTCGTCGAAGGACCGCATCCCTGGGAGTTTTTTGAAGCATTCGTTGCAGGGCCTCGACCCTTTGACGTTGGCTCGCAGGATGAACAGCGCGCGTTCAACGACTCGCTTTTTCTTCTCATCACGGTAAGGCTGCCACTGCCAACCCGCTTTGGGCAGCGGTGCCACATGTCCGTCACCCGGAACATGGATTCGAGCCATGGTGGTTGTCCCTTTTTTTGCAGTCGAACCATCCCATCATTGGACAGAAGAATTCGTGTCCAATTCCAGCCGCAGCGTGAAGTTTCGCCGCACGACTGCGTCACTAGCCTAATCGTCCGATCGATGCTCGGCAAGAAGGAAAAGCGGAACTCGCTGCTCCCTCGTCCGCGCAACTTTCGGCTGTCAATCCCGTCCGCCGAGAACCTAAGTTCCGCGGAAGCGATTGTCGCTTCCCGTATCATTCGAGGATGCCGTCCGTCCCCCCCTGCGACAGGTGCCCGCATGAACGATGAACTTCCGGATACCGTCCAGGCGCTCTACGACGCCATCGAACATCTCCCCGGCGTCCGCTCGGTTGAGATGCACATTCAACCGCTGTCGGGCATCACGACGGCTGACCTCGGACTGCCCGGCGAATATGCGGACCTGCCTCACGCCCTGCTGCAGCGAACCGCCGGCGGCAAGCCCGGCGAAAAACTCGTGGCCGCCGAGATCACCTTCGGGCAGGACAAGGACGGCTGGACCAGCCTCGAATTTCTTGCCTGGTGGGTTCGGGACCTGTCCCGTTCCGGCATTGCCGTGCAGCTTCGCCCGGTCGCCCTGCCGCCGCGCGGCTTTGGCCTCCAACTCGGCCGCACGCTTCGGTTCCTTATGGAGTTCTTCTTCATCGATGAAGACGAGGAGGAAACGGAAGACGACAACACCGCCGTGCTGGCCAAGCTCGGCGAGTATGCCGCAAGCCTCCAGGATGCCCTGCATATCTACGGCGACGAACTCGACAATCCGACCGCGACCGACTGGGACGGCATCGAGCAACTCAAGGACATGGCCGAACGCGGCGATGCCGAGGCCATGGTCGAATTCGGCCTGCTGACCGCCTCCGAAAACGACCCCGAGGACACCGAAGCCGTCCCGCCCGACGCCGTCGCCGCCTTCGGCTGGTACGTCAAGGCCGCGGAACTCGGCCACCCCGAAGGTGCCCTGCAAGCCGGCATGGTCCTGGCTTCCGGCGAAGGGGCACCTCAGGACACCGTTCGAGCAGTCGACTACTACACCCAAGCCGCCGACGCCGGCCACCCGCTCGCCATGGCGATGTTGGGCCAAGCCTACCAGAAGGGCGAGGGCGTCGTGCAGGACGAAAAAGTTGCAGCCGAGTGGTACACGAAGGGCGGCGACGCCGGCGAAGCCGCGTGCTGGGCCCAACTGGGCGACTGCTACGAAAACGGCATCGGTGTAAAGCAGGACATCGCCGTCGCCTTGGAACTCTACGAACGCGCTGCCGAAGCCGGCTTCCTGGACGTCGAGGAAGCCATCGAACGGGTGAAGGAAAAGCTGGGGTAAGGTGAACTTCCAACCCGCGGCCTTGGCAGGACTTCTCGACGCCCCACCGGATCATGACATGCCCATTTCGTGGAACGAGATTCGCCAAAACGCCATCGCCTTCTCCCGAGAGTGGGCAATGGAGTCGCGGTAAGAGGCCGAGGCCAAATCGTTCTGAAACGGTTTCTTCGCCGTCTTCGCCCTCAAGCGGCGCACCGTCGCCAGCTTCGAGGAGCCGGTCAAGAAACTCTCGGGGAAGTACGGCTTCATCGACCTGTTCTGGAAAGGCACCCTGCTGGCCGAGCACAAGAGCCGAGGCAAACCGCTGGACAAGGCTCACGCTCAGGCGATGGACTACATCCAGGCGTTGAAGTCCGAAGGGCGGGACAGCGAAATCCCCCGGTACGTCGTCGTGTCCGACTTCGCGTTGATCGCGCTGCACGATTTGGAGACCGGCGAAAGCGTCGAATTTCCGCTTGCAGAGTTTCACGGGAAGGTCGATCGCTTCGCGTACATTCCGGGCTACAAACAACACAAGCTCGTCGAAGATAACCCGATCGACATCAAGGCTGTGCGTCTCTTGGGCAGCCTGCATGAAGCCCTGAAGGACGGCGGCTATTTCGGGCATACCTTGGAGCGCTTTCTCGTCCGCATTCTGTTCTGCGTCTTCGCCGAGGATACGGGACTGTTCGACCGTAACCAATTCACGGACTACATCGAAAACCACACCAAGGCGGATGGGTCGGACGTCGGCTCCCGGCTCGCGCAACTGTTTCAGGTACTCAATATCCCGGAAGGGAAGCACCAAAAGAATCTGCTCGAAGAGTTGGCGGCGTTGCCTTACGTCAACGGCGACTTGTTCGCCGAGCCGCTCGACTTCGCGGAGTTCAGCAGCACGACGCGGAATCGACTACTGGTCTGCTGCCGCTTCGATTGGTCCACCATTTCGCCCGCGATCTTCGGCTCGCTGTTTCAATCGGTCCTGGGTTCTTGCCCGAAGATGATTGATCGGTGGTCGCAGGTTGGTATCTGATATGGTATCTTGTTCGTCATGGCCTTATGGAGTTCGTGAATCAACACAAAGCTAGGCCACGACCGAACTTCCCCTTTGACTTCATCTTCCAAGTAATGCTGTTTCTGGTATCGCTAGCACGCCGGCCAAGATGTACGCTTGATATGGAATATCAACGTAACTTCGGTTCGCGGTAAGAGGAATGCCGGACTGAGAGAATTTCAATCGTCATTCCGTCGTCGATGATGCGGTATAACACTTGATAGCCGAACGAAAAGACTTCCCGAATCCCTCGAGTTGCTCCTCGTTCATAGACCGCGCCGATCTTCGGGAAATCGAAAAGCAGATCGATGGT
>Ga0163144_10026300_pt1 | contig 11320 bp, 6 predicted proteins | sample OliLak19BULKMAT1_FD_123175 | JGI IMG/M metagenome (GOLD analysis project Ga0163144, IMG submission 123175) | Freshwater microbial mat bacterial communities from Lake Vanda, McMurdo Dry Valleys, Antarctica - Oligotrophic Lake LV.19.BULKMAT1 | ecosystem: Environmental > Aquatic > Freshwater > Lake... | reverse complement strand
TTGGATCTGCCCGTTGCTCATAAGGTCAAGCACGTTGGGGCGCACGGCGTCGGCGATCTTGGGCAGCAGGAAGGTGCCGTAGCCCGCGTCGGCCAGGAACTTGCCGGTGCCCGGGCTGGTGTAGATGGCAAAGCCCATCTCCATGAGCTCGCGGACCATCGGGATGGCGGCGGGGCGGTCTTCAACCCGGACCGATACGAAGACCGCGCCCTTGGTTGGCATGTTCATGCCCGCGCCCATCTGGGCCTTAGCGAAGGCCACGGCCAGGCTGCGGTCGATGCCCATGACCTCGCCGGTGCTGCGCATCTCGGGGCCGAGGACGACGTCAACACCCGGGAACTTGGCGAAAGGGAAGACCGATTCTTTGACCGCAAAGAAACCCTGCGGGACCTGCTCGGTGGTGCCGAGCTCCGCCAGGCTTGCGCCCATCATGACCTTGGCGGCGACGCGGGCCCACGGGACGCCTGTGGCCTTGCCAACAAACGGCACGGTGCGGCTGGCGCGGGGGTTGACCTCCAGGATGTAGACCTTGGAGTTCTTGACCGCGAACTGGACGTTCATGAGCCCGCGGACGCGCAGGTGCCGCGCAAGCAGGCGACCGATGCGTTCAATCTCCTGTCGGGTCGCGTGGTCGAGGGCGTAGGGCGGGATGGTGCAGGCGCTGTCGCCGCTGTGGATGCCGGCCTGCTCGATGTGCTCCAGGACGCCGGCGACCAGCGCGGTGCGGGTGCCCTGGGCGGGGTCGTTGACGGCGCGCGAGGGGTCGAAGTCAGCGACGATGTCGCAGTCAACCTCGGTGGCGTCGCCCAAGAAGCGGTCGATGAGCACCGGGGCGTCGTCCATCTCGCTGATGCGCACGGCGCTGGTCATGTAGCTGACCAGCGCGGCCTGGTCCGGGCATACCTCCATCCCGCGCCCGCCCAGCACGTAGCTGGGGCGGACCAGCACCGGGTAGCCGATGGTGCTGGCGATATCTACGGCCTGCTGCAGCGTGCGGGCCGTGCCGCTGGGCGGCTTGGCCAGGCCCAGCTCGGTCAGCAGCTCGTCGAAGCGTTTGCGGTCTTCGGCCAGGTCGATTGAGTCAACACTTGTGCCGATGATCGGCGCGCCGGCGGCCTGCAGCCCGTGGGCGAGGTTCAGCGGCGTCTGCCCGCCGAACTGAACAACGCACCCGAGCACGCGGCCGGTGGTCCGCGCGGGGGCACCGTTGGCGGCGGGCACCAGCGGCGCAACGTTCAGGCGCTCGACCACGTTGAGCACGTCTTCGAGCGTCAGCGGCTCAAAGAACAGCAGGTCGCTGGTGTCGTAGTCGGTGCTGACAGTCTCGGGGTTCGAGTTGATCATCACGCTCTCGAGGCCCAGCTCTCGCGCGGCCATGGCGGCGTGCACGCAGCAGTAGTCAAACTCAATGCCCTGGCCGATACGGTTGGGCCCGCCGCCGAGGATGATGACCTTCTGCTTGTCGCTGAGGCGGACCTCGTCGTCACGCTGCGGCACGCCGGCGACGGTGAACGGCGTCTCGTACGTGCTGTAGTAGTAGGGCGTAACGGCGGCGAACTCGGCCGCGCAGGTATCGACCAGCTTGTAGACCGGCTCGATGCCCAGGGCCTTGCGCCGCGCGCGGACCTGCAGGATCGTCGCGGGCTTGATGTCACCGAGGTAGACCATCGCGAGCTGCGCATCGCTGTAGCCCAGGCTCTTGGCCTTGGCGAAGACCTCGGCGGGGACACCATCGAGGGTGGCGTACGAGAGCAGCACCTCCTCAAAGCTCACAAGGCGCTGGATCTGGTCGAGGAAGAAGCGGTCGATGCGCGTGAGGGTGTAAACCTCTTCAACGCTCATGCCCGACTTGAAGGCGTAGCGCACGTAGTAGAGGCGGCCCTGGCTGGGTACCGCCAGCTTGCGGCGGAGCTTGTCGGGGGCGATGGGCCACTCGATCTTCTGCCCGTCGGCCGTGCGCTGCTCGGCGCCGGCGCGCTGGGCGGCGAGCCACTTGTCGTTGCGGTCAAGCCCCAGGCCGAAGCGCTTGACCTCCATGCTGCGGATGGCCTTTTGCAGGCTCTCTGCCAGCGTGCGCCCGATGGCCATGGCCTCGCCGACGCTCTTCATCTGCGTTGTGAGGGTCTCGTCGGCCTCGGGGAACTTCTCAAAGGTCCAGCGCGGGATCTTGATGACCACGTAGTCAATCGCCGGCTCAAAGCAGGCGCTGGTGGTGCCGGTGATGTCGTTTCGCAGCTCATCTAGGCTGTAGCCCACGGCGAGCTTGGCGGCGACCTTGGCGATGGGGAACCCGGTGGCCTTGCTGGCCAGGGCCGATGAACGCGACACGCGCGGGTTCATCTCGACTACGACCATCTCGAAGGGGATCGACCCATCGGGCCTTGGCAGCGGGCTGGGGTTGACGGCAAACTGCACGTTGCTGCCGCCGGTCTCAACGCCCACGGCCCGCATGATCGCCAGCGCCGCGTCGCGCATGGCCTGGTACTCGCGGTCAGTAAGGGTCTGGATCGGCGCAACGGTGATCGAGTCGCCCGTGTGGACGCCCATGGGATCGAGGTTCTCAATCCCGCAGACGATGATGCAGTTGTCCTTCTTGTCGCGGACGACCTCGAGCTCAAACTCCTTCCACCCGATGACGCTCTGGTCAAGCTGGATCTGCCCGATCATGCTGGCCCGCAGCCCGCGCGTGACGATGTCGCGGAACTCATCAAGGTTGTAGGCGATGCCGCCACCGCTGCCGCCGAGGGTGAACGCGGGACGGATGACCGCCGGCAGCCCGATGTGCTTGAGGAACTCCTCGGCTTCTTCAAGGGTCTTGACGGTCTTGGCCTTGGGCATCTTCAGGCCCAGGGCCTCGACGATGTCCTTGAACTCCTGGCGGTCCTCGGCGCGGTGGATGACCCGCCGGTCGGCCCCGATCATCTCGATACCGTGGGCCTGCAATACGCCGTCGTCCCACAGCTTGCACGCGCAGTTCAGGGCCGTCTGACCGCCCAGGGTCGGGAGCACGGCGTCAATCGGCTCGCCGATTTCCCTTTGCTTCTGGATGATCTTGGTGACGGCCTCGGCGGTGATCGGCTCGATGTACGTGCGGTCGGCCGTCTCAGGGTCGGTCATGATCGTCGCGGGGTTGGAGTTGACCAGCACCACGCGGTAGCCCTCGGCCCGCAGAGCGCGGCACGCCTGGGTGCCCGAGTAGTCAAACTCGCAGCCCTGCCCGATGACAATCGGGCCCGAGCCGATGATCAGGATTGTCTTGAGGTCGGTGCGCTTGGGCATGAGGCGGGGCCCCTTCTTTGGCGCGGTTCGCTCGCGCCGGGCGGGTTCAATCGTGAGGTCTTCACGCCCTGCGCTGGGCGGGGCCGTGGTTTGCGGCGGCCCTGGTCCGGGCGCAAACTTGGCCAGCATAGCGCCCACTTGATGCCGATGGAAGCGCCGGGGCCAACTCAGCGCGATTCCCAGCCTTTGGCGTCGGCGGCGGCCTGCGTGTCTTTGTCCAGCGTCCGCGCGCCGATGATCCAGAAGACCCCGGCCAGCAGCAACGCCAGCGCGACGAGTGCAAAGCCCCACTGCAAGCCCCGGGCCGGGCTCTCGCCCAGCGAGACGCGCCAGTCACTGATGGCGCCGATGAGCACCGGGCTGATCGCGTCGCCCAGGGCGTGGATGACGAAGATGTTGAGCGCAAAGGCCGAGGAACGCACGAACGCGGGGACGACGTTGGCAATCGCGGTGTTGCTCGGCCCAGTGTTGAGGAAGACCAGCAGCACCGTGAGGGCGACAAAGACCCACGCGAGCGGGAACGGCGCGATGAGCACGCCCAGGAACGCCGGGAAGGCCAGGAACATCGCGACCCCTGATGTGAGCAGATATGCCCCGGGGACGCGCGAGCGCAGGCGGTCGGCCAGCCAGCCGCCAGCGAGGGTCGCAAAGACGCCGCAGACCACGGTGATGCCGCCAAAGACCACGTTGATGTGCGCCAGCGCATCATCATCTAGCGGTTGCCCCGGCGCGACCGTCCGGGCGTATACAAATCGCGGCATGAAGAACGCGATGCCGCCGATGGCGAAGGTCATCGCCGTCTGACCCGCGCAGTTCCAGACAAAGCTGCGCACGCGCAGCAGATGGCGGAAGTCGGCCTTCGTCAGCGCGCGCGGCTTGATGTGTGCGGTGCGCTCCCCCCCACTGCCCCCGCCAACACGGTCTGACGCGCCGCGGCGCGGCTCGCTCAAGAAGAAGCAGATCACGCCCAGCAGCAGCGCCGGCGGCAACAGCAGGTAGAAGGCCCATTGCCAGCCCAGGGCCTTGCCGACGAGCCCGCCGTAGACGTAACCCAGCGCACTGCCCACAGGGATGGCCAGGTAAAAGACGGCCAGGGCCTTGCCGCGATTCTTGACGTCGAAGAGATCAGAGATGAGCGTGGGGGCCGCGGGCCCGTAGGCAGACTCACTCACGCCCACGAGCATGCGCATCATGAACATCACGGTGAAGGCAGAGATGAGCCCGGCCCCGACCGGTGCAAGCATGGGCGCAAGCCCGGTGCCAAAGGAGGCGATCCCGCCGCCAATGACCCCGAGCCCGACGATCCACCAGCGCTTCCAGCGGTCGGCCAAGATGCCGAAGGCGGGCGCCAGCAGCATGTAGGTGACGAGGAAGGCGAACATCAGCGAGCCCATCTTCGACGCCGAGAGCGGGTCGTCTGGGGCCAGCACGTCGCGCGAGATGGGCTTTTCGAGCGCCGAGAGGACCGAGCGGTCGGCGTAGTTCAGCAGGTTCAGGCCCAGCAGCAGGCACAGCGCGATTGCTGGCGAGAGCACGCGGGCCCGCTTGCCCGCCGACGGCTGTGCCGCCTCTGGCGCGGGCGGCGTCGGGTCGGTCGACTCGGGCGTGCTCATGGGTCCAAGGTAGCGTGTGATCGCGGCGGACGCAGACGGCCCGCGCCGCGTCACCGGGACCCCAACAATCCAGCACGCTGATGCTGGTCACCAAGCTCTCCAACCCGTCACGCAAGGGCCACATTGCCGTGTACGCGCGCGCGGCTGAAACTTCCGAATTGCCGCCGGGCAGGAGCACGCCTCACAGCACGCCCCAAAGCAAGGGACAAAGAAAAGCCAAAGGTAAGCCCAAGACAGTCAAGGTTGCAACGCTGGACCAGGGGACGATCGAGCGGCTGGGTATCGCGCCGGGCGTCGCGTGGACGCCCGAGCTGGCGAGCGCCGCGCAGCAGACGTCCTCACGCGTGCTGAGCAAGCAAGACGCCGTGGCGATCCTCTCGCGTAGCGCCGTGACGCGCAAGCGGCTAGTGGAGCGCCTGACGCGCCGCGGGCACGACAAATCCCAGGCCGAGCAAGCCGCCGTCTGGTGCGACCAGCACGGGCTGATCAACGACGACGCGTTCGCGGCCAGCGTTGCGACCTCCGCCTCGCGCAAGGCTGGCGTCCGCGGGGTTGAGGCCAAGCTGCGGCGCAAAGGCGTAAGCGCCACCACCGCGCGGTCTGCGGCCAAGGCGGCCGACGCGCAGCGCGACCCCACCGGCGACGCCACGCGCCTCGCGCAGGCCCGTTTGCCGCGGCTGCTCAAGCTCGATGCGCAGTCGCGCCAGCGCCGGCTGTACGCCTTCTTGGCCCGCAAAGGCTTCGATCACGGCGACATCGCACGCGCGGTCAAGAGCGTGCTGAAGTCGGCACGTACCGGCGAAGAGATCAAGCCCGGCGACGACGCGTAGCGGCGAGGCCGGCGAGCGCCAGCAGGCTTGCGCCGGCGGGGCTGGGGATGATCCCGCTGAAGGTTGCCGTCGCCATCTGCTGCTCGCTGCTGTTGATGAGGTAGTCATCTCCGAGCTGACGGGTGATCGTGCCCGCGCCGAGGCTGGCCTGGGCCGAGATCGCCAGATTAAACTGCGAAGGGGTCCCCGGGGGCAGGTCGAGCATGAAGTAGTAGACAATCGTCCAGGGCGACCAGGTGTTGGGGGCGATCGACGCGCCCCAAGGGCTTGAGCCATCGCCAAGGGCCGGGCGGGAGATGCCCACGTACGAGTCGAACAGGATGATGCTGCGATCGGCACCAGCGTTGGTCACACGCCCGTTCTCGTTGCCGGTCAGTAGGTTGGGGTTGGTCTGGTTGGGCCCGTTGGTGAACTGAGCCTCCCAGAGGCTCGCGGGTTGAGGGAGGCCTCGGCGCGGATCAACGAATCGGAACGCCTCGGGCCTGCCGCGGCGGGCACCATTGGAGTCATTGATGTCGCGCCCGATCCGCGCGCTGGCGGGCGCGGCGCCAACGGTGATCGCCGAGCGGGTCGAGGCGGTCGTCCCGCCGGGACCGGCGCGGGTGATCCCAAAGTTGTTCCCGCTGGCGGCCTGCGATCGCGCCTCAAGGGCGAAGAGCACCTGCCCCGAGCCGTCGGGCTGCAACGCCACCGACCGCGCGGTGATCTGGAGCCCGAAGCTCAACTGGCCAAAGCTGGCCGAGGTGAGACAGGTAACGCCCGCAAGTGCGAGCACGGTGGTGATCTCTTTGCGCACAACAACCCTCCCGCCCCCGGTGAGAAAGCACCGGGGGAAGACGACGCGACGCGAACAACTTACCACCAAGCAGCACGGCGTCAAGGGGGATGGAGTCAGAATTGCGGATTTCATGCGGCCCGGGCAGCGCACAGAACCGAGAGACCTTCGTTTTTACGGCCAAATCTGGGTCGATCGGTAAGGCTGGCTGAGTTATCGGGCTTTGGGCCGTACCCCGCGCTGGTTTACTGGCGGGCTAACTCAGGCCTGGGCGGGGGTCCGAGCTCGTAAGGGCTCGATGACTGCGGGCAGCAGGTCGCAGAGCTCGCGGGCCAGCAGCCCGGCGCTGCAGTGGGTACGTTGCCGCCAGAGCTCGCCGGCCAGGCCGTGGACGCGGACGGCGAGCACGGTCAGCTCGAGCAAGTGTCGGCGTGCGGGCGCGTGGTCGGCACCTTGGACCGCTGGGCCTGGGAACTGGGCGATGAGCCCGGCGATGAGGCCTGAGAGGACGTCACCGGTGCCGCCGGTGGCCAGTGCATCGTTGCCGGTGGTGTTGATGATGACCTCGCGCCCGTCGGTGATGATGGTGCGGTGGCCCTTGAGCACGACGATCGCGCCGGTGGCGAGGGCGAGTGCCTTGGCGGCGGCGGGTCTTCGCAGCGGGTCCACCGGGTCATGGCTCATTAGGTCACTGACGCCCGTGCCGGCCTCAGAGAAGGTCGCGGCCAGGCGGCGATACTCGCCAGGGTGGGGCGTCATGACGATGCGCCCGGGCAACGCATGGCCGGCGCTGGTGCTCGGGAGGTTGTTGATTCCGTCGGCATCGAGCACGATCGGGCAGTTCAGGCCGCGGAGAGCCGCGAGGACCAGCTTGCGCTCAGAAGGGCCAACGCCCAGGCCCGGGCCGAGGACCGCGGCGTCAACGTCAGCCAGCGACCCAACGACCTCGCTGGCGTGGATTGACAGCCCGGTGGCGTGGTCATGCTCCATGGGGGTGCCGGTGGCTGAGGGGCACATGACCAGGGCCTGGGCCAGGATCGGCGCGGGCATGACGAGTCGGGCCAGCCCAGCGCCGGCGCGCAGGGCGGCGGAGGCGCTCAGGGCGGGCGCGCCGATCATCATGCGTGTGGCGCTGGCGTGCCCGCCGACGACCGCGACGGTGCCAAAGGTGCCCTTGTGCCCGGCGGGTTCGCGGGCGGGCAGGTGCGGCCCGGTGAGCGCGCCTGGATGAATCGGCGCGGTTGGCCCGTTTGGCGCAGCGGGGCTTGTCACGGCTTGATGACCTCGATCTTGAGCTTGCCGATCAGCGGCGCGGTGGCGACCAGAAAGTTCTGGCTCTGGCCATCGGCCAGGCTGGATGTGCTGATGATCAGGTGCGTGGCGTCATAGGGATAGATGTCGGGGAGGGTCGCGTCGAGGTTGATCCACTGCAGCCCGCCGCCGGGGGCCTCGACCAGGGCCTGCGTCCACATGTGATAGCCGAAGACGCCGCTCATGCCCGCGAACTGGTCGGCATAGACCAGCCCGCTGGCGACCCGGCTGGGAACGCCCTTGGCCCGGAGTATCGCGGCCAGCAGCACGGCGTGCTCGGTGCAGTCACCCGCGCGGGTCCGGCAAACCTCGCTGGCGCTCGCGAAACCCACCGAGAGGTCCTTGGCCGAGATGAACGAGTGCACGAACCGGCGGGCCTGCTCGGCGACTTGCGAGGGCGTGCGGCCGTGGGACTCGATGCCCGCCGCCAGCTCGATGATCTTGGGGTCTTGATGGTTGACCATCGGGCCGAGGATCATGAACTCAGCGCGGGTCGCGTCGGCCAGCTCGGGCTTGACGCCCTCGGCCCCGTTGTCACGCGCGTCGATATACAGCAGCGCGGCGGTGGGCGTTTCGCGCTCAAAGCGCTGCCCGGTGACGCTGGGCATCTCGGGCAGATCACCCTTGGTGCTGCTGACGCGGTACGTCGCCTGACGGAGCGTGCGGGCCCCGCTGATCGGGCGGTCGGGCGTCACCAGCGTGCTGGCCAGCAACTCGGGCGCGTCAAGCTTGCTGAGGGCCAGCTCTTTGTCGGCGGCGAGCTGCACGAGGCTGATCCCGCCCAGGTTGATCTCGGAGCGGATGGTTTCGCCCTGCTCGGCGACCAGCTCGGTCACGTCGGTGCCTGCCAGCGCATCAACGGTCGTCTTCCACTTGACTGCCGGGACGACGCGCCCAAACGCTTCGGCGGTGGTCGTCTCGATGATGGTTCGGGTGATCGTTACGGGCGCCTCGCCCAGCGAGGGGTCAAGCACGCGCAGCGTCATCGTCTTGGCACCGGCGGCGAGCCCAGCCTTGACCTTGCGGGCCGCGGCGGCGGGCGTGAGCCAGTCGCCTGTGGGCATCGGGCGCGTGTCGGTGCTGGTCACGGGGCCAGAGGGCGTCGCCTGGGTGCTGACGGAGGTCACGGTGCCATTGCTGTTGAAGGTCAGCTCGCGCTTGGTCTCCATCGCGCCAAGCTTGCTGACGGACTTCATGCTCAGGGGATTGCCTTCGAGGGTTTCGACAAACTCGGTCTGGACGGCCACCGAGATGGTCAGGCGCTCGCGCTTGATCTTGAGGATGACGTCACTGCTGCTGGTGATGCGGCCGTCTTCGGTCCGCTCGGTGGAGCGCAGGTGCCCGGCGCGCTGGCCTTGCAAGAGCAGCACGTACCAGCGGTCGCTGCTGAGCCGCTCGTGCGCGGCTTGTGGTACTGATTCGGGCGCGGCTTTGGTTGCGGGCGGTGGCGTGAGCGCGCGGTCAGCGGCGAGCGCGGGGGCGGTGAGCACCGGCGTGAACGTGCAGGCCAGCAGGAGGGCCGAGGCCGCGGAACGTCGGAGCGCGCGAAGAAGGAGCGTGGTCATGCTGATGTATATCGGTCCGGCGGCGTGCAGGCCGCACCCGGCGCGGGGGTGGTGCGGATGTTCAGGTGGGGGTGCCTGGCGTACGGCGCGGCTTTGGAAGTGTCGCGCGGGGCTCAATTGGTGGGCACCGGGCTACGCTCGCGCGTGATCGACACGCACTGCCACCTGACGTTTCCCGAGTTTGCTGATCGCCTGGAGGCGACCATCGGGCTGGCCGAGCAGGCCGGGGTGGACGGGCTGATCACGATTGCTACCACGCACCCCGACGCGGCGCGGGCCCTTGCGGTTGCGCGGCGGTTTGCGCGGGTCTGGAGCAGCGCGGGCGTACACCCGCTGTACGCCGATGAGCTGGAGCACGACTTTGCCACCCTGCGGGCGTGCGCGCGTGAAGACAAGTGCGTGGCGTGGGGCGAGCTGGGGCTGGACAACCATCACGCGGAGCCGTCAAAGGCCGTGCAACTGAAGGTGTTGCACGCGCAGCTTGAGCTGATCGCGGACGCGCGTTCGGCGGCGGGGGCGGGGGCGGGGTCGGGGGCGGCGGATCGCATCGATAAGCCGGTGATCATCCATTGCCGCGAGGCCTTTGAGGAGCTGGTGCCGATCTTGCGGGCCAGCGGGATTCCTGGCGAGAGGTTTGTGTTTCACTGTTTTACGGCGGGCCCGGCGCAGATGCGCCTGGTGCTGGAACTTGGCGCGATGCTGAGCTTCACGGGCGTGGTGACGTACAAGAACGCCGGCGAGGTCCGGGCGGCGCTGGAGCTTGTGCCGCTGGATCGGCTGATGGTCGAGACCGACGCGCCGTTCCTGCCCCCTGAGCCCAGGCGGTCGGAGCGGCCGTGCCAGCCGGCGTTTGCGCGCATCACGGCAGAGTTCATCGCCAAGCACCGGGGCGTGGCGTGGGAGGCGTTTGATGCGCAGCTCAGCGCGAACACGCGGCGGTTCTTTGGCGTGGCGTGAGCGCGGGCTGGGGGCAGGCTGAGATCGCGCTCAGCGCTCAGCCAAAGTGGCGATTCAATAAAAACGCCCCCGACCTTGGGAGCCGGGGGCGTTACCCGCGTGGGCGGTAAGCCGAGTTCTGTCGGGCCCGGTGGTATCCGCGGGGTATTGACGGGGGAGTCCCTGCGGACCTTCCGGGCCGTGCGGCCATTTCTCTGCGAGCGCGGTTGCCCGCGCTCTGGAGCGGTCTACCCGCCGCCTTCCAACCGGGCCGGTTGTCGAGGTGCTCAAAGCGCCTCGCGGCGACTGCGTGACCTTGCACGCGCTGGGGTTTGCCGTGCCCCGACGCTCACGCGCCGGGCGGTGGGCTCTTACCCCACCGTTTCACCCTTACCTGATCGTCTTTCGACGCCATCGGCGGTCTGTTCTCTGTGGCACTGTCCCTCACCCCGGGCCGGGGCGGGTGGGCGTTACCCACCAGCGTGCCCTGTCGTGCTCGGACTTTCCTCCGACCGGGCTGTGTGCCCGGCGGCGGCCGCATGCCCACGCTTTGTACTTGTCAACTGGCGATTCTAGAGCGCGGCGCGGAGCCCGGCTATCTGGGTATGGGCGCGGGTGTGGGCGCGGGTGTGGGCGCGGGTGCGGGCGCGGGTGTGGTGACGCGCTCAAGCGTGTCGAGCGAGCGCAGCAGCTCGAGCACGGCCAGCAGCGTCATGCTGGTGGCGTCCATCGAGACGGTCTGGTCAAGCGTGCTGGCGCGGACGCCGCCGATGGCGAAGCTCGGCTCGCTGACCATCCACGTCAGCGTGCGATCAACCTGGAGCTGGCGGAGGTATCGCACGGCACCGATGAGCTTGGCGATCTGCTCAGGGCGCTCGCTCGGGCTGGTCAGGCGGTCGTCGCCGAGCATGGTTGCCAAGAACGCGACGGCCCGCGAGGTCTGCCACGTGGGCAGCGCGGCGCGAGAGCCCGGGAAGACCAGCCCGCCGACGAGGTCTTGCCCATCGTCGC
>Ga0163144_10026299_pt1 | contig 11322 bp, 2 predicted proteins | sample OliLak19BULKMAT1_FD_123175 | JGI IMG/M metagenome (GOLD analysis project Ga0163144, IMG submission 123175) | Freshwater microbial mat bacterial communities from Lake Vanda, McMurdo Dry Valleys, Antarctica - Oligotrophic Lake LV.19.BULKMAT1 | ecosystem: Environmental > Aquatic > Freshwater > Lake... | reverse complement strand
GATATGTTTCTGAAACAATAAAATTACTTCCGCAAAAACCTGAAGGCATTTTATTAGCTGAGATTTTCGAGCAAATCGCCCGTTTGGGCATGATCCATCCCATTTTTCAACCCGTTTCTACTGTATAACTGGCGAAGGTATTGTTACTATGATTGGTTATTAAAATCATATTGGCGGGCCGCTATTTGAGACTTACAATACCTTCAATAACGAAAGGCGGAAATGCTGTTTTTTCACAGATTCCGCTTTCAATTCATTGCAAATAAGCCTCGAGCACAAATTCAAAGCATGTAATTTGCAAATCAAATCAAAAAGGCGGATTCCTGTGAAAACCAAATCCAATTTCTTCAATAAGTTAGTTACCTTTTTTGTTGTTCTTTCACTTTCCGGGCAAAGCGTGGCTTTTGCGCAAGTACCTGAACAACAGGATAATGTGCGAATTGGCTACAATGATGCAACAGGGAAAGTTTCTTTTATCGGCGCGGACCCATCCAAGCCGATCACAATCCGTTCTGCACAGGTGCAGGGCTTAACGGCTGATTCCAGCGCCAGGGCGATGGTCGCTCCGTATGCTGCGGATTTTGGCTTGAAGAATCCCGTTAGCGAGTTGAAGTTGATTTCCGCCGATCAGGTTGAAGGTCGCGAAGTGACGCGTTTTCAACAAGTCTACAAAGGTATTCCAATCATGGGTGGTGAAATGATCGTGAATGCCACGGACCAGGCTGAGTTATTGTCGCTCTCTGGTGAGATCTCACCTGACCTAGCACTTGATACCAATCCAGTCCTTTCACCCAAACAGGCACAACTCATTGCATTGCAGTCGATGGCTAAAGGTCATCAGGTTTCCATGGATGTATTTCAAGCGACCGAACCTGAACTTTGGATCTACGATTCGCGCCTGCTCGAGCCTAATGGTACGAAGGCGGTTTTGGTCTGGCGTTTGGAAGTGAAAAGCAAAGACAACTCCCTGCCGATCAATGAGCTGGTGCTGGTGGACGCAAAACGTGGTGCGATTGTATTGAATTTCAACCAGATCGATATGGCTTGGCAAGGGACGAATGCAAATGCAGGGATCAGTCAACCTATCCAGCAGGATGATCCGCCCACAGCTACTCAGACAGCAGGTCCCACTTCTGAAGTGACAATTACTCCTGTGGCAGAAAATACTGAAATCTCAGTTGCATCTCCCACATCTGTAGTAACAGCAACTCCCATTGTGTCAATTACTCCTATACAGCCCCATGAAGGCCAAAGCTTGGCTCAGGACGCTGCAACCACTTATTATGTGGATATGGCGACTGGTAATGATGGCAATTCCTGTACTTCTGTCGCCGCTCCCTGCCAGCATATTCAGGAAACTATTGACAAAGCAGCTAGTGGGGATACAATTTATGTTGCAGATGGTACCTATACTTTATCAGCAGCAAGTAGTACCGCAAATGTTGTAAACATAAATAAAGATCTAATTTTAACTGGTGGATGGAATACTTCTTTTACAATTCAAAATAAAAGGACCATTCTTGATGGCCAAAACACCAACCGTGTATTCAGAATTTTATCTGGAACAGTTACAATCGAAAAAGTCGAGATAGTAAACGGTTATGGTTCTGGCGGAATTAATGATTCCCCAACTTACCAAAGAGGAGGAGGAATTTTTTCTGACAACGGGGTAATTTTGACAATCAAGAACAGTAGCATTAGTAATAGTTATGCAATGATGGGCGGTGGTATTTTCTCTTATTATAGCAATAGTGTGACTGTGATAAACACAAGCATTGGCGGCAATTCTTCTCCAATGGGTGGAGGCATTGGAATATTTCGAACCCCTCAAATAATTCTCCAAAATTCAACAATTTATAATAATGTTGCAAGTTCTTCTGGTGGCGGTATCAGTTACAGCGGTACTTCATTTGGTACATTTATTTTAAGCTCTCAAAACACAATAATTGCTGGAAACTCTTCAATATTGGGCCCGGATTGCTCAACTTCTTATGCAACAATTGCATCGAATGAATATAATTTAATAGGGAATACGTCCGATTGTAATTTTGTTGCCGGCGCAGGCGATATTACAGGTGTGGATCCCAAGCTTGCTCCAATTAATTCTTTAGGGGTGTACCAGCCACTATTTGGAAGTCCTGTTATAGATGCTGGAAATCCAGCGGTACCGGGGAGTGGTGGAAGGGCCTGTGAATCGATTGATCAGCTTGGTACAAATCGTCCACTTGATGGAGACGGCAATTCAATAGCTCGCTGTGATATTGGTGCATTTGAAACAAACCCTCCAAGCTCATCGATCGCAACTGAAGTTCAAATCTATAGAGGCTCTCCACAATCAGCTAAAATTTCAACTGCTTATTTAGATTCCCTGGCAGTAATAGTAAGGGATCAATATGGCGCACCACTAGCCGGCATATCTGTAACCTTTACAGCGCCAGCCAGTGGGGCATCCGGTACTTTTGCAGATAATTCAACAAACCAAACAATCGTCATAACTAATAGTAGTGGGATTGCTATTGCCCCCATGTTTTATGCAAATAATACGAGTGGAAATTATCTCGTCAGTGCCAGTGCATTTGGGGTGTCAACTATTTTGAATTTTCAGCTTGAGAACTATGAGCCAATAGCAACTTATATATCTATATTTAATGGCACTTCTCAAGTGTCGAAAACCAATACTGCTTTTACATTGCCATTGATTGCACTAGTTCAAGATCAGAAAAATAGACCCTTACAAAACACTACGCTAACCTTTACCGCCCCGAGTAGTGGTGCAAGTGGTATATTCAGTAGCACAGGAACAAATACATCTACAGGTGTAACTGATGCCAATGGAAAAGCAACAGCATCGACCTTTACAGCAAATAGTTTAGCTGGAAGTTATTATGTTGACGCAACAGTCTCTGGCGTTGCGTCCCCGGCTAAATTTCAACTTGAAAACCAGGTACCTTCCCCTGCAACAGTCACGGTTTCAGGGGGCTCAAATCAATCTGCATACATAAATACTGCTTTTACAAATACAATTTCCGCATTGGTGAAAGATCAGTTTGGGTCTGTAATGCAAGGTATAACAGTTACATTTACTGCACCCGTGTCAGGTGCCAGCAGTGTGTTTAACAATACCGGTACTAACACAACTACTTCAACTACAAATGCAAGCGGCATTGCGACCAGCTCCGTATTCATTGCAAATGGAATAAATGGAACATATTTAATTAGTGCCGCTGCTGGGGTGTCCACGCCGGCAGCGTTCCAAATGACGAACTTGACGAATCATTATGTAAATATGGCGACTGGTAATGATGGCAATTCCTGTACTTCTGTCGCCGCTCCCTGTCAGCGTATTCAACAAGCCATTGACAAGGCAGGCAGTGGTGTGACTATCTTTGTAGCAACAGGACTTTATCAAATTAGTTCACCTATTGTTTTAAGTAAAAGCTTAACTATTTCGGGAGGCTGGAATTCTGCTTTTACAACTCAAACGGGAAGCTCAATCATTGACGGTCAAAATTCGACGCGAGGAATAAGTATTGGAGGATCTGGTATTACTGTTGTCTTAGACCATCTTACAGTGGAAAATGGTAATACCACGGCTGGGGCTGGAGTCGATATCAATAACTCCACGGTAATCATAAAAAATTCGATTATAAGAAATAATAATGCCATTCACGAAGGCGGTGGTATTAGCAATTATGACGGAACACTATCAATTATTAATAGCGCAATTTACAATAATAGCTCTGGAGTATTTACCAGAGGAACCCTCAATGTTGAATACTCAACTATCGCATTCAATACTGGAGGAGGAGTACATCGATCAAGTGGGAACTTTACTCTTAGTAATAGCATTCTCGCATCTAATGTTACTAAAGTTGGTTTCCTCGCACAAAATTGCTCTGGCGGCATCAATTATTCCAAATATTCAATCATTTCTGATACAAGCGGGTGTAACTTCACGGCAGGCCCTGGAAACTATTTCGATGTTCCTTCTCTTATTACCCCTCCAATAAGTTCAGGGCCAAATGCGGGATTGATTGGAATTCTCCCGTCCAGCCCGGCAATTGACCATGGCGAAAATGCGACCTGCCCAGCAAAGGATCAAAAAGGAATGACACGACCAGTAGGCACGACATGTGATATTGGAGCGTGGGAATATATCGGCGGAATAGGCACTGTCCCGGCAAGTTTGTATGCTTATCAAGGGAATTCGCAAGTCTTATTAACCAATACTAATGCGCCAGTAAACTTTGCTGCTCTTGTACTCGATGAAAATGGACTCGCCGTACCTGGAGTTAATGTTACCTTTACGGCACCCGTATCAGGAGCTAGCGGGGTATTTGCTAACAATACCAATGTTACCAACGCCACAACGGATGCCTTGGGTATAGCAACGGCATCTTCATATAAGACCAACTACGCCCCAGGTACATACATTGTTCAAGTGAGTGTCAATGAAATTGCTTCTCCTGCAGGGTTTAATTTACAAAATACTGTCTTGATTAGTACATACAATATGGCAACAAGTTCAATTGCGGCCAATTTACCCGGCACATTCGTATGTGACGTATTTCACCCTGATTGTGGTACAGGTGATGCTGCCAAAGCTCAAACATATGCATCTGGAACATATCTTTTTTACTATGACCACTTTAAACGTAAATCGATTGACGATGCGACGATGGCGATTATATCTAGTGTTTTATTTGGCACTAACTACCAAAATGCCTATTGGAGCGGTACCCAAATGGTTTATGGGTCAATGTATCCTTATGCAGATGATGTGGTTGCACACGAATTCACCCATGGAGTGACCCAATACGAATCGAATCTCTTCTACTATTACCAATCAGGCGCTATTAATGAGTCCTTCTCGGATGTTTGGGGAGAATTGTACGACCAAGCCAATGGCGCAGGAACCGATACCCCACAAGTGAAATGGCTAATCGGAGAGGATAGTGCATATAATGCCACAGGCGCCTTCCGTAGTATGAGCAACCCACCTGTTTATGGTGATCCGGATAGGATGACAAGTGCCGATTATTACTCGACAACAGGGGATGATGGTGGTGTGCATCACAACAGCGGAATCAACAACAAAGCAGCTTATCTCATGGTCGATGGCGGATCGTTCAACGGAAAAACGGTTACAGCCATTGGGGCCGACAAAACACTAGCCATTTATTATGAAGTACAGATCAATTTACTTACCTCTGGAGCAGATTACGGCGACCTATACAACGCACTGTATCAAGGATGTTTGAATTTGGTTGGGGGATCTTCAGGGATCGTTTTAGCCGACTGCCAGCAAGTCCTTAATGCAACTGATGCTGTTGAGATGAACTTGCAACCAATTTCTATCTTGCACTCAGAATTGCCTTTGTGCAGCGTTGCTGGACAGACCCCCAATAACACCTTCTATGACGATCTTGAATCTGGCGTATCCAACTGGACCTTTGCCAATGGAGGCGATATCCGCTGGCAATATGACTCACCCTACGGAACATACGCACACTCAGGGACACACTTCCTATATGCAGATGATTATCCAGCCTCCATTACGGATGCAACAGCCAGGTTAACGCCTATCGTGATTCCTGCCAATGGCTACTTATCCTTCCATCATGCCTATGATTTTGAAAAATCTTCGGCTGACTCTAATTACTATGATGGGGGAGTGCTTGAATATAGTGTGAATGGCGGTTCGAACTGGGCAGATGCCGGTTCGCTCATCGACCACAACGGTTATATTGGCGTTATTAATTCCAATTATGGCAATCCACTTGCGAATAGAAATGCTTTCGCTGGCGTCAGCCATGGATACATCAGCACACGTTTGAACCTTGCACCTCTGGCGGGACAATCTGTCATTTTCCGCTGGCGCATGGGACTCGATAATGGTACTTCCCGCTGGGGCTGGTGGCTGGATGATGTGCAAGTGTATCAATGTATGAATATGCGAGCAAGGCCCTATGTGGTTTCGAGTGTGCCAGCCAACGCCAATCCCACCCAGGCAGCAAGTGTAAACTTCGCCGTCACTTTTTCTGACCCTGTCACAGGTGTTAACACCAGCGCTCCATTCAGCGATTTTATACTAACCACTACAGGAATTACCGGCGCATCCATAACAGCCGTGACCGGGACGGGAGCAACAAGAACAGTTGCAGTGAATACTGGTACAGGTAACGGGACAATCCGTTTGGACGTGTTGGATAATGACAATATCCTGGATGGGAGTGGCAAGAAACTCGGAGGCACAGGTCTCCAAAATGGAGATTTCAACAGTGGCGAAACCTACACAATAGACAAGCTCCTACCAGTTATTTCATCTATCACTCGTGTCAATATCAACCCTAGCGCGGCGGCCAGAGTAAGCTATCTTGTGACTTTCTCTGAATCTGTAACAGGTGTAGATGCTTCTGATTTTTCACTGAGTACTACCAGCCTGGTCGATGCAACTGTGCGTAGTGTGAGCGGGTCTGGTGCAACACGCATTCTCACGGTCAATACGGGTAGCGGCGATGGCACGATCCGATTGGGTGCAATTGATAACGATACGATTTTGGATCTGGCATCCAATCCGCTTAATGGCGGCTTTGCGAGCGGCGAAACATACACCATCGACAAGCCCGGCCTTCCAGCAGCCATCTTGAAATCTCCTCGAAATAATGTGGTTATTAATGGAACTACACTAACTTTCTGGTGGACAACAGTGAAGGGTGGAGAAAACTACGAGATCGAAATTGCGACTGATAATACATTTGCAACCATCACGGAGAGTGAGGTTGTGAGTGGGTCACCGTATGCTGTTGCATCGCCTCTCAGCGATGGCAAATACTTTTGGCGTGTGCGCGCGCATGACATTATCAATCAACCCGGCACGTGGAGTTCCGCTCGCACTTTCACCATCGATACCACTGGACCAGCCGCCCCAACATTAAGTTCACCTGCCGATAATGCGTCTACCCGCCGCACACTTTCTTTCAAATGGCTCAGAGTTCCAACGGCTGTCACTTACGAATTTCAATATGATAATAATGCTGATTTTTCAAGCCCAACATACAGTGTCACAGTCCGCGGTACGTTCCGCAGGCCGCCAGCCATGAAAAATGGAACCTACTATTGGCGTGTCCGTGCTAAAGATGCGGCCGGGAATTGGAGTGCCTGGTCTGTACCTTCTACTATCAATATTATAGGCCATTGATCTGAGTTGGAATCTACCCCGGAACATTTTTTGGAAGACTCGCTCAAAACTCCCGCAGAAATGCTGCGGGAGTTTTCATTATAGTACCTTTGTTTCTTGACTATACTGACAATACAATTGATAATACTTTAAGAGCAATTCGTTCGATGACCTGAACATTGGCAAAAGAATAGTGAGTCTGTCCCGTGCGCCTTTATCAGTAACAGGATGTAAAAGTTTATTGGAGAAAAATAAAATGAAAAGGCTATTTGCGAGAACTTTTTCATGCCTTGTTGCTTTGTTTGCTCTTAGTGTTGTGGTTCTCCCAGCCGATGCATTGCCGCACTCTTCACTACCCCCATCACTATTTTCTGGAAACAGCAATAGCCTGGATCCGTCAAAATTTTTATTTCAGGAAATTGCCAGCGGGTTTGCTCAGCCGCTGTTTATTGCACATGCCGGAGATGGTTCTGGGCGAATGTTTATTGTGGAAAGAGCCGGCCAGATTAAAATTGTTAATAATGGGGTAGTCTTAGCGGTGCCGTTTTTGGATATTCACACCCTTGTAAAGTCGACCAGCAGTGAACAGGGGTTGCTGGCGCTGGCATTCCATCCGTCTTATGAAACAAACGGCAATTTTTATGTTGTTTACACTGCTCCAAGAAACGGGGATGCCGGCGGTTCCAATCTCGTTCTGGAAAAATTCTCGGTATCTGCAAACCCGGATCTCGCGGATCCGGGCAGCGGGGTTATCCTGCTTACGATCAGTCACCCCACCAATTCCAATCATAATGGCGGAACTTTGGCCTTTGGTCAGGATGGTTATCTATACTGGTCCACCGGCGACGGTGGGGGCGGCGGAGATCCTGATAATAATGGACAAAATCTAAATTCTCTTTTAGGGAAGATCCTGCGTTTGGATGTGGACTCTTCAGCCCCTTATATACCAAACGATAATCCGTTTTATAACAACCCCAACCCTTCAATTCGTAAAGAAATCTGGGCTTACGGGTTGCGTAATCCATGGCGGTTTTCGTTTGATCGGCTCACAAATGACATGTATATTGGTGATGTCGGTCAGAGCAAGCGTGAAGAGATCAACTTTCAGCCTGCAATCAGTAGCGGTGGTGAAAATTATGGCTGGCGCGTTATGGAAGGCAGCCTGTGTTACAACCCCACTAGTGGATGTGATATAACGGGAAAAATCCTGCCTATTGCGGAGTATGATCATTCGGTTGGATGTTCTATCACTGGCGGGTATGTTTACAGGGGAACGACTTATCCGACTCTGGCAGGGTACTATTTTTTTGGTGATTACTGCACAGGCAGGGTATTTAGCCTCTACAAGGATGTAAATTCTGTTTGGGTAAAAACACAAATCGCTGACCTGCCTTACAATATTTCAACATTTGGAGAAGACGAACAGGGGAATCTCTATTTGTCGAATCTTTCAAGCGGCCAGATTTATCAAATTCAATATCCAAGCACCGTCCTGGTTACCTCCATCACCCGCACAAATTCAAACCCCACCAAAGCAGCAAGCGTGGATTTCACGGTGACTTTTTCTGAAACTGTGACAGGTGTGGATCTCAGTGATTTTTCGTTGACAACAACCGGCGTCTCAGGCGCGACTTTGAACGGAGTCAGCGGCTCAGACAATACCTACACTGTGACAGTTAATACAGGCAGCGGCAATGGCACGATCGGTTTGGGTCTGGTCGATGATGATTCGATTCTGGGAGCGGCCCTCAATCCTATAGGCGGCTCCGGCGCAGGGAATGGCAATTTCGATAGCGGCGAAGTTTATACGATGGACTATATCCCGCCGACCATTCTGTCCATTGTTCGTGTCAAAGCGAATCCAAATGCATCGACCGATGTGAAATTTAGAGTTACCTTTTCTGAGCCTGTCAGCGGGATAGACCCTTCCGATTTTTCTCTGAATACCGCTGGGGTGGTCGGCGCAACTGTCAGCAGTGTGAGCATGAGCGGATCAGGCATGATGCGCATTGTTACGGTCAATACAGGTATGGGTGATGGAACGATCCGCTTGGATGCAATTGATAATGATACGATCACAGATCTGGCGTCCAATCCTCTTAATGGCGGTTTCACCAGCGGCGAACTATACACTATAGAAAAACCCGATCTCCCGGCACCTAACTTGCGTTCACCGCGAGCTAACACGATAACCAATAATACCTTGCCAACATTCTGGTGGACCACAGTTAGGGGAGGGGCAGCCTACGAAATTGATTTTGCCAGCGATAGCGCTTTTACCAACCTTGTCAACAGTGAGATTGTCAATGGATCACCATATACTATTACATCGCCTCTTAGCGATGGCAAATATTTTTGGCGTGTGCGTGCGCATGACATTATCAATCAACCCGGCACATGGAGTTCTGCACGCACCTTCACCATTGATACCACTGGGCCAACGGTCCCTGTTTTGAGCGCCCCTGCTAATAACGCATCTACACGCCGCACACCCGCTTTCAAATGGCTCAGTGTTCCAACGGCTGTCACTTATGAATTTCAGTATGATAATAATGCTGATTTTTCAAGCCCAACTTACAGCGTAACTGCCCGCAGTCCCTTCCGCAGGCCGCCTGCCATGAAAATTGGAACCTACTATTGGCATGTCCGCGCAAAAGATGCAAGTGGAAATTGGGGAGGATGGTCGGTAACCAGCATAGTGAACATAACAAACCCTTGATTTTACATTTATTTTCAGGCTTGACAATCTTCTGCAATGACCAATTGTTTGCAGAAGTTTTCAGTTTGGGAAATTATTTCTATGACGGGCCAAAATTACCTAAAAAGCCCAATTACAAATCTATTGACTTTTGAGTAGTTTATATTAGAATAAGGTTAGTACTTACAAAAATGAAAGGTATCCAATCGTTATTGGCGCTTTTTTTTAGTTTGATACTTAAGTAGGTTTATAAATTGATTTTTTTTTCAATTTGTAATTCTAAAAAATACTCACAAATGTTTATTTCAGTGGTCATGGTTTTGAGTCTCTACAGGTTGTAGTCTTTAGATTCTGTGACCCTGAAGCATACTGTTATTGCCAAGGAGAAATGCATGTCTCGTATATCCGCTGCCTTCATGTTAGCCATTTTGGTATTAACAGGTTTAGCCGTCGACTTCAATCCTGTGAAGGCCGCCACTGTCTTGCCTCCCGGGTTTGTTAGTGAGGCAGTGGTCACTAATCTCACCGGGCCGACTACCATTGCCTTTGCCCCTGATGGCCGCATGTTTATCGGTCAGAAAGATGGGCGTGTGCGGGTTTTCCAAAATGGTGTTCTATTGGCAGCAGATTTTATCAATATTTCAGCACAGGTTAATAATAACTGGGATCGCGGCTTGCTTGGTATTGCTGTACACCCCGACTTTCCCAACACACCTTATGTCTATTTATTGTACACCTATGATCCCACCGGGGTAACTGCCGATGGCGGTGGTGCGCGCGTCTCCCGTTTGCTTCGAGTCACAGCTGACCCTGCCAATACAAATGTGGCTTTGCCTGGTAGTGAAGTCGTGTTGTTGGGAACCAACAGTACGTTTGCCAATATTGGTAACCCTGCCAACAATAATCTCCCGTCAGAGTCGTGCAAAACCGGCGGCGTCTATACTGGAGGCACCTATATTCAGGACTGTATTGCCGCTGACAGCCCATCGCACACGATCGGTACCCTTGCCTTTGGAACAGATGGATCGTTATTTGTAAGCAGTGGCGATGGCGCCCATTTTAATTACACTGACCCTCGCGCCTTGCGTTCTCTCAATATTGACAGCCTTAACGGAAAAATTCTTCGTATTGATCCCCTCACCGGCAATGGATATTCCGATAATCCTTTCTATAACGGCAACCCAAACAGCAATCGTTCCAAGGTATATAGTCTGGGATTGCGCAATCCATTCCGCGTGACGGTCAACACCTCGAACGGTGAGTTGTATATTGGTGATGTGGGTTGGAATGCATGGGAGGAATTAAACACTGGGCGAGGTAGGAATTTTGGCTGGCCATGTTACGAGGGCGATGATGTTGGGAGTGCCCAGCAGGGAAGCTATAAGAATACACCTACAACTTCGGCTACTTGCAGCGCATTATACGCTCAGGGATTGGGCGCAGT
>Ga0163144_10026296_pt1 | contig 11322 bp, 11 predicted proteins | sample OliLak19BULKMAT1_FD_123175 | JGI IMG/M metagenome (GOLD analysis project Ga0163144, IMG submission 123175) | Freshwater microbial mat bacterial communities from Lake Vanda, McMurdo Dry Valleys, Antarctica - Oligotrophic Lake LV.19.BULKMAT1 | ecosystem: Environmental > Aquatic > Freshwater >... | reverse complement strand
CCCGGACGATCCGGGAGGTCCGGCTCCGCGAGGAACCCCCAGTCGGCCAGCAGCGCCGCCGCTGCGACGGGATCTGTCATCCCGATCGACAGCATCAGACCCTGGCCGGCTCAGGCGGGTCGACCACGCAGCCTCTCGAGTCCTTGGTCGTCCCGGCCCCGGTGAGGCGGGTGAGCTGGTCGGCGATGGCGTTGCGAAAGGCGGGCATCGCCGCTCGAACGGCTCGGGAGATGGGCGTCCCATAGCCGAAGCGGTGCCCGCCGAGCCCGACGAAGACCCCCTCGATGGGCTGTTCGCGGATGATCCCTGCGAGGGCCAGCACGAGCTCGATCGGGAGTTCGTGCGACGACCGGGGCAGGAACTCGGGTCGCGCTGTCAGATCCTCCAGCGGAACGACCACGATCTCGCCGGGGTCGACCCCGCTCACGGCGTCGATGATCAGGCAGCGCTCGTCGGAGCGGAGGTCGACCAGGTCCTCCACCCGAAGCTCGGGGCGTCGACGGACCTCCAGGGTGGCCCCTATACGGGCGGAGAGCGTGGGCAGGAGCGTGGCCGCGGCGGACAGCGCGACGCCATCGTCACCGCCGTCAGCGTTGCCGCAGACGACGATCCGGATGGTCGGGCTGGGCAGCATCGTCCTCCCGCCGACCGATCCAGTGGACGGGTTGCAGCTTCGCGTGGCACGTGGTCGGGCGCCCAATGGGCACCTCCTTCTCACCCAACGTACCGGGCGGGCTGACGGCCGCCGCGTGCCGTTCGGCACCTCTGGCCTCGCCATCGGTCACGCCGATGGCAGACATCCGACCCGACGAAGTTCAGAGGTCCGCAGCCTCGACGACGAGCGGCAGAAGGTCACTTGTCGAGACGATCCCGACCGGCGTCACGCCGTCGTCCCCGACGATGACCAGGCGGTGCACGCCGTGCAATTCGAGGCGACGAACGGCGTCGACGAGGGACATCTCCGCCCGCGCGGTCACGGGCTGGCGGTTCATCACATGGCGGGCAGTGAACCCGCTCCAGCGGCGGCCGTCGGCCATCGCTGCGGCGATGGTCCGGATCAGATCCGTCTGGCTGATGACGCCGACCATACGACCCAGGCGATCCACCACGGGTGCGCCAGTGATGTCGTGCTGGGCCAGCTGCTCGGCCACCTCTTCCAGCGGGGTGTCCAGCTCGACGACGACCGGGAACGGCGTCATGACGCTCCCTACCTGGAGGTGCTGATCCTGGATCCGGAGACCATGCCCCATCATCCGATGGTGGTCTGCGACGTGCTGTTCGGCATCGGCACACCGGCCCCTCCACAGGTGCCATTCGGCCCTGTGTCGCCATCCGGGGGCCGCCCATGCTGCGCTCAACATGACGCGCACGCCCGTGAGGGCGCCCGTCGCGATCCGGCCCATCCGGCCGATCGGATCAGACCGAGTTCGTTCGCTTCGACGCCGCACGACGTGACCCGATCGAAAGGAGCAACGACATGGAACGCATCCTGCTGGCTTACGACGGGGGCGAGCCCGCCCAAAAGGCCCTGACCATGACCGCCGAGCTTGCCAACGCGTTCGGAGCCACGGTCACGGTCGTCAGTGTCGTGCCGGTCCATCCTGGTCGGGCTCCCATCGACCCGTGGGACGACCGCGAGGTCCATCGCGCCGAGCTGCTCGAGGCGGACCTGGCCCTCCGTGCCCTGGGCATCGAGCCTGAGTTGATCGAGTCGTCGGGGGATCCGGCCCGGACCATCGAGCGCATCGCGGCCGAGCGGTCGTTCGATGCGGTGATCGTCGGAGCGCGTGGCCTTGGTCTCGTGGGCCGCGTGCTGCAGGGCAGCGTCTCCGAGCACGTCGCGACGCATGCCGCGACCACGGTGATCGTAGCTCGCTGACCATCCGGGGGGACGCCGGCGGTGGCTGCCGTCAGAGGAGCGGACGGGCGTATCGGGTCCGACCGGGCGGTGGCCACCGCCCGGTCGTGTCCAGACCTTGGTCCGGACCACTGGCGCGTGGCCCCGCGTCGTCCTTCCGGTCAGGCTGGAGGGTGGTTTCGCCGCCGACCGACGGTGAGGCGCGGTAGCAAAGTACCGACGGCCACGATGACCAGGGCCGGGGTCACGGCCACGACAGATAGCCGTTGCTGGTCCGCCGCTCGGCGGACGGTGATGTCGCGGATGGCCGCCGTGACCAGGGTGCCCTCGGCGCTCTCGAGCGGGCTGAGCATGATCTCGATCGGGAACTCGCTGCCGTCCTTGCGCAGGGCGGTCAGCTCGATCCCCGTCCCGATCTGCTGGGCCAGGGCGTCCTCGGCGGAGCGCAGATCGTCGGCGATGAGCCGTTCCGCGAAGCCCTCCTCGATGGTGACCGGCTGGCCGAGGAGCTCGTCGCGGCGGTAGCCGAACTGCTTCTCGGCCTGCGCGTTGAGCAGGACGATCTCGCCGGCCTTGTTGACGACGACCATCGCGTCCGGGGCCGCCTCCAGCAGGCCGCGGTACCTCGCCTCCGACGCGACTGCCTGGCTCACGTCGTGACCGCCGTCGCCCGCGATCTGGCCACGGCGGCGTCCACGGCCTGCACCAGATCGTTGGAGGTGACCGGTTTGTTCACGAACGTCGCGCCGCGCTCGGTGATGTGGTCAAGGTCGAGGCTTTCCGGCAGATAGCCGGAGAGGAGGACCACACCGATCGATGGGAACCGGTCCATCATCTCCTCCGCCAGCGCCACGCCGGACTGGTTGGGCATGATGACGTCGGTGACGATGACGTCGACCGGATGACTGCGCTGGGCCAGATCGATCGCCTCCGATCCGCCGGCCGCCGTCAGGACCTCGTAGCCGGCTAGCCTCAGGAGCCTGGCCACCATCTCCCGGACGGCCAGCTCGTCTTCAACCACCATGACCCGCCCCTCGCCGACGGCGGTCGGGGAGGGGGCCAGCGGCCGGGTCTCGACCGCGTCTTCCACCCGGGGAAAGTAGAGCCGGAACGTGGCACCCTGACCTGCTTCCGACCGCACCCGGATGTGGCCACCCGCCTGCTGCACGATGCCGTAGGTCGTGGCCAGCCCGAGTCCCGTTCCCTTGCCGACATCCTTCGTGGTAAAGAACGGCTCGAAGATGCGCTCCAGCGTTTCCAGGTCCATCCCGACCCCGCTGTCGGTGACCTCCAGAAAGACATAGGGGCCAGGCGCCGCGTCGGCGTAGCTCATCGCTTCAGCGCGAAGGACCTCCACGTTGCCGGTCTCGATCGCGACCGTGCCTCCAGAGGGCATGGCGTCCCGAGCGTTGACGATCAGGTTGACGACGATCTGCTCGATCTGACCCAGATCCGCGACGATACGACCGGCCCAGGGATCCAGGCTGACCGTCAGGCGAAGGTGCTCACCGATCAGTCCCCGGATCAACGGTTCGATGGCGGTCACGGTCGCGTTGAGATCGACGACTGCCACGCTGACCGGCTTCTGGCGGCTGAACGCCAGGAGTTGTGCGGTCAGCGCACCGGCGCGTGCGGCCGCGACGCTGATCGCGCTGACGCTTTCCGCCAGGCTGACCCGATCGAGCCCCTTCGGATCCGTGGAGGCGAGATCATGGGCGAGCAACTCCGCGTGGCCGCTGATGGCGAAGAGCATGTTGTTGAAGTCGTGGGCGATGCCCCCGGCGAGCCGCCCGACGGATTCGAGCTTCTGGGCCTGGAGCAGTCGGTGCTCTCCGGCGCGTCGAGCGTCTTCCAGGATCGTGCGTTCGATGGCGTAGCCCACCGCGCGCAACACGTTGTGAGCGTCGATCTGGCCCTTGATGAGATAGTCCTGCGCACCTTCCTGCAGGGCTTGCGTCGCGAGGGACTCATCGTCGAGGCCCGATATCACCACGATCGGGACATGCGGCGCGGCGGTGTGCGCGCGCCGCACGGCATCCAGCCCCTCGGCATCCGCCAGGTGCAGGTCAAGGAGGATGACGTCAACGCCGAACTGCGCGAGGTGGTCCTCGGCCCCGCTCATGCTCTCGACCAGCGTCAGTTCCGTGTCAAGCGGATCCTGTGCTTGCAACATCTCGCACAGCAGCCGAGCGTCGCCGGGGTCGTCCTCCACGACCAGGATCAGTCGCTTGCTCGATCTCCGGCTCATCACCACCCCTTTGGCTGGACCATGGCACCCAAAGGGTACTTTAGCCCGGGATCCTGGTGGACCGATGAGAAACCCGAGGATGGCGGGCCCCTCAGGGCGATGCGACGAGCATCGGCCCCCGGGGCCGCGCCCCCCCGGAGTTGACGGATTCGCGTTCCGGCCCGATGGTGGGTGCCACGTCGCAGGCGCCGGGCCACCGATCCCGTGGGTCCGAAGCGCGCGACGGATCGGAACGACACCAATGGCTCGAACATCCTTCTCGCCCCCTGAGGCGAACATCGTCGTCTGCACGGACGGCTACTTCGACGTGTATCCCACGTCGGTCCGGACGAACGGGGACAAGCCCGCCTATCGCGGCGTCCTCGCGGAACTCGGCGCCGGGATCCGCGGTGGCGACGACCGTCTCGCCGTCCGCCCGGGTTCGGTCGCGCTCAATGACGCGGTCATCGCCTGGGCAGCCGTCCATGGTGCGGCCGCGCTTCGCGGCGAACTCGGCCGCGGGCGGGACGGCAACCAGACCAAGGCGTGACCGTCGGCTAGAACGATCCGCGTCCTCGCGCAGGGCTCGAGCGTTCGCATCCATGATCGGGCCCCTGCCGGTTCCGGCGGGGGCCTTTCGGCGTGCCTGCGGAGCCGTAGCCCGACGCGCTCCAATCGCACCGCAGTCGGGCCGTAGTCGGGCCGCAGGCGATCCGCAGTACCCGGCGCCCAACGTGTCGACATCAACGCATCGCACAAGGGTGGGCATGATGTCGAACTCGCCAGTGGTGGTACCCGGAACCGACGCTCGTGATCCGTCGGCGCTCAACGAGATGATCGCGGCGGCCTTTCGGGACCACTGGGCCGCGATCCACGGCACGGCCCTGCGGGCGACGCGTGATCCGGAGCTCGCCGCGGACGCGACCCAGGAAGCCTTCCTTCGCCTGCTGACCGAGGGTCAGGCCGGGAGGTTCCCGGACAACGTCGGTGGATGGCTCTACCGGACGACGTCGAACTTGATCGTGAGCCAGGCTCGTCGCGCAGCCGTGGCACGGCGACTCGCGCCGCGTCTCCTTCGATCGGACGGACCCGCCGAGCCAGACGCGATCGCGATCCTCCAGGAGCAGCACCACGAGCTGCAGATCGCCCTGGCCAGCCTGTCGGCCGTCGATCGCGTCGCCCTGCTGCTGGCGGCACACGGAGCCAGCGGGGAAGAGATCGCTCGGCATCTTGACCGCAGTCGCGGGGCGACGAGAACGCTGCTGAGCCGCGCCCGCGGTCGACTCAGGACTGCTGCCATGCAGGCCGAGGTCCCCGCCCTTCGTCGCGAGGTGGTGTTTCAGACCGCCAGTGCCGGGTCGATGGCCTGAGCGGGCCACGGGGGCGGAAGTGTCCGAGAGAAGATTCGTGTAGCGATGGCGAGCATCTCCTCCGGATGAAGCGCAGGATGCACACTCCCCGCGGGCAGGCGGGGAAACCGGAGCCGGACTGACACTCGAGGACGGACAACGGACGTGGCGCTCACTCCTCAGCAACTGGAGGTCGCGGCCCATAGCCTGACCGCGGTTCTGGGCGTCTGGCTGGGGCTCACCGTCCTCACCCGCTCTGGCGCCCCGGCAGCTCGGATCTTCGCCTTCCTGGCGCTGGCGCTCGTCGCCTGGAGCAGCAGCGTCATCGTGCAGCGCCTCTCAACCTCCGTGGCGGCCGGTCAGCTCGGCCATGCGGTGGAGGAACTCGCCGCCGCGGTCATCGTCCCGGCCACGGCGCACTTCTCGTTGGTGATCGCGACCGAGGGGCGCCCATCGCGTGGCCGGGTTCGGGTGATCGCGTTGGTCTACGTGCTCAACGTGCTGTTCGCGGTCCCCGGGGTCGTGGATCCGGCGGCGCCGATAGCCATTGGTGCGCCGCAGATGGCCCTGGGCCCCGTCCACGGCGCTGTGCTCGGCTGGGCATGGATCGCCACGCGACTGGCGACGCTGGTGGCCAGTGCATGGTGGCTGCTCGACGCCTATCGCCGTACGGGGCGGGACGAACCTCGCCGCCGCCAGCTGGGAGTGACCCTCGCGACGGTCGCGGTCGGCGCCCTCGGTGGGATCATCCGCCTGCTGTCCGTGGTCGGCCAGAGCGACCCCTGGATCGGGGTGTCGCTGGTGGCCCTGGCCATGATCCTCGCCGCGTCCGTCGTGTTCTCCGCCGGTGTCTTCTTTGCGCCGGACGTCGCGGGCAGGGCGTTCTGGAGGTCCCTTGCGCTCGGCCTGGGCCTGTTCCTCCTGGTCGGCGCCCTACTGGCCGTTGACAACGCCAGCCGCAGCGTGCTTGGTCTTGACCTCCCACTGCTCACGATCATGGCCCTGGTGATCACCATCGCCCTGTATGAACCGGTTGCGACATGGGGTCGCTCAAGGCTCCGCGGCCGGTCGCCCACGGCCATCGCGCGCGCGCGCCTCCTTACGGCCCTTGGCCAGCCGGCATTCGCTGCGCAGCCGGCCGACGCGGGCGTGCAGCCGGCGCTGACGCGGATGACCCAGGCGCTGGACCTCGCCGGAGCGGTCGTGATCCGCCAGGACGGCTCGATCGCGGCCGCGGAAGGTCCTGCGCCGGATCCAGCGACCGCGCCCAGGATCACCCTGATCGCGGCGGACGAGGTCATGGGCGAGTTGCGGGTCGGCGATAGCCTGTCCGGCCTGCCCTTGAGCGCGGCCGACCTGGAGCTGCTCCGTCTCTCGGCGGCGTACGTGGCGGCGGCACTCCGGACGGGTCGTCGGGAGCATGAGCAGGTCGAGGCCCTGAGCGGCTTGTCCGAGGACCGCGCGTCGGTCGAATCCACGGCGACGAGGCTGTACGACGCCCTGGTTCGACGCTCCGCGGGACCGACCGGGCTGCACGTCTTCGCCCTGGGTCCGTTGCGGGTGGAACGGGGAGATGCGCCGATCCAGCGCTGGGGTGGCGAGAAGGCCGGGACGCGCCAGGCGCTGGGGCTGTTCGCCTTCCTCCTCGACCGGGGCGAACGCGGCGTGGCCAAGGACGAAGCACTGGACCTCATCTGGCCCGATACCGACGTGGCACGGTCGGACGTGGCGTTCCACCGGACCCTCGGCGGTCTTCGTCATGCGCTCGATCCGGATGGTGGCGGCGGCAAGCGCACGATCCGATTCCACAACGACCGGTATCGATTGGATCCCGACATCGTCGGCTGGTCGGATGTCGCGGTGTTCCTGGCTCGCCTCGACCAGGCGCGGGCCGCGACGGAACCCGGGGAGAACCTGCGACTGCTGGAAGAGGCCCGCGCGCTCTACCGGGGTGAATACCTTGACGACTGTCCCTTCTATGGCGACAGCGAGTTCGTCGAGGATCGACGCGCCTCGCTGCGAGGACGGTCGATCGATCTGCTCATCGCGCTCGGCGAAGGGTACGAGGTCTTTGGCGACCGTCCCTCGGCAGCGGCCGCCTATCGCGATGCCGTCGCGGCCGCCCCTGATGGCTGTCCGCCGGCTGAAGCCGGCCTGCTGAGACTCGCTGCGCGAAACTGAAACTCGCCCTTCCTCCGATCCTCGCCGGGGCCTCACACAGTGCCGTGCGGCCCGTCTTCCCGGTCGGACTGGCCCCTCGGCGGCCCATGGTCATGTGGCGGAGACTCGCCGGATGACGCTGACACAGGAGCGTGCCCGTCGCTCCCGGACGTGCATCGACTCCTGGAGCAGCCACAGGCCCATCACGTTGCGGTGATACCGTTCCCGCTCGAGCAGGCGGCGGCCGCGTACGCGACGATGGACGGCGGGGCCAGCGGCAAGGTGGCGATCGTCTTCGAATAAGGGCTGACACCATGGAAACGTTGGAGTTCGGCGGTTGGCCGAATTGCATCCGCCTGGCGAATGACCGGATCGAGTTGATCGCGACGACGGATGTCGGGCCGCGCATCATCCGGCTGGGCTTCGTCGGCGGCCAGAATCTGTTCAAGACGTTCGACGACACGCTGGGCCAGACCGGTGGCGACGAATGGCACAGCTATGGAGGCCACCGACTGTGGCATGCGCCGGAGGTCATGCCCCGCTCCTACGCTCCGGACAATGTCCCGGTGCACCACGCCTGGGATGGGACCACCCTCGCCCTGACGTCCGAGGAGACCGCCAACGGGCTGGTCAAGGAGATGCGGATCACGCTGTCGCCGACCGAGCCGACGGTGGACGTCTCGCATCGGATCGTGAACCGGAATCCGTGGGCCATCGAGCTCGCTGCCTGGGCCCTGTCGGTCATGGCTCCCGGCGGTCGGGCGGTCGTGCCCAACGAGGAGTACCGAGCCCACCCGGGTTCGCTGGTGCCGGCTCGCCCGGTCGTGGTCTGGCACTACACGGACATGAGCGATCCGCGCTGGACGTGGGGCCGCCGCTACGTGCAGCTGCGCCAGGACCCGGCCGCGACGTCAAAGCAGAAGGCCGGTGTCCTGAACACGCGCGGATGGGCTGCGTACGTGCTGGCCGGGCAGGCCTTCATCAAGGCCTATCCGTTCGTGCCCGGAGCGACCTACCCGGACATGGGCTGCAACACGGAGCTGTACACGGACCCAGGGATGCTGGAGATCGAGACGCTCGGCCCGGTGGTGCGGCTGGAGCCTTCGGCCCACGTTGATCACGTGGAGCGCTGGCTGCTCGCAAGGGTGGCGCCTGGTGCCTCGGACGACGAGATCGACGAGCACCTCCTGCCGATCGCAGAAGCGTTCGTCCGCGCCGACTGACCTCCCGGTCGGGCGCCGGCGCCGATAGGTCAGACGAGCGTCGTCTGCACGCCGAACGCGCTGACGATCTCCCGCATCTCGTCGGGCGTGAGGCCCTCGCCACGGCCGTGGTTGACAAGGTCCAACCCAGCCGATCCGAGGGTCGCCGCAGGCTTCCCGTAGTCGCACCGTTGCCGACGCCCGCCACGACAGGCCGGCGCAAAGCCCTGGCTCGACTGGCCGGGTCCCGGTCCTCCGCGACCGTCATCGGCGTCGGGCGGGGGCTCTGGCTGTGGCCCCTGGACATCATGTTCCGGACAGTGGGCCTGCGCTACGGCTGGCTTCGAGCGCTCTTCGGAGCGGTCCCGGCGCCGATCCTCGCGACGATGAGGTCTCTCTCCGCGCGATCGAACTGCGTCGATGACTGACTGGGCAACGCGCCTGCTCGTGGCCAGCGCAACGCTGGCACTGTGGTTGGTCCTCCTGACGAGTCGGCAGACGGCCCTCTATCCGACGGTGGCCGAACCGGCAGTCGAATTCCTCCCGGCATGGTTCGTCCTCGGAGCGATCGCGCTGGCCGTCGTCGGGCGCGTGCTCGCTGGCTCCACCATCGTGGCCGTTGTATGCATGGCGGTCCTGACGTGTGGGATCGGCCTGTTGGCCGCGCAGCTGGGCGCACCCCTGGCCAACGCGTCAGAGGGCCAGGTGGGTGGCGACTACTGTGGCGATTTCTGCCGAACGGCGATCATGGGTCGGTTCGTCGCCTATTTCGGGTGGCCGCCACTGGCAGCGATCCTGCTCGTCCTTTTGGCTCGACTGGATCGGTCCAACGGTCCCACCCACGGCGATCGCGCTGGGTGGAGCCGCGCCTGGGCGACCGCCGTGCTGGTGCTCGGCTCCGTCGCTTCCGCGGTCTGGTGGGGAGTGATCCTGCCGAACGGATGATCCGATCCCGGAGCGCTGGAACGGATCCGCGAGGTTGGTGCTGCGCCCATGGTCATGAACGAACGGAGCACGTTCGAGGCGGCCGTTGCCGCGCTACGTGAACGACTACAGTCCGGCGACCCATTCATTGCGGCTCTCCGATGCTGCGAGCGACCAACACGCTCGTCGGCGGCTGGGCGACGAGCGTCGCGCTCGTGCTGCCGAGAAAGAACCGCTCGATCCCGGATAGCCCGCGCGACCCAACCACGACGAGATCGGCGCCGAGCTTGCCCACCGCGATCGCCAACTGCTCATGGGGCGACCCCTGGGCGATTCGAGATGACGCCTCAAACCCACGCTCGCCAAAGCGTCCGACCGCGATGGCGGCGATGGCCTCAGCGGCCTCTCGCGCCCACCGCAAGCTGTCCCGGTACGCGGCGTTCACCTGGGCGATCATCGTCGGGGCGATTCCCGACCGGAACGGGGCGACGACTTCGTACGTGGTGCAGACGCTGATGGCCGGGGACGCCATGAGCGGGAGCGTGGTGATCAGCTCCAGCGCCCGATCCGCATCTGGTGACGCGTCGTAGCCGAGGACGACGCGACGGATCGGTTCACTCGTCCGCGCGACGAGCACCGACGTAGGTGCATATCGGACGACCTTGCCGGAGACGCTGCCGATGAGTTGGCGCCGGAGGCCGCCCAAGCCGCGGGATCCGAGCACGACGATGTCGGGGAGCGTCGATGTCACATGATTCACGATCGAGTCGGCTGGATGGCCGCTGCGTATCGTTTCGACGACGCGGAAGCCGGCGTCGCGCAGTCGCTGAGCAGCAAGGTGGACTACCGCCTCCGCCGCCTGTTGATGTCCCGTCGCCAGCGATGACGCCGCAGCCCGTGACTCGGCCCCGGATCGATAGGCGGCAACCGAACGGGTTACGGACATGACTTCCACGACGTGGACACCCGCCGGATCGAAGCTCGTCAGGAGCAAGCCGAGCGCTTCATCGGCTCCGCTGGACCCGTCGGTCGCGAAGAGCATGGATATCGCCGTCATGGTCGTGCCTCCTCCGCCGTGGGCGCGTGGCTCGCCATCTCCGACTCATTGACGCCGACGACGATGGTGCTCGTTGGACCTTACCACCGACGCTCAGCCCGAGAACGCGGGTGACCAAGTTGATGCCCGGGTGCTCAAGATGATGCCGAGATAGCCGAGCAGCGGGCCGCCGACGATCGAGAACGACAACAGGACCCCACCGGCGATGAACAACGGCTCGCCGCGCGATGGCCGCCTGGACGTCCGCCGGACGTGCGCCCGCGAGCGACACGAACACCGGCACCAGGCCGGCCGGATCGATGACCACGAACAGCGTCAGGAACGCCTTGAGGGCGAACTCAGCCGATCGCGTGGCCGCACACACGATGCCGATGGGCCCGAATGCGGCCTCCTGCGGGTCGCGAAACGATCCCGCGTATTTGGGGCCCGAGTTGACAGGCACGGGAGGGATGCGAAACGATTGGGTCTCCAGCCTGCGCCCGCAGGAGGTTCGCCTGCGGACGGAGATGGACGCCGATGCTCGATGTGACAGCCACCACGTGGGT
>Ga0163144_10026295_pt1 | contig 11322 bp, 9 predicted proteins | sample OliLak19BULKMAT1_FD_123175 | JGI IMG/M metagenome (GOLD analysis project Ga0163144, IMG submission 123175) | Freshwater microbial mat bacterial communities from Lake Vanda, McMurdo Dry Valleys, Antarctica - Oligotrophic Lake LV.19.BULKMAT1 | ecosystem: Environmental > Aquatic > Freshwater > Lake... | reverse complement strand
TTTAATTGATTTTATCAAAGGACAAGCTGAAGAAGCTACCGAATACCGTATTCGAGCTTACTTAAAGCAACATCCTGAGTTTGAAGAAGAACTAGATGAGCTTCGGACTACCTTAGAATATACTCAAGAAATTCCTTTAGAAGAGCCTGCTCCTTCCATGAAGATGGACTTCTATGCGATGCTCAACAAAGCCAAAGCAGAAGAGAAGAAGGATGAGAAAATAAGCTTCTGGGCTGCCTTCTTACAGTCTTTCTGGACTAAAAGATTAGTCTTAGTGGTTTCTATTGCCTTGATATTTTTTACAGGTTACTGGTCTTCTCAGTTATTTATCTTCGGAGGTGGAGACACTGCTTCTAGTGATCAGATGAGCATGGAAACTCCTTTGGAAAATGACAGCAAGCAAAGTGAAGAGCAAATCTTTACAGAATCTGAAGAAGAAGCAACTGAGATGGCAGATGCTTCTGATAGTACAGTACAAGAAGAATCACTCACAAAAACACTGAAACAAATAGAACTTAAGCCTGAGAAAAAACCAACTTATGCTTATTCACAAGAGAAAAAAAGCGAAAAAGCAGGCAAAGCTATCCCTTCAAAAAATAAAGGTAATGAAAACTCGCTCAATAAGCCATTGGTACAAGACAAAGAAATGGCAGAAGATGAACATAGTGAAGCACCTGTAATGAGTGATATAGAAGTAGTGGAAGAAGTAACTTCTACTCAGATGAAAAGAAGTAATAATACAAAAAACCTAAACCCTAGAACTGAACGCATCTATAGTGGAGATAAGGACGTATTGAGTTCACAAAATTTGGGAAGAAAAAAAGGAAAAAAGGAAAAAGAAAGACAATCAAAAAGTGAAAAGAATATGCTCACTGATGCCACTAATCCTAAGTCTGATAACATTAATAATGTTGGACTTTCACCCTTTGGCCTAAATAATCAAACATCTGCTCCCAAATTAGGCGAAAGCAAGGAAGGAACTGATACATTAAATGTTGATGAAAGTCTTTGGATAATGAACCCTTATGTTGAGTCTATTCAAGAATTACACAAGTTAGAAAAAACAATTCAGGAAGAAGATACTCAAAAACTACTGTTGAAAATGTTAGAAGAAGAGCAAGGGGCTTCTATACAAATGGCTATCATAGATTTATTGGTAAAGTATAAAATCAAAAATAGCAGTGAAACCCTCAAAAAACTGCTCAAAGACCCTAATCTAGATCCAGAAACTCGCCAAAAAGCCGAAGAAGCACTCAAGGTTTTATAAATAACCTTCGTGAACTTAAGTGTTCTTCGTGGTAAAAAACCTTAGAATCTAAATTGTCCTCCAATTCCTACTCCATAATTTTGTGGTCGGAGTCTTGTATAAGTATTTGATTTGGTATAGTTAATTAGTCCTTTTTCAAAGAAAGGTTCTACAAAAAAGCTCCAATGCTTATTTATTTGATATTTGCTTTGCCATCTCAGCGTCAGACTAGAAGATATACTGCGATATGTGCCAGGGTTTTTGGCAGTCAGTTTTATGTTTTGCGTAATCTTAGACTCCTCATTTCGACTCGCTAAAAATATATCCATACTAGCACCCAGCCACAGAGTATGTGAGAGTCTGCTTTGAGGTGCAAAGGTATATCCTATCTCCAAAGGTATTTTTAGATAATGTGAAGTATTCTGTATGGTGGCATTTTGACCTTCATTAAACTGCTCTAAACTCATCCGATTATTATTTTGAGAGTCATAACTCGGATGGCTTGTAATGGCTCGTGCAAAATTGGTGTTTTCAATATTTCCTTCACTCAGGTTGTTGGTAAAGGCATAAAAATCATCCTCTATTGCATTCAAAAAAAGTGCATTGGTAATGCGTACAGATTGCCAATGATGATACATAACTCCACTTCTAAGTTGCCAACGAGAAGATAAATCATACATTACTCTAGCAGCCAAAGAGTACGAAGTTTTGGTTTTTTCACGCTCTACTAAACCATTAAAAAAACCTTGTACATCTACATTTTGTAACTCATGTGTTTCTAAATATTTACTTAGATAACCATCATAGTCATTTTGGAGATTTGCATCCATGACCTCAATACCTGCCATCACTTCTATCCCGAGTCTTCCTCTTTTAGCCAGCAAAAAAGATTCAGTATTTACTGTTACCGAGTCTGGTGCTAATCCACTCAAAGGCTTATCAAGCAAATAATACCAAGATAAATTTTCTAAATAGTCTATATCGCTGATAATTCTTGATGGTTGATTATCTTTTGAATTGACGTTAGATAAATTATTTTTCACATTCTCTTGCTCAGAGATGGGTAAAATATTTTTATTGATTGATGATTGTTTCAGTAGCCTTTTATCTTTTTCATAAGGAGGGTTTTGACCTTCATTATTCAAAAGGGTACTATCATTTTTCTTCAAAGAGTTAGAATTTTTTTCTAAATCTATCTCATTATCAGATGATTGAGTATCTTGACTTTGAGATGAGTTTATATTTCCATCTTCTCTCTCCGACTGAGATGAGTTAGTGTTTTGCTGACCTGAGTATCTACTTTTATTTTCAGATAGATTTGATTGGATATTTTCTATTCCTGCCATTTCTCCTTCCCCTTTATTTTTTTGAGTGGAATATAGAGAGGAGTAAATAGTAGCTGACTCAACTACTAAAAATAAGGGAATTATAAAGTATAAAGCACGGCGTTTCAGCCAGCTTATTGCCCTTCCATTTAGACTGCTTTCTATTTCAGACCAAACTACAGGACTTGGAGATGCTTCTACATCTTCAAATGCCTTACGCCATTCATTGGCAAACTTATCTTCCTCTTCTTCTTCTTTCATTGCACAGTTTCGTGCTTTTTTATCATTTCTTGTAATAATAATTTAGCTCTCGAATATTGAGATTTAGAAGTACCTTCAGTGATTTCTAGCATTTCTGCAATCTCTTTATGTTGATAACCTTCAATAGCATATAGATTAAAGACGACTTGACAACGTTCGGGTAGTTGCTGAATCATTGCCAAAAGCTCTTTAAAATTATAGTTAGAAAGTGTAATCTCAGCATCGGGCAATATGTTGTCCATCTCCATAACATCATAAGCAGGATATTGATAGAGTTTACTGCGTTCGTGATTAAGTGCCGTATTGATTACAATTTTTTTTATCCAAAATTCAAGAGGGCACTCTCCTTTAAAGCTATTTATTTTTTCGAAAACCTTTATAAATGCTTCTTGAAGAATGTCTTCTGCCTCTAAGTGTCCTTTGGCATAACGCAAAGATACTACAAACATAGATTTACTATATAAATCATACAATTGTTTTTGTACTCTTCGTTTGCCTTTTTGGCATCCAGCTATTAGTTTTTTTTCATCTTGCATAGCGAACACTATAGCTACATCAGGGCTAAGTTATATTAAAAAATAGGCGTTAAAAGAGTGGTGTAAGTAAAAATAGCTAAAGCTATTATACCCAAAGTATAAAGTTTTAACACAATTTGAATCTCATTGTTTTAAATTTTTGAAGATTGATTGGATTTATTTATAATTGTCAAAACATATAACCTTCTTTTACTATGTATCCCAAATTTTGTCGCCATTATATTTTTTGATAATTTTACTAGGTAATCTATCAATTCAATACAATTTATATCCCGTGAAAAGTCACTCTGATGCAGAAATATTATTTCAACTAAGACAGTTTTCTCTCTTAGAATCTGTGCCTGAAACCTCTCTTCAATGGCTAGCTCAGAAAAGTGCCTATCACGAGCTTAAAAAGGATGAGTTACTCTTTGATAAAGATGAAGAAGTAATTGATATGATGATACTTTTAAATGGCAAGTCGCAGACATTTCATACAAAGAAAACTGATTTTAGTGAACTAACAGATGAGTTTATAAAACAAGTTGAAGACATTCTAAATAACAGACCTAGAAAAAGATACAATTATGGCTAGTGTTATAAATCGCACAATAAAGTTGCATTTAAAACTTGAATGTGCGTTTCCTTAAGTAGGTGGTCAAAATTAGTTTGCCTTTTGATATTTCTATAAAAAACTGATTATCAGTATTTTAATGAGATAACTCATCACTTAACGCACATTTAACAGATGATTTGTATCAATACTTTCGATAAAACACGTTAAATCTCAAAAAACTTGTTTGCCATGAAAAAAATAATATTCATTTTAATTGCTTATTTCGGGTCTTTAGGTGCTTTTTCAGCACAAGCCCAATGTGATTCTACTTACATCACTCAAACCCTTCAAGCTGGTCAGTGGATTGGTGACTGGGCTTGGAGCTTTATAAGCATTACTCCTGAGCAAGAGGAGGAAGTAGGAGACCAAATGCTAGAGTATATGTCAGAATCTTTCAAGCTTCTTCCCAATGATTCTCGTCAGAAAAAATTAGAAAAAATCCTTTCTAAAATCACTGCCAATGTCAAGCGAAAAGAGATTAAATACGATATCCATCTCATAGAGGATGATGAGCTTATCAATGCTTTTGCAGTAGCAGGTGGGCATTTATTTGTAACTACTGGCATTATGAAGTGGGTAGAGAGCGATGATGAACTGGCTTTTATCATTGGTCATGAAGTAGGGCATGTAGATCTGGAGCATTGCATCAGAAATGTAAAGCGTAGCATCACGATTCAATCTTGGGCAGATTTTTTTGAAGTCGGAGATTATGCAGGAGTGATAGACCAAGGTCAAGCCATTTTAGGTACACCTTTTGGGCAAGTAGATGAGTATATGTCAGATAGAGAAGGAGCTTACCTTGCTTGGAAGGCAGGATATGACCCAAGCAAAGGCAAAAGTTTCTTTACTAAACTAGAAGCCTTGGAGGGTAAAAGCTCTATGCCCCAAGATTTTGATGTGCTGATGCGTACTCACCCCTATTCATCTCAAAGAGGTATTTGCCTAGACCACTACATCAATAACGAGATGAAGAATAAAAAATAAATATCCTCATATTTTTCAAGAGATTAAAAAACAAAGCCCACAAATAAATTCGGGGGCTTTGTTTTCTTAAACCCTAACCCTAATCACATCATTATTTTAATTTAAAAGTCTATACCACAGTTTTATGATTTACTAAATGCTTCAACCATTTAAAAATTTCTTTGGATGTGTTGATATATGAAAGAAAAGGCTAAAAATAAGTCTTATCCTCAGTTCTACTAAAAACTGATGAGACTGATTGATAGATTTGCTGTCTCACGGACTTCTATCTAAGAAAAGAAGTACAAAGCACAGAGTCTATCAAAATTATTGGAGAGTAATGATTAAAGCCAGTTTATCACACTTTAAGTATCACTAGCTTTATATTGCAATAATGCAAAGGATATTTTGATTTTTAAAGATATGAAAAAGAATATGGGTTCATCAGATAAGATTATTAGAATAATAATTGCTATCATCGCTGGGATTCTTTACTTTACAGGAACAGTTTCAGGCATTGTAGGGATTATACTGATGGTATTGGCTGGAGTTTTTCTCTTAACGAGCTTAATTAGTTTCTGTCCCCTTTATGCACCATTTAGAATTAGCACTTGTGCAGCAAAAGACGCAAAATAAGGCATCACACCATAGAGTCTATGGCTCAAGGCAGTTTAGGAAATCTAGCTACTTTGAAATATGAGTCTTCTACAGAAGACTCAAAACTTACAATGAAAATAAAATTTTCCTTGTAACAATCTCTTTGCCTATTCTGTAGCAAAAAGAGTGATACTGCTATTTGACCACGTCCACTGAAAAACCTTGTCATTCCGAAACGCAGTGGGGAAAATTCTGAAAGATACTTCGCAGGCTCAGTATGAAAAAAGGACGAAAAAACTTATCATTACTCCGTAGTTGGCACTTTAAAAATGACTATTTAATTTAGTTTCAAGAAATTTTTTGATTTATTCATTTCTGAACAATATAAATCCCCCTCCGTGGTTTGTGTTTTAGGAATGGCTATTCAACATAAATCATAAAACCTATGTTTAGCTATTTCGACACCAAACACATGTGTCCAAAGCCTTTGAGATTTTTTACATCCAAAATATTGAATCCTCACCTGCTAACAAATATAGTTATTCAAGCAAACTCTTCCATACAAGATGAGCAAGCACTTAAACTACCTCAACTTCAGCGTAGCAAGCGTCAAGATAGCGAGCATAATCCCTACAATCCAGAAGCGATTGACAATCTTTACTTCATGATAGCCTAATTTCTGATAATGATGGTGCAATGGCGACATCTTGAAGATGCGTCTTCCTTCACCGTATTTGCGTTTGGTGTATTTAAAATAACTCACTTGGATAATCACAGAGAGATTTTCAACTAAGAAAATACCACACAAAATAGGAATCAACATCTCTTTGCGAATAGAAAAAGCCAAGACGGCTATAATCCCTCCTAAGGTCAGACTGCCAGTATCTCCCATAAAAATCTGTGCAGGATAAGAGTTGTACCACAAAAAGCCAATACAAGCCCCCGTCAGTGCCGTACAGAAAATAACCAGCTCCCCAGAGTTGGGGATATACATAATATTAAGGTAGTTAGCAAACACCAAGTTACCAGAGACATACGCCAAAATAGCCAGCGTGATACTCACAATCGCACTTGTGCCACCTGCCAGACCATCTAGACCATCGGTGATATTGACACCATTAGAAACTGCAGTAACGATAAAAATCACAATCAACACATACAAAAGCCACGTCAAATCAACGCCTCCAAAGTTGGCAAAGTAGCTATAATCTAGCTCGTTATTTTTAAAAAAAGGAATGGTAGAGATAGAAGTTTTCACATCTCTGTAATTCGTAGCCTCCGCACTTACCACACTTTCATAGATGCCCGTTTGAGGGTTTTGGTATTGTCGAACCACTACATTTTCATTAAAATACAAGGTAAGTCCTACGACAAGTCCCAAGATAATCTGTCCGAAAATCTTATATCTTCCTTTGATACCTCTATCTCCAACGAGCCAGCTTTCCTTCTTTTTGAGTAATTTGGTATAGTCATCCAAAAAACCAATCAACCCTAGCCAAACCGTTGAGATGAGCAATAAGATGATATATACATTGTCTAGCCGTGCAAATAGTAAAGTCGGAATGACTATAGAAGCAATAATAATTAAACCACCCATCGTAGGCGTACCTTCTTTCATCTCCTCACCAGGCAAACCAAGTTCTCTATTTTTTTCTTTGATTTGAAAATTTTTGAGCACATCAATCAGTTTTCGCCCATAAATAGCTCCTATCAATAAAGAAAAAAGGGTAGCTAATCCTGCTCTAAAAGAAATATATTGGAATACACTAGCACCTGCAATATGAAATTCACGATCTAGGTATTCAAAAAAATAGTATAACATAAGTGATTAGTTATTAATAATAAGTTATTAGCTAATATACTGAAAATCAAAGATTTATATTAGAGTAAAAGATAATTTAATTTTTAGGGATTCCCTAAGTAATTACAAGTAAAGTACCAAAATACATCACTTATATCTCATTACTCATCACTCACTAAATGCTTTGTAAATTTAGTATAATTCGGTTTTTATAAATATTTCTGTAAGAGAAGTCTATCATCAAAATCAAATCTCTCTCCTTGAATCTCTTGATAGGTTTCGTGTCCTTTGCCTGCCACCAAAATAATATCTCTTGCAGTAGCGATTCGGCAAGCTTCCTTGATAGCCTCTTCCCTTAGAATGATTACATTTACTTTCTCTTTATCACTAGATGGCACACCTGCTTGCATGTCTTTCAAGATTTGCTCAGGTTCTTCACTTCTTGGATTATCAGAAGTAAGTAAAATGACATCACTCAACTGACAAGCTATTTTTGCCATCAAAGGACGTTTTGTTTTATCACGATCACCGCCACAACCTACTACTGTAATTATTTTTTGTCCTGTTCCCTTCAAATCCCAAATAGTCTTAAGTACATTTTCTAGGGCATCAGGGGTGTGTGCATAATCCACTATAGCAGTAATTCCTTGTGAAGAAATCACTTGCTCAAAACGCCCAGGTGCAGCTTTTAGCCCAGATAGCTCTGTGAGTACATCTTCTTCGTTTTCTTCCAAAAGAAGTGCTGCTCCCCAAACACCTAGTAAATTATAAGCATTAAAATCACCAATCAACCTAAACCAAACCTCTTTTTGGTGAATCTCTAGCAATAAGCCTTGCAAGGTGTTTTCTAATAATCGTGCCTTAAAATCAGCAGGACTGCGAAGCGAAAACGTTTTTTGATTCTTAGCTTTGCAGTTTTGTAGCATAACTCTTCCTCTTTTATCATCTACATTGACAAGAGCAAAAGCATTGGGAGATAACTCATCAAATAGTTTTTTCTTGGCACTTAGGTAATTATCAAAAGTCCCATGAAAATCAAGGTGGTCATGCGTAAGATTGGTAAAAATAGCTCCTGCAAACTCAATTCCAGCAGTACGCTCTTGGGCAAGTGCATGTGAGCTTACCTCCATAAAACAATGCGTACAGCCTTTTTTGTACATCTGTGCAAACAAAGTCTGCATCTGTAGGGCATCAGGAGTGGTATATTTAGTAGCCAGAATATCCTCATTAATTTGGTTCTGGACAGTAGAGAGTAAGCCACAGCTATACCCTAGTTTACGAAATAATTCAAATAATAAAGTAGCAGTAGTTGTCTTGCCATTCGTGCCTGTTACACCTACTACTTTTAATTTTTTAGAAGGATTTCCATAAAAATTAGCAGCGATTTTACCCAAAGTCTGGGCACTGTTAGGGCTAAGGAGGTAAGTAACGCCACTAACGAGATTAGGAGGTAGAGTTTCACAGACAATGACCTTCGCCCCTGATTTGATGGCAGTCAAGATATAAGAATGACCGTCACTTTTTAAGCCTACTACGGCTACAAATAAGGAGTTAGGCTTGACCTCACGAGAATCAAAATGAATAGAATCAATGCTTTGTTCTACATCTCCTCTTACAAGTGTCAGCTTGGTATCAGTCAGAATATTGGATAGAAGAGGCATAAATAATTGTTCTTTTGTTAATTTAGAGGTTTTTGTAAATTTTTCACTGCAAAGATATACAGCCTTTGAGCAATGCCAAGTAATCTGAGGGATAAATCATGAATTAATGATGGAAAGGAAGGATTCAAGTGATGAGTTATTCTATCAAAACACTGATAATCAATTTTTTATAATAATATCAAAATACAAACTAATTTTGACTAAGTGCTTATAAGAATTAATTTGACAAATCCACTTAGGAAGAGATGAGTTATAAATGATAAGTTATTAGTTTGTAAGAGTCTGATAATGAAAACGCTACTTAAACTAAATGAGTGATTTATTTTAAAAGCATCCCTTAAACAAATAAATACAGAAAACCGATTATCAAGAAAAAAACAGAAATAAAAACGCAATAAAAAGAATCAAAAATAAGTACATAATCATATCTACCTGCATATAGCTTTTATATTTTTGGTAGAAAGTTTGCCATATTTCCCATATTCTTGTCATATTAAATGCTTAGTATTGAACTTTACGGAGAATAATTATTGAAAATACTTACATTTGTAAATGTATGGAAAAAAAATGGATTTATAAACCAATTCCCCCTTCTTCGGAGGTGGAAGCTTTGGCAAAGGCAATCAATGTAGAACCTACACTTGCTTTGTTACTAGGTCAAAGGGGAATAGAGACCTTTGAAGGTGCTAAATCTTTTTTCCGTCCTAATCTTTCAGAACTTCATGACCCTTTTTTAATGAAAGGAATGAAAGAAGCCGTCAGCCGCATTGAAAATGCAATGGCTAGTAAAGAAAAAATACTCATCTATGGAGACTATGATGTAGATGGTACTACTGCTGTAGCTCTAGTCTATGGTTTTTTGCAAGGTTATTACAATCATTTAGATTATTATATTCCCAATAGACATAAGGAAGGCTATGGCATCTCTAAAATTGCCATTGATTGGGCAAAAGAAGAAGGTTTTACCTTGATAGTTGCCCTAGATTGTGGCATCAAGTCTGTCGAGCTAGTGCAGTATGCACAAGATTTAGGCATTGATTTTATTATATGTGATCACCACCTTCCTGGAGACATAATCCCTCCTGCTTTTGCCGTATTAGACCCCAAGCAAGAAGATTGCCCTTACCCTTTTAAGCATTTATCAGGCTGTGGCATTGGTTTTAAAGTGGTGCAAGCTTTTTGTGAGCAAAATCAGATAGAACCCAATCGCTTGTATGAATATATGGATTTGGTAGTAGTCAGCATTGCGGCAGATATAGTGCCTATGGTGGGTGAAAACCGAGTATTGGCATACCACGGACTCCAAAAACTTAATCATACTCCTCGTGTAGGGCTAAAAGCCTTGATTCAGGCAGCAGGTATTAAAGATGATCTCTCACTAGATATTCGTAATTTGGTGTTTAGCATTGGCCCTCGTATCAATGCCGTAGGGAGGATGAAACATGCCAAAGAAGCTGTAGAATTACTTATCTCCCACGAAAAATCTAAGGCAGATGATTTTGCCAAAATCATAGACCAAATCAATGAACAACGCCGTGAAGTAGATGTGGTTTCTACCCAAGAAGCCATAGAAATGATACAAACTTCTCAAGAAGATGGGTTGTTTCTCAATTCTACTGTCTTGTTTAAAGAGGATTGGCACAAAGGCGTGCTAGGCATCATCGCTGCTAGGTGTATAGAAAATTATTATCGCCCTACGATTATTCTTTCTCAAGATGAAGATGGTTTATTGGTAGGCTCGGCAAGGTCCGCAGGTGGATTTAATCTATACAAAGCCTTAGAAAGCTGTGCTGATTTGCTCCTCCGATATGGAGGACATCAACAAGCTGCAGGACTTACACTGCCTAGAGGCAACCTTGATGCCTTTCGTTTGCGTTTTGAAGAAAAAGTATCTGAGATGATTCAAGATACACAGTTAGTTCCTACTATTGAAGTAGATTTGAAAATTCGTCTGAGCCAAATTACGAGTAAATTTTTTAGGATTTTGAAGCAGTTTGCACCTTTTGGCCCTGAAAATATGCGTCCTGTTTTTGTAACTGAAAATCTCACTGCTGAATATCCTCGTGTGTTGCGAGAAAAACATTTGAGTTTTCAAGTCAAACAAGAAGGCTCACCACTTACTTTTAGAGTCATCGCTTTTGGAATGGCTCATTTTTATCACTCTCTTGTGGAAGCAAAAACAGTTGATGTTTGTTATTCCATAGAAGAAAATCTCTATCAAGGCAGAAACTATTTACAACTAAGAGTGCGAGATTTGAAGTTTAATGAGTGAAAGTTTAGGAGTGAGGAGTTGTTCTGTCTTGAAATGTGAAACTGTTATTTGAAAAAAGCTACACA
>Ga0163144_10026294_pt1 | contig 11322 bp, 7 predicted proteins | sample OliLak19BULKMAT1_FD_123175 | JGI IMG/M metagenome (GOLD analysis project Ga0163144, IMG submission 123175) | Freshwater microbial mat bacterial communities from Lake Vanda, McMurdo Dry Valleys, Antarctica - Oligotrophic Lake LV.19.BULKMAT1 | ecosystem: Environmental > Aquatic > Freshwater > Lake... | reverse complement strand
TAGCTAGCTACTAGCTAGTAGCTAGAGCTAGCCATGAGCCAGCATCAAAAGCCAGTCTCAAGTGTGCTCCACCACAATACCCTCTCACAAAATTAATGCACGAAGTCAAGACGGCTACTGTACACACGAAAGACATTATTCACAAAATTGTCCATCCTCACAATAATATATTCAGCACAACAACAACTGACTCAATCAGTATGCTACAACTGTTATCCCCGCAGACACAACCCGTAGTGGATGATTCGTTTGCTACGATAGATAATAGCATAATCCAAGTTAATAAGAATGACCCAACATCTTTCTCCAAACCGACTCAAGCCGACCCAGCACAAGCCACTCCCACCGACGACGACCACAACGACATGCTAGTAGACGATCAGCTTGCCCTGTTTCATCGTCATGAAATAAAAGTAGGAGAGCTTGCAGGCTCTGGATCGTTCTCCCAAGTCTTTGACATTTTCCACATCAAGTTGGACCCCAATCCACTCCAAACCAAGTCGCGCTTCTTTCCATCTTCCTTCACCTCCTCGTTCTCCTCGTCCAACAAAAGATTGTCTTCGGAACAAAATCAGCAGAGAAATTCTGTACTGGAAGAACACGAAACCAACATGCTGGAACAAATCAAAGGCCAAAGTCCCCATTCACGGTATGTCCTCAAGGCACTAGATCCCAAACTGCTCAAGGATCATCGACTCTTTCGTCGAGCCGTCCGAGACATGGATACAGAAGCCACACTGATGCGCCAATTGGATCACTCCCATATAGTCTCCCTTCGTGGGGTATCCTTTAGTGATGCCAACTCCCTGTTGGAAGCCAATGATGGGACTTGTGATAGCTTCTTTTTGATCTTGGATCGACTTCACGAAACCTTGGATGATCGCATGACTCGATGGAATCAGGAAAAGGAACAACAAGGCCCATCCTTTTACACCGACATGACGGCCATTCAAAATCGCGTCGCCCTCAAAGTCAATTATGCCGCACAAATAGCCAGTGCCTTGGAATATCTTCACCAAAAGCGCATCATCTTTCGCGACTTGAAACCGCAAAACATTGGCTTCAAGACGGTCCATCCCAATCATCCCGAGGAAGATGTATTGGCAGTCTTTGACTTTGGTCTAGCACGTAAACTGCCATCTCCCGATGCGGCCAATGAGGAGGGCCTCTTCCGGATGAGTATGGTGGGGACTCGTCGATACATGGCGCCCGAAGTTGTCTTGACGCGAACGTACGACCTCAAGGCCGACGTTTACAGCTTTGGTATGATCTTTTACGAGCTCATTTCGCAGACGAGGCCGTATGAAAACATTCAACGCGCCGAACACAAGGAATTCATTTGTCGACAAGGCAAACGTCCCAAAATTTATGACTACTACAACTTGCCGTTGGAACTGGAAACCATGCTTCGTCATGCTTGGGCCCAGGACTTGTCCAAGCGCCTCACCATGATAGAAATCTGTGCGACACTCAAAAGCTTCTTGAAGGGAACCATTCATGAACAGGCGGTCCAAGACAACAATACTGAGTGTAACAACACCAACAACACTGACGGTTTCATCGAAGCAAACAAAGAGAACCACGTCACTGCCGTTAGTGCACAACCTGAATCACCACGACGTGCCTTTGCTACTACAAGGACCAACCTCAATGATAGCTATCATACAACTACGACAGAAAAGACGGCCTCTACCACGGGACATTCCACTAGCACACTATCGACGGTAGAAGATCACAAACAACAACTGATGGATGTGATCATTGACGACAACAACGAAGCAGCAGCAAGTGTGACACGCAAACGTTCCCTTAGTTTGAGCCCCAATCCTCCCACTATCCGACAAGAACTAGCATTGTCATCCGCCGTCCCCCAAGACATTCAAGTATCGGCCATTCCAGAAGGTGGCAGCAGTCACGGATCCGACCTTTCGTCTGCCTGTCCTCCTCGATGTCATTCGAATTCTCCTTCGAGGCGAATGTCCATGTGCGGACGACTTTGTCTCTTCTTTCGATATGGCTCCTCTCATCCTCCTCAACCCTAGAACACAACTGATCTGATAGACCAAAAACACCATGAACACATATGTAAAAAGTAATTTAGAATGTGATTTTACTAGAATGAATATACTATGATTTTTGTGACAACATACATAGACGACTCGCTCTTTTTTCATGAGCTTTAGGAGGTGGAAACTTTGACACTGACAAGACGCTTACTTCATCCACACCACAATGAATGCATCCGTCTCACCTCTACTAGCTAGCCATTATGCATTAGAGGTATCACCTACTGGTCTAGCTAGCTAGTAGACTACCGAATAGCTGAAGATATCCCCAGCTGCCTTATGAAGACTCTTCCTGGCACAATTTAAAAATGAACTGTTGCGGGACTCCTTATTCGCGATTCGAAATATTTGGTACGACTGACACTTCAACAGTTTACTGACGTCGACTCGCAACCCGTCGATCGTTTGTCGGAGTTTTACCATGGCGCCAAATGACTTAGTTCGAACAACAATAATTATGATTGCTTTGGTAAGACCTTGCTAGCTAGCTAGCTATAGCGCCCCCTATTAGCCATGTTGCCTTGATTGGGTACAACCAGGAGGCAATGGTTTCGCGGGATGTTGAAAGGGAGATGGCGACGGGGACGAAAATCCATCTTGTGAAGTGTTGGACATGAAAAGTGTTTGGTACACGATGAATGACAGTTCCTAACGAGCTATCTATCTAGCAATAGACGATGGCTACTAGTACAATTCTTGAAGGGAGTGGCGCGACAGCTTGTTGACAAAGCAAAGAGAAGCAAAACGTTGCAAACGACAAAGCCACGACTCGTTTTATTTTACAAGCGCTTTTACTTCGTGTTTTTGAATTTTGAAACTTCAAAAAATGGAGTTTCAGTTTCCATCGCTGTTTTGAAACGCTCTTTCAAGCCTTGCAGAGAAATGTATGCGAGAAAATCATTTTTCTTGATTCACTCAAAATTCTTAAGGATTTGTCTCTTTCGACGACCATGACGACAACAGCTTATTCTCAAAAGCCTTTGCCTGCAGCAGCTGTTGCTGCTATCATTGATCTGACAATAGATGACGAGGACGAAGATGATCGAAAGCCAAGCCCCCAAAAGATGCCAGCCAAAGCTGGATTCGATTCAAATATTATTGATTTAACAAGTCCAGAAAGTAGAAAAGGCGGAGTCGATGTCCTTGTCGATGTAACAAATGGTGGAAATGCCGTGGCAAATCATCGGCGGCCCCGGCCCCCAAGTAGAAAAGGTAGAGCCGAGCCCGTCCGGTCTTCGAGGCAGGAGCAAGAAGAAAGTGATGCAAAATACGCAGCAAGAATGCTTCGCAAGGAAGAAAGAAACTTCAAGCGGCAAGAAGAAAAGGATGCAAAATTCGCCGCAAAACTCTCTTCCGAGGAAGAAAAGCAAAACAAACTTCGCCTAGAGGCCATAGACAAGGCAGCCGTCGCCATGAAGGAGAGTCCCACAGGTCGAGCCGTTCTTTTGGTCGAGGCAGTCATCACTTTGCTTGCACCCTACGCAGCCAAAGGAATCGAACCCATCGGAAAAGACGATGCCGTGTACCTTGCGGAGAAGCTCATTGAGTGTCAATCCAATTTCAAGTCTCAAGGAAAATCTCCACTCGTCACAATCGGCTATCACTACACCCCAAAACAGAATTTGGAGGCCATTCGTGTGGATGGTCTTTTGACAGTCGAAGATCGTATTGCTGCAAAGAATAAAAATGTCAGCAACCGTGCTTTTTTTGGGAACGGCGTATACAGTGGAACCAATCCATTTGCTTTCACACCGTACGGAGACATTGGTTTGATGATTGCTATCATCAAAGGCACGGAACAGCACGTTGGGAAAACTCCTAGCCCGCAGTATGCGTTACTGCCTGACACGGATACCATAGTTGGAAACAAGACAGGAAAGGCCCCCCATCATGATGAAGTTATCATGCGGAAGAGCTGTCAGGTTTTGCCGTTGATTCAGTTCGACAAACAACGAATTGATGCAAGAGATGCAGATTTTACCAATACACTACAAAATGTTCATCAACAGCTTCAGAAAACTCTGGATGAGTATTTGAATACGCCCACATCTGCTGCGCTGCCTAAAATTGAGCCCCCAAAGCGCATCATCAACCTTGTCGGCACTATCGCTTACAAACCGGAGAATGTGAATGCGGCAGAGGTTCGATACCGCCCAGTACAAGCATCACATACACCCGAGGAGTGTCCAATTTGCCTTGACGATATGACTGGAAACATTGTCAAATTGAACGTGTGCAGACATCGTTTCCATGCCGCATGCATTCAACAGGTCTTGTCGAGTGCAGCTAATCCTTGCTGCCCTGTTTGCGTCCGTTCCACCAAGGAACCTATGGGTTCTTGCCCCCCTGGTACCATGACTGTCTACAGTGTGCCGAAAGACTGCAGCGGCTTTCCCAATGACGGGTCTATCAAGATCTACTTTGTTGTCACGCAAAACTTTGAGAAGCCTCGCCACTGTGGACTCGAACAACAAGCTTATTTCCCCAAAAATGAGGCGGGCCTTGATTTGCTGAAGCGTGTCGCTTATGCCTTTTCCCGTGGCCTTTCGTTCGAAGTGGTCACTAGTTATGTTTTCAGTACTAGGCTTTCGAGTCATCACCCTTCCTCTACTGCTGCAACGGCTGACAGCTGGGCAACTCCTGGCTTCATGCAGTTATGCAACCAAGAGTTGGACGCTCTCAACGTCCCCGAAGCTTGTGCGCTTGAGCTCAGCGATCAAATCAAGTTTTACTAGACGATGTCCTCTTCAACATTGACACAGCGCAATAGGTCGCAAACAGAGCGTAGAAAACGAATGAAGATTCAGACCTTAGATCAAGCATAAAGTATAAAAGTTTTTAACTCCGCAATCCTTCCAATCTATCGAGTAGCGATGTAGCCAGTGTGTATCCGTATGCCACACTCTGTATACAACAGAACTAGTTAGTATCCCCTTTCTGGCAGATTGTCCTTTCGCCTCGCAAAATCATGTTGGCCTTGGTTTTAAGATCCGTTACCGTTACGCGAAAACCCGAAAAACGGTCGTTCGAAACCAAACTACTACGCGTAGCTAGCTAGTAGCTACCAGGTAGCTCGCTAGCTAGTAGTAGTACAGTAGCAGAAAGATCGGCACAGCCAGAAACAGTATACTATAATCAGTTGAGTTATTACTTCAACCTTGCTTCAACTACTTTTATCACAACACAACGAGACATTGCTGACTACACCACCTGCACTATAGCATTCCATGGAGAATCCACCCTATGAGAGGATTGATGTGGGCGAAGATGGCTATCTTTGGTTGATCAACTACACAGGGACAACAACAACTCCAGGCGAAGAAAAAGTCGAGGAGCAGCAACCCCTCCTCTTGCATTCCGCGGCAGCTGTCTTACAGCAACTCCAAGAACCATGGCATCCCAATGTGAAGTTTTCTCCTACAGGAGAAGAGGAAGAAGAGGAAGATGCTGCTAATGATGAAGAAGACGAAAAAGAAGAAGCAGAAAGAGAAGAAGATCCTGAAGACGAAGATAGAAATAATGCCCAAGAAGAAAAAGACAACAAGGTTGACAAGGTTGATGCAGGCAAGGCCAATACTACCGCCGCCGCCGACAGCAACAATAACAAGTACAAAGATTTGATTCGTACCTCCAATTTAAGTGATAAACTGTTGGTGGCTTTGACACATTTGCGTTTGTTCAAGCATGACACACGCAAAAAGAAAAAAAGACATCGACAAGGCGAGTCCAATGGCAACAATCGTCGCCGTGACCGAGCCGCCGAAAAGGTCAAGGCCTTGCAACATCAACAAGAACGATTGATGCAACAGCAGCAACAACAACAACAAAAGGCTGCTGCTGCTGATCAAAAGCAGCAAGGAGAAGGACCGGGTCGCGAAGGCGATGCCGGTGAATTTCAAATAGTGGGGAAACCCAACAACAATAAAAGCAACGAAAATGACAACCACAATGATGATGACGACGATGATGATTCCATTGCCAGTGCCATGTTGACACCTGAACATCCCTATGTACGATTGGTGCGAACCTTAAATTCCGTGCGGGCCTTGATCCCTGTTGTTCAAGCCATTCTAAGGCATCCCGATGCCCACAGTACCATCCCCGTGGGGAAAAAGAAGGTTACGCTGAAATCGAACAAAAAGAAACAGGCGCCCCAATGGCTTTTGGGAAAGCAGGTCTTTGACATGTCCTCCGTGTCCAGTTGTCATGCCCTTCAAATACAAGTCCAGCGTGTCTTGGAATCCTTTTTGCCCTTGCCCGTGGCGGCGAGTGTCTATGAACCATTGGAACCTCCGCCTTCACAGGAGGAGAAGGAGGAAGGCGCGGAACACAAGAATGACAGCGAAAACAGCAATCTCCATGACAAGGACCCAAGCAGCGCCAATAGAGAAGAAGAGGAAGAACGATTTTGGAAAAATCAATGGCTCTGTCACGCATGGATGCCTCCCGACGCGGATACATCCATTACTATGCCATCGCCTTTTGAGATTTTGAAAGATTATCAAAAGGAAGACGAAGAGGAAAATTCAGCTGAAAAGCAACCAGCTTCTGTTCCTGCCAACAAGAAGGGAGGTAGCATTCAAGATAATTGCCGAGCCTGTGATGCGAAGTTCTTTCCCTCTGCGTCGTCCAATGGCAACATCCAAAAACAGGACAAAAAGGCTGCCACTGACAAAAATCAATATGATCAAGCCGTCCGAAGCCTTCACAGGCGACTCTCTCACCTTTTGGAGCGAGATTTTCCCGGTGCGCGCCTTTCCGTTTACGGCAGTTGTTTGTCCAATTTGAGTCTCAAGGCGTCCGATGTAGATTTGTCCTTGTGGTTGCCACAGGCCGATCACGCCAAGAAATCCTTTCAAAATGGGAATTGGCCACCCGAAAAATACGAACGGGAAATGACCAAGCTTGTGCGCGATGTTTGGAGAAAATTAATGTACCGCAAGAGTGAATTTGCCGACATGATTTGCGTGACACGAGCGCGTGTCCCCGTGGTCAAGGGCTGCTACCTGAAAGCTAACAATCCGCATACCGCAGATGGATCTCTCCAGTAAGTAATTAAAACTTGTACCACTTTGTAAAAGGCAAGCAGGCAGGGTCGCTAACGATTTTATTTCTTGCGTCGTCTTTTTTGAATCTCCATACAGCTTTGACGTTTGTTTTTTGAATGATATCGCGGTTGCCAACTCGAGCTTGTTACGTGAATATTCTTTCATGGACGAAGCCATTCGAGAATTGATGATTATTGTCAAGAAATGGGCAAAAGATAACAAGATTTGCTCTGCGCAAGACCACACGCCATCCTCCTACGCTTGGATGACTATGGTTATCTTTTATTTCGAGTGCTTGTGCTTCGTACCAAATTTACAGTGCCCAAAGCTAATGGAGCAATTTGGTTATCAACGAAATCCTAAGGAGTATTGGCACAATGTGAATGATTTGAACACGTGCTATTTGACTTGGGCGCAAGCCCAGCAGGTTTGGAAACGGCCCGAACAGTATAACAATCAGCCACTTGGTGTCACGGCACTCCTTTATGGATTCTTTCATTTTTATGCCATTGATTTTACACGATCCATCAGCATGATTTCCATGAAACGAGGACGTGAGGAAATTCTGCCCAAAACTGTCTTTCGGAAATGCTCTGACTTTTATTGCATCGAAGATCCGTTTGAAACATTTGATTCGCATTGTCCTCATGATTTGGGTATCCCAGTGAATGAAGTCAATTCGCCACGCATCATTGGTCTGTTGGAAAAGGCAGAAGAGCACCTACGTCACATTCTACTTGGTTATGGGGACGATGATGATGATGATGACGACACCAACAAAGAAGATGGCGAAACACGTCCGCACACACTGTGGCCGCCCTACGAGGAAGAGACTGGAAAAGGCGGAAATCAACCCAATGGAAAGAAAGGCAAGCGAAGACGGCGAGGTGGCCATGGACGCCAGGGCCAAAAAGGTGGCGGTGGTGGTGGAGACCGGGGTAACGACCAGAAACAGCCAGAAAAGGACAAGGGTAACACTGGAGCCGCAGCACAGCAAGGAAAAGGAGGCGCTGGTAACACTGACAAGAGTCACATAAATGGCGCTGGAAAAGAACAAAACAAGACAAATGAGGCAGGCACCAACAATCGCCCAGCCCAGACAGCTGGTCAGGACACCAAGGGACCGGAGTCGTCGAAGAAAGGATCAGCTGGTAGAGGAGGAAAGAATGCTGGCGCAGGCAATGGAAAGCACGAAGAACACAAGACAAGCCATCATGGTGGTGGAAGGGGCGCTGGTAGAGGTCACGGTAGCGGGAGGGGTGGCGGCAGAGGTCGTGGTGGTGGCAGAAATTCTGGCAGAGGCAGAGGTTCTGGACGAGGAGGCCGCGGCGGTGGTGGCCGCGGCGGTGGCAGAAACAACCAAAACAAATAGTCTTGGCAGACGAAGAGTACTTGTGATCAAGGCTCCCAAGGGTTGATACAAAACTAAGCGTGTGCGGGCTCGACATCATTGGCGTTGGCACTAATGGGGCAATTTGCTATACAGTAGCTTGGCAGTGCTTGCACTGCTGCTAGGCTTATTATCTAAACAGCACATAGTTTTTCACCTGCTTGTAGCATACCGATGTACTAGAATGCTGTTAGGCTAGCTCGAGCTACTACTGTAGGAGCAACAGCATAGTCAAGCATGAACGGGGATGGGTTTCCCAATTTTATTTAACTCCCCCTAGTAGTTGAGCAATTCCGAATGTGATGCGATGGTGTCAGCAGTAAATGAAGACTTTCTTATCACTCAAAACGAAAACTCAAGCAGCGACGGCAATCGCCATATGTTTTGCGACTTTCCTGTTCCTTTTGTGTTACAAAACCTTGGACCGTGTTTTCAAGAAGCATAGTGACAGTCATGGGGCCAACTCCGCCGGGTACAGGAGTAAGAAGAGATGCGGTATACATTGCATCGGCATGTGTTCGACTTGGGGACTTTCACCTTATACTTGAATTATAAAGCATCGGCAGTTTTCCAAAGTCTACACATTCTTTTTCCAGAACTCTTCTGGTCCTTTTTACCTGATTCTCAAGAAACAGAGCAACACTGTCGAGAGCGATTGCGATACTTTTGGAGAGCTAGCTCGAGATCAGACATATTTGAGACTTCCTGCTGCAACAATTTTGGCAGAAAGCTTTGATCGCCAAACTTCAGTGATAGGCGCATCGTCGTCAACCCCTTCTCATGGTCCTTGTGTTGCTGTTCCAGCAACTGGCACAACTCTGGAACTTCCTCGCTGGACACACCAGAAATGTCGGGCGCACCGCAGGAAGCAAAATTCAATTCCAAATTGTGCACATTGTTTAGCGCGGAAGGCATACTAAAAGCCTTGAGGAGAGGACGCATGCTTGCAACTCCTGGTTTGCATTCAAAATTTAATTTCAGCGTTTCGAGTTGCTGGATGAGCTTGGACAAGGCGTCCCCAAGGCCATCATGGACAGGGGTGCGTGAATTGTGGAAGGACAATTGCAAGTCTGTGAGCTCTCCGCCGTCCGCATGGGACAGTGCACCAATCTCGTTCCACAGAACCGAGGTCGACGCAAGATCACTTGGTGCACATGTGAACTTGAACGACTTGAGCTTCTTGAGCCTGCCAAAGCCAACAGCAAATTCATCGGATGTTTTGAAGAGTACAAATCCATGGTTGAGTTCCAGAAAACGCAAGGAAACTGGCAGAGCCTTTGTAAAATGGCGAGCTTCTTCTCGGAATTGAGCGGCTCCATAGAAGGATGTCCCCAACCGTGGCAGGCTTGTAGCTGCTGCAAGTGCTAATCGAAAGTTTTTAACACAGTCCCATTCATTTGATTCCAACGCACGCTTGTGAGCAGCTGCAGCAAAGCAGGAACGGAGAAGATTGTTGATCTCATCGTAAGATTCGTGCTTCTCCAAGGGGGTTGCGTTCAGATCTACTTCCATCTCATCGGTACCCGAGAGAGGGCTATTGTTGGTCCCATGAAAACAAATGGAATTGAGGATCCGGTTCTTGTCTTCGTCCATGGATGCGTTTGCTTGCTCAATGTGAATGGACATGGCCTTGTTACAGTGTTCCGGTGGAAACGAAGATTGTCGTATGGTTCGCAGTCCGTTCCAGGTACTTTCCCCAATCGGCCGGTCCAGATCGGGAGTACCATCGTCACGCGTCACGTATTTGTCAGTCGCAACGACACCATCCGTGAGCCCCACAACCTTCCCGTGGTCCTTGGTGTGAGTGTAAATATCGTAGAGGTGTTGGTTTTGGTTACCGACTCTGCATTTTGCAGGTTGTTCATGTTGCTCGTCGTCATTGCCATCGTCGCCATCGTCGAGACTCTTAATGGCGATGGATATTTCAAAGGTACACCAAATTCGTGTGAAAACGACCGAGTTTTTGTCCAAGATGGACACAGTGCCCTTGGAAATCTTAAGGGCTGTTAGGACATGCGGGGTTAAGCTTTAGTGAGTTTCAAGAATGCCAATACATGGGAGCCTCTACTGAATAAAAGACTAAACGACAACGGTAACACTGACAAAAGAAGTAACCTACCTTTGTAGAAGCTGCTCTCTCTCGGATCCAGTCCCACCTCTCCAAGAACATTGTGTTGATTATTGGCATACGCGCAAACCCAATAAAAGGTGTCATCCAATGACAATCCCCGGTCTTTGGCGTGTTGTTCCAAGCACTCGCAAAAATCCAAAACGGGCTCTCCCCACCAATGGGATACGAACCAATCGGGAGGTTGTTGTTGGCTGGCTACAAGTTCCACGTAACTACACTCGAATGGTTGAGTTTGTGGTTTGATCAAGTATTCCACGAGATCGTAGAGCGTAACTTCCTCAGGCTTTAGATGGTGTTTGTTATTCTGAGGGTCCGTGCTCTTCCAGTGTTCCCTTTCGCATCGCTCTTGGATTTGATCCACAACCTCTCGGAGTTGCTTCAAGGAGATGGCTCTGTGTTCTGTCTCGGGAATGCAAATCGGCATGGCAGCATGGCATGTTATGACTATGCTCGACAACTTGCTTCAACTACCTGTCGCTGTTATGTGAAGAAGCAATCAAAGGTGTATCAATCAATGGATCTTTGATAAATATTTTGCTCGAGAACTGCCAGAGCAGATTGATTCATTGATTGATTCTAAAATTTGACACTCATATGAGCTAATGTGCGACCTTTTCATAGATTCCCGGAACCTCCTGCTCTTTCGATTCTTCCTTCCGATCTGTTACGAGCAAAATAATGACCGGG
>Ga0163144_10026292_pt1 | contig 11322 bp, 9 predicted proteins | sample OliLak19BULKMAT1_FD_123175 | JGI IMG/M metagenome (GOLD analysis project Ga0163144, IMG submission 123175) | Freshwater microbial mat bacterial communities from Lake Vanda, McMurdo Dry Valleys, Antarctica - Oligotrophic Lake LV.19.BULKMAT1 | ecosystem: Environmental > Aquatic > Freshwater > Lake... | reverse complement strand
CCACGGGTTGCACTCGGCGCAGTGTCGGGAACGCCAACGCTACACCGCGTTCGCGCTACCCACAATCGCCCTTTAATCCGCTCGTTTCGTCACGGCGTGAGCCACTGCCGGAACCATTCCACCTCCGGCTGCGCGAACTGCATGTGCTTCTCGCCCGTGTAGGCCTCGAAGTGCCGGCCGGGGACCACGACCAGTTTCTTCGGCTCGCCCGCGCGTTGGAATGCCTGTTTCTCTTCTTCGGTCGGCGTGATCACGTCGTCGCTCGCGATCACCATCAGGAGCGGTGTCGGCGAGATTCGTGCGATCGGCGCAGTCGGTTCGTAGGTGATATGTGCGTCCAGTGATTCGACCAGGATGCTGTTGCGCCAGCTCGGCGCCGTCCGGCTCAAGGCCATGAACGATTCGTACCACTCCTGCAACGGCCAAACCGAGGGCTGACCTTCCGGCGCGGCGACCGGGATCTCGTTGACCCGACCTTTCGCCACCCGGTCGGCGCGATTCTGGGCGAGCCAGTCAAGAAATCCCGCCTGTTGCACGGCGGGCCACTTGGCCATTTAGGTACTCCACACATCCGTCACGGGGACTTGTGCGACGACCGTCTTGATGCGGCGGTCGTAGGCGGCGAGGTACATCACATGGCCGCCGCTGTACGAAGTACCCCAGACACCGATCCGCCGCGGATCGACTTCGGGCTGCAGCGCCGCCCAGGTGATGGCGTTGCGGTAGTCCATGACCTGTTCCGGCCACGACAGCGATCCGCGCGGCTCCCCGGCGCTGCCGCCGAAGAAGCGATAATCGAACACCACCACCACGAATCCGGCCGCGGCGAACTTCGACGCGAAGTTGTCGAGGTACATTTCCTTGACGGCGCTGAACCCGTGGGCCATGACGATCACGGGCCGCTTCTCGCCGGACCGCAGCCCGGCCGGGACGTAATACCAGGCCACGCAGTCGAGCCCCTGGCTCGGGAAAGTCACGTCGCGGCGCTCGTGTTGCTGGGCCGATGCGGGTACCACTCCAAACAGGCTGGTCAAGACGGCGGTCAGGCCCAGAGCCCATGCCAATCGAATCGATGCGTTCATCGCTCTGCCTCCCCGGTGTTTGTCGCGCAAGAACACCGCTGCCCGGATTCGGACGCGTCAACTCGCGCGCGCGATCAGCGTATACGCCGCGCCATGGGGATCTACAAGCCGAGGACGCGCGTCTTCACCGTAAGCCACGGAACTCGCTTACGGTGACTCTGCCGAGACGGACTTCGCCAGATTCCTCGGCTTGTGGTGCCGGCGGCTGTGCTTAACCTGTCTTGGCCAGGTTGGCCAGGTTGGCCATTCCGGCCAAGCCACGATCTCGCTCGCCGTCACTCGACCGTGACGGACTTCGCGAGATTCCTCGGCTTGTCCACGTCGGTGCCTCTTGCAAGTGCCGTGTGATACGCGAGCAATTGCAGCGGGATTACGTGGAGGATCGGCGAAAGATCGCCGTAGTGTTCCGGCAAGCGAATGACATGCACGCCCTCGCTCGCGACGATGTGGGTGTCGTCGTCGGCGCAGACGTAGAGCTGTCCGCCGCGCGCGCGCACTTCCATCATGTTGCTCTTGAGCTTCTCGAGCAGCGCATCGTTCGGCGCAACGGTGATCACGGGCATCGCCTCGGTCACCAGCGCCAGCGGACCGTGCTTCAGTTCGCCGGCCGGATAGGCCTCGGCGTGGATATAGCTGATCTCCTTCAGCTTGAGCGCACCTTCGAGGGCGATCGGGTAGTGCAGGCCGCGGCCGAGGAACAGAGCGTCTTCCTTGCGCGCGAAGCTTTCGCTCCAGGCGATGAGATGGGGTTCCAGAGCCAGCACGCTTTGCACGGCGGACGGCAGGTGGCGCAGCCCTTTTACGGCGGCGGCTTCCTTGGCGGGCGAGAGCACGTGCCGGGTCTTGGCGAGTGCATTTGCAAGCAGATACAGCGCGACGAGTTGCGTCGTGAACGCCTTGGTCGAAGCGACGCCGATCTCGGCGCCTGCGCGGGTGAGGAACTGCATCTCGGTTTCCCGCACCATCGCACTGGTGGCGACGTTGCACACCGCAAGCGTGTGTTCCATGCCGAGCGACTTCGCGTGCTTGAGTGCGGCCATCGTGTCCGCCGTCTCCCCGGACTGCGAAATGACGACGACCAGAGTTGCCATGTGCGGGACCGATTCGCGATACCGGTACTCGCTCGCGATCTCGACATTGACAGGAACCTTCGCGATCGATTCGATCCAGTAGCGCGCCACGCAACCGGCGTAATAGCTGGTTCCACAGGCGAGGATCAGCACCCGATCGATGCCGGCGAAGACTCCCGCGGCTGAGTCGCCGAACAGCACCGCATCGATGCCACCCACCTGTTCCAGCGTGTCCGCGATCGCCCGGGGTTGCTCGAAAATCTCCTTTTGCATGTAATGGCGGTACGGTCCGAGGTCGACCGCGTTGGAGTGCGCCTGCACCGTCTTGACCGGGCGATCGACCGACCGGCCTTGCATGTCGAAGATCGCGATCCGATCCGCGTGCACGTCGACAATGTCGCCCTCGTCCAGATAGACGATCTGATCGGTGGTGCCGGCGAGCGCCATCGCGTCGCTCGCGAGGAAGTTCTCGCCCTTGCCTATGCCGACGATGAGCGGCGAGCCGAGGCGGGCGCCAATCACGCGGCCCGGTTCCGATTTCGAGATGACGCCGATGGCGTACGCGCCTTTGAAGCGAATGACGGCTTTCTTCACCGCGTCCAGGAGGTCGCCGCGATAGAGGTGATGGACGAGATGGGCGATAACTTCGGTGTCGGTGGCGCTCTCGAACGCATAGCCGGCCTTCTGCAGCTCGGAGCGAATCTCCTCGTAGTTCTCGATGATGCCGTTGTGGACGACGGCGATCTCGCCGCGCGAGAAATGCGGGTGCGCGTTCGAAGTGACCGGCGCGCCATGTGTGGCCCATCGCGTATGCGAAATGCCGGTGGTCGCTTCGATGTGATCCTGGACGATCTGCGTGGCCAGGTCCGCGACGCGCTGCACGCTGCGCGCGCGCCGCAGCTCATCGTTCGACAGGAAAGCGACGCCGCAGGAATCATAGCCGCGATACTCGAGACGCTTCAGTCCTTCGACGAGGACGGGGATGATGTTGCGCGCCGAGACGGCGCCGACGATTCCGCACATGCTGTTCTGGGAATGTAATCCGAAAGTAAAGGTCGGAGCGGGCCGCTATTTCTGTTTGACGGGGCGCTTCCAGCCGGGGATGGAGACCTGCTTCGCCCGAGAGACGGTGAGCTGATCCGCGGGCGCATCCCGGGTCAGGGTCGTGCCCGCACCGAGCGTGGCGCCCTTGCCGATGCGCACAGGGGCGACGAGCTGCGAATCGGAGCCGATGAAGGCATCGTCTTCGATGATGGTCTTGTGCTTGTCGGCGCCGTCGTAGTTGCAGGTGATGGTGCCGGCACCGATGTTCACGCGACGACCTATTTCGCAGTCACCCAGATAAGCGAGATGATTGGCTTTCGCGCCGTCGGCGAGGGTGCTCGCCTTGATCTCGACGAAATTGCCGACATGCACCTCGTTGCCGAGCTTGGCGCCTGGACGCAATCGCGCGTAGGGACCGATGCGTCCGTTCGAACCCACGTGCGCGCCCTCGAGATGCGAGAACGCGGCGATCCGTACACCGGCTTCGATCGTGGTGTCCTTGATCACGCAATTCGGTCCGATCACCACGTCGGTGCCGATCGAGACCTTGCCTTCGAATACGCAGCCGACGTCGATCGACACGTCGGTGCCGCAGGAAAGTTCACCGCGCACGTCGATGCGTTCGGGGTCGGCCAGCGTCACGCCGGCGGCCATGAGGCGCCGGGCGTTCTCGCGCTGCCAGACTCGTTCCAGATACGCGAGCTGGCCACGACTGTTCACGCCGAGCACTTCCCATTCGTTCGCAGGCTGCGCCGTATGGACCCGCACGCCGTCTTCCACGGCCATCGCGATCACGTCCGTGAGGTAGTACTCGTTCTGCGCGTTCTGATTGCGCAGACGGGCAAGCCATCCGGCCAGCTGCGCGCTCGGCGCGGCGAGGATTCCGGTATTGATTTCCCGAATGGCGCGCGTGTCGGCGTCGCCGTCCTTTTCTTCGACGATGCGCCGGACGCTACCCGCGCCATCTCGGACGATGCGGCCATATCCGGTCGGATCGGCGAGTTCCACCGTGAGAACACTCAGGCCGGCGGCGCCGTCCAATACGCGCTGCAGGGTCGAAGCCTGAATCAGTGGCACGTCTGCGTAGAGCACGAGGGTGACGCCATCGCGGTCCAGTTGAGGCACCGCCTGTTGCACCGCATGACCGGTGCCGAGTTGCGGCTCCTGCAGCACAAAAGCGGCACCGGAGTCCTCGAAGGCGAGCGGCACTGCCTCGCCGCCGTGCCCGTAGACAACGACGATCCTCGCCGGATCGAGCATCTTGGCGGTAGCGATTGCATGACCGAGGAGCGGGCGGCCCGCGAGCGGATGCAGGACCTTGGGCACCGCGCTTTGCATGCGCGTGCCTTTGCCGGCGGCGAGAATGACGACCTGGAGAGCGGGCATGGCGACGCGGGTAAACGGGGCGGCGAGAGGGCGGCGATTATGGCACGCGCCCATAGAGCCCAGCGAAACTCGTGCCGGGATACGTGGCGCTCGATTCCCGGGTAAACGTCATGGAATTCCGCCTCGGTGGCGCGCGGCAGCTACCCGTCGGACTGACGTTGCATCACCACATCCGAACGGGTTGCCGACACGCTTCCGGCCTCCGTCATCGTTGTCACTGCTTGCCGCATCAGTTTCTCGAAGATGCGCTTCGATAGGCCCAGTCGACGACGGCTTCCTGCACCGCCGGCGCATTGCGCGCGTTGACGTGATTGACAAGGCTGACGACGACGAGCGTGTGGCCGTCTCTCCCGTGCACGTAACCGGCCACGGCGCGGACGTTGTCGAGATAGCCGGTCTTCAGGTGCGCGTGGCCTGCCACCGGTGAACCGTCGTTGAAACGTCGTTTCAGCGTCCCATCGACGCCGGCGATCGGCAGCGAAGATGCAAGCTCGGGACCCAGCGGGCTCAGCCAGGCTGCGGCGAGCAGCCGGGCGAGGCTGCGCGGCGCGATACGTTCCAATCGGGACAGGCCCGCTCCGTTCTCGATCACGAGTTCCGGCATCGCGAGACCACGGCTGCGTAGCCACTGCCCGATCAAGTCGCGGGATTGTTGCGGCGTGGCCACCGCGCCGTTGGCGGCGCTCAACGCGAGGTAGAGCTGGCGTGCCATCACGTTGTTGCTGTTTTTGTTGATGTCCCTCACGACTTCCAGCAGCGACGCAGATTCGATGCTCGCCAGCGGCCTGGAGCCCGCCGGCACGGTGCCTGCGCGTATCCGACCGGAGAACCCGCCACCGAGGCCGCGCCACAGGTGGTCGAACAGGGCGCGCAGGTATTCGAGCGGCGGCAGCAGGCTGAAATGCTTGCTCTTCTCCCCGCAGGCGAGCGGATACGCTCCATTGAAGACCAGCGTAGAAGTCGGATAATCGGCGACGGGCTTGTCCGGCCAGGCGTCGCACGGAGCATCCGAAACCGTGAGATTGTTGACGATGCGCAACTCCGGCAACGGTGGCTCCGAAAGAATGCGTACGGCGCGCACCTGTGCATCGGGAACGAAAGTGAGGCGCGTGGCCTTGAAATTCACGAGCGCTGCGTCGGGTCCTACGTTGTAGGGACGCGAGGGTTCGCCGTCGAACGATGCCGGGTCGATTTCCGGCACCGCGAAGAGCGATCGGTCCACGACCAGATCGCCGCTCACGTCGCGGACGCCGCGGGCACGGACGTCGCGCAGAAGCATCCAGAAATTCTCCATGGTGAGGCGCGGATCGCCGCTGCCCTTCAGGACCAGATCGCCCTCGAGGCGCCCCGAGGCGACATCCAGTCGTCCGATGACATGCATTTCGGTGCGCCACGTGAATGCGGGTCCGAGCAAGTCGAGCGCGGCGGTGGTGGTGATCAGTTTCATCACGGACGCCGGGTTCATCGGTTCGTCGGCGTTGTGGGCGAGCAGTATCCGCCCGCCGGGTTCCTGGATCACGATGCCGACCGCAGAGGCAGGTACCCCGGCTGTCTTGAGCGCGGCCGCGATCGGCGGTGGCAGCCCCTGGCACCACGCCGACGCGCTGCAGATCCACAACAGTCCGAGGAACCGCAGGCAGCGTTGGCTCTTCATCGATTCAGCACTCGAACTGTTCGCCGGCCACCGGTATTCGCACAGGATCCCACGCGAGCCTTTGCGCAATCACTTCGCGCAGGGCGCTCGCGGCAGACTTCTCGCCGTGCACGAGGAATGTGTGCTGCGGCGGCCGCGCGAAGTGACCGAGCCAATCGAGCAGAGCCGCCTGGTCGGCGTGGGCGGACAGGCCGCCGATGGTATGGATGCGAGCGCGAACCGGTAGCTCTTCGCCGAAGATCCGCACATGGTCGATGCCGTCCACCAGTCGACGCCCGAGTGTGCCTCCGGCCTGGAAACCGACAATGACCACGGCGCATTCGGGCCTCGGCAGATTCTGGCGCAAGTGATACTTGATGCGGCCTGCGTCGCACATGCCGCTCGCGGAAATGATCACCGCGCCGCTTTTGACCTGATTGAGCGCGATCGATTCCTCGACTTCCTGCACAAATCGGATCGAGGGCTTGCCCTTGCCGCCTTGCAGCCACGTGATGGTTTCCCGGGCTTCCACGTCGAGCGTGTCGAGATGCTTCAGCGTTACCTTCGTTGCTGCGAGCGCCATCGGTGAATCGACGACGATGTTCATGTCGGGCACGCGGCCTTGTCGATACAGATCCAGCAGAAGATGCAGCAGGTCCTGCGTCCGCCCGACCGCGAATGCAGGGATGATGACGTTGCCGACACGGCGGGCGATCGTGTCGGTCACCGCCGCGGCGAGTTCGTCCAGTGTCTCGCGCATCGGCTTGTGGAGACGGTTGCCGTAGGTCGATTCCATCACGAGCACGTCGGCGCCGTCGGTAATCTCGGCATCTCGCACGAGCGGGTGGCCGGGTTGCCCGAGATCACCGGAAAACACGAGCTTGCGGGTCCGCTGGCCCTCGTTCACCCAGATCTCGATGAACGCGGAACCCAGGATGTGGCCGGCATCGCGAAAGCGGCAGCGCACGTTCGGATGCGGATGCGCGTCTTGCCCATACCCGACACGCTTAAGGAGTCTCAGCGATTCGATCGCCTGGTGAACGCTGTAGAGCGGTGCGGGTTCAGGATCGCCGCGACGATGTTCACGCTGGCGATGGCGCACCTCCCACTCGGCCTCCTTCTCCTGGATGTGCGCACTGTCGAGCAGCATGACTTCCAGCAGGTCCGCGGTCGCTGCCGTGCAATAGACGGGACCACGGTAATGCAACATCGCAAGGCGCGGGAGTAGTCCGGAATGATCGATGTGCGCGTGCGTGACCAGCACGAAGTCGATGTCGCGGACGTCGAAGTCGAGGGCTTGCCGATTCTTGCGGTCGGCATCGCGGCCGCCCTGGAACATCCCGCAATCGACGAGGAATGAACACGACGAAATGTCGATGCGGAAGCACGAGCCTGTGACTTCTTCGGCGGCGCCTAGAAACGTGATTTTCATTGGATGGATTCGGCTTTTGTTAGCACTCGGCGTGCGCGGCTGCGAAACACGCGAGGCGTCGTTCGGTATCCTCTGTGCCGTTGCTTCAGTGCAGTGCGTGGCGGGGCTGCTGTGCGCGACGTTGAGGCACGGTCGGGCCGAATCGGAGTCGCATTATCGCGGTTGCCCGAGGTGGTGCTCAAGCAACTCTCGATGGCGTCGATCTTGCTGGTGGTTGCGTGCGAATGTGGGTTTCGTTGTCCGTGGTCGTGTTTGCCCAGGGAGGAAATACTGCATGGAGTTGCTTGAGCACATCGAAACGCAGATGACGGTGACGAATCTGCCGCTGGTTGCCATCACCATTGCCGCCGTGCCGTGTCGCGATACACCGGTGATCATGACGTTGCATTGGCACGGGTTCGTGAAGGAGCGCCTGATCGATGACGAGTCGCGTGATCCGGTGAGCTATACGCCGATACCGAGTTCAGCACTCCAGGTGAACCAGCGTTGGGATGATCTGCTCGATCTGGATCGGGCCGCGATGGAGGCCGGATGGGAACTCGGGGCGTGGGACGTCGCGCGTGCCGAACTGCTCTCGTGTGCTCGGCCGGGCGCCGAACAGCGCGAGGCGATCGACTGCCTGAAGGCCTTCGGTCAGTTTCCCTGGGGTGTAAACGGCAACGATGTGGTCGTCGCCCATGCACCCGATGCCGACGAACTCGTCTCGGTAGCATCGAGGCGGGGCTACCTGATGTGGTTGTTCCGGCCGGTTCACGGCAGCATCTGGACCGAAGTGGCCGACGACGCCACGTTGCGGCCCGATGGGACGCGCGAGCCCCCCTGCCCCCTCGAATCCGTGACGCCCCGCGTGGATCGTGCGTGCCGCACCGTCTACCGGTTCGGCACGCCCGGAAACTTTCGCATCCAGCATTAGCGAGTGTTCCCAGTGACCCGCGGGGTCACTGCCGAGAGGCATCGAGCGGTATCCGCGGCTCCGGGGCCGTTCTGCGTAGGTGAGCGCATGCTCACACGCTATCTGGCCCCGCTTCCGCAGGCGCACTCTACCGCAGTCGCTAAGCCGCTTGCAGAAACGGTAGCCCTGCGCCTATTATTAGCAGTCTTGCCCGATGAGTGCTAATGAGTGCTAACCCGCTCCGGGCATGAACCCCGAACCGTCTGGAAATAAAGGAGAAACTGATGAAGATTCGTCCATTGCACGATCGTGTGATCGTCAAACGCCTGGAGGAAGAACGTAAGACCGCCTCCGGCATCGTGATCCCCGACACCGCCGCCGAGAAGCCCGACCAGGGCGAAATCGTCGCCGTCGGTACCGGCAAAGTGCTCGAAGACGGCAAGGTCCGCGCCCTCGAAGTGAAGAAGGGCGATCGCGTTCTTTTCGGTAAGTACTCCGGCCAGACCGTTAAGGTCGACGGCGAAGAACTGCTCGTGATGCGTGAAGAAGACCTGATGGGCGTGATCGAGGCCTGAGGCCCGACCCATCTGCAGTCTTCCCGACCCACTTTTCAGGAGAAATCATCCATGGCAGCCAAAGAAGTCAAATTCCACGATCAGGCCCGGCATCGCATCGTCGCCGGCGTGAACATCCTCGCCGACGCGGTCAAGGTCACCCTCGGTCCCAAGGGCCGCAACGTCGTGCTCGAGCGCTCCTTCGGCGCTCCGACCATCACCAAGGACGGCGTGTCAGTCGCTAAGGAAATCGAACTGAAGGACAGGTTCGAGAACATGGGCGCGCAGATGGTCAAGGAAGTCGCTTCCAAGACTTCCGATGTCGCCGGTGACGGCACCACCACCGCCACGGTGCTGGCGCAGTCCATCGTGCAGGAAGGCATGAAGTACGTGGCCGCCGGCATGAACCCGATGGATCTGAAACGTGGCATCGACAAGGCCGTGACGGCCGTCGTGGAAGAGCTGAAGAAGCTCTCCAAGCCCTGCACCATCAGCAAGGAGATCGCGCAGGTCGGCTCCATCTCCGCCAACTCCGACCCGGACATCGGCAAGATCATCGCCGACGCCATGGAGAAGGTCGGCAAGGAAGGGGTCATCACCGTCGAGGACGGTTCGGGTCTGGACAGCGAGCTCGAAGTCGTCGAAGGCATGCAGTTCGACCGTGGCTATCTGTCGCCCTATTTCATCAACAACCCCGATCGCCAGATGGCGGTGCTGGACAACCCGTTCGTGCTGCTGCACGACAAGAAGATCTCCAACATCCGCGACCTGCTGCCCGTATTGGAGCAGGTTGCCAAGGCCGGCCGCCCGCTGCTGATCGTGGCGGAAGACGTGGACGGTGAAGCGCTCGCGACCCTGGTCGTGAACAACATCCGTGGCATCCTGAAGACCACCGCCGTCAAGGCGCCGGGCTTCGGCGACCGCCGCAAGGCCATGCTGGAAGACATCGCCATCCTGACCGGCGGAACGGTCATCGCCGAGGAAGTCGGCCTCTCGCTCGAGAAGGCGACGCTGACCGACCTGGGTTCCGCCAAGCGCATCGAAGTGGGCAAGGAAGAGACCACCATCATCGATGGTGCCGGCGATCCGAAGTCGATCGAAGGCCGCGTCAAGACCATTCGCAAGCAGATCGACGAAGCCACCAGCGACTACGACCGCGAGAAGTTGCAGGAGCGTGTCGCCAAGCTGGCCGGCGGCGTTGCGGTGATCAAGGTCGGTGCCGCGACCGAAGTCGAGATGAAAGAGAAGAAGGCCCGTGTCGAAGACGCGCTGCACGCGACTCGTGCAGCCGTCGAGGAAGGCATCGTTGCAGGTGGCGGCGTTGCGTTGCTGCGCGCTCGTGCCGGAGTGAACGTGAAGGGCGAAAACCACGAGCAGGATGCTGGCATCAAGATCGTGATGCGGGCACTCGAGGAACCGCTGCGCGCCATCGCTTCGAACGCCGGCGCCGAACCCTCCGTCGTGATCAACAAGGTAATGGAAGGCAAGGGTAACTTCGGTTACAACGCCGCCAACGACACCTATGGCGATATGGTCGACATGGGCGTACTGGATCCGACCAAGGTCACGCGCTGTGCGCTGCAGAACGCCGCGTCCGTCGCCGGCCTCATCCTGACGACCGATGCCATGGTTGCCGAGTTGCCGAAGGACGATTCGCCGATGCATGGCGGCGGTGGCATGGGCGGCATGGGCGGCATGGACATGTAGGTACCACGCCGGTTGCGCCCCGAACGGCGCAACCGAGGACGAAGGGCCTCGCCGAAAGCGGGGCCTTTTTTCTTTCGCGCGGGCGGAGCGCTGCGTATGATCGAGTCGGGTCCTTCGTTCGTTCCCGCGCCGTGTCCCTGCCCGAACCAGCCTCTCGCGCCATCGCACCTGCACTCGCCGCGACGACGGTGGCGGAACTGCGCCGCCATGCGCCGTTCGATCGCATGGAAGCCGCGTGCCTCGATTGGCTCGTTCCGAGGCTCAGCATCGTGTATTACGCGCCCCTCTCCACCGTCCTCGAGCCTGGGCTCGAGATGCCGGGCCACCTCTTCATCGTTCGGCAAGGCTGTGTCGTCGGCGTCGATGCCGGGGCAGAGCGCACGGACGCGCCGCGCTTTCTCCTGACGCCTGGCGAATCGTTTCCGCTCGGCGCGATCATGGGCCGGCGCCCGGTCACCAGCCGCTATCAAGCTGTCGGCGACACGTTCTGCTTTCGACTCCCCGCGAGCGACCTGCCGGTCT
>Ga0163144_10026291_pt1 | contig 11323 bp, 8 predicted proteins | sample OliLak19BULKMAT1_FD_123175 | JGI IMG/M metagenome (GOLD analysis project Ga0163144, IMG submission 123175) | Freshwater microbial mat bacterial communities from Lake Vanda, McMurdo Dry Valleys, Antarctica - Oligotrophic Lake LV.19.BULKMAT1 | ecosystem: Environmental > Aquatic > Freshwater > Lake... | reverse complement strand
TTCCCAACTGGGCGTCGTACCACTCGATCTCAAGATAGTAGTCGAGCAAGTCCGATCGCACCTCCGGCGTGTCCGGCAAAAACTCCGGCACCTGCGCGTCTTCCAGCTTCTTGCCCAGCCGCAACCCGCTCCCCTCGTCGTAAACCCGGTGCGGCTCCTTCGACCCCAACCAGAAGCAGAACGGCGTGCCCTTGGCCTTCTCTCCCAAAAACTGCCGAAAGTTCTCGGAGTAGTCGCTCGGCTCTATCCCCGGTCGCACCGGCTCCGTATGGCGCTTGCTGTTGTACTCCTTCCCGCATGGGTTCCGCGTCGCCCCCAGCGCCTTCCAATTCCCCGGTGCCCAGCCCTTTCCCGTGTACCCCGTCGCGTACCCCGCGTCCTCCAGCAAGTGCGGATACAGCGGAATCGCTGGCGGCATCGCCCCGTACAAAACACCCGCCTCCCCCTGCTGCCAAACGGGACGGCCCATCAACACCGCGCTTCGTGCCGGGGTGCAGGAAGGGCTCGCCGAAAACGAATTCTTGAATAGCATCCCCTCCCGCGCGACCCGGTCAAACGCTGGCGTCGCCACGTGCTTCGCTCCGTACGCCCCCGCATCCCGCCAGGACTGATCATCCGAAATAACGAGCAAAATATTCGGCCGCGGCTCCGGCCCCCGGCCGCATCCAGCCATCATCGCTATCCCTGCCAACAGTTCTCGTCGCCGCATGACTCATAGCCTTTCACAATTCCACTCGTCCAACAACGGACCCTCCCGCCGCGCCAACATCGTCGCCCACGGCCAACCCCGCTGATAGATCTCCCCCCAGCTTCGCGCATCCATCGCGCGTAGCCGTTCCTCCAACCGCCGTACTCCTCCTAAATTCCGCAGATGAAACAACATCCGATTTCTCTCGAAGACCCGCGTCACCTCCGCCTCCGAGTAGTACCGGGAAATCGTCTGCCGCCTCCCGTGAACCGCCTCCGACGCCGGGCAAAAAACACACCGGTAGCCATGCCGCCAAGCCAGCGCTCCCCACTCTACGTCCTCCCAATAAAAGGGCGCGTAAACCCGGGTCCGCCGCGCCCACCGCCGTAACAGCGATGCCCGGAACAGTCCCGACCCTCCCCCCACATACAAACATCCGTGCGGGCCCTCCAAGCCGTCCGGATCCCGTTCTACGAGCTCCGCGGCGTCATTGTCCAAATACCGCAAATCCGTCCAATTACTCTCCGTCCCGCTCCCGTCTTCCATCCGAATTCGCGAACCGATCGCGAAGACATCGTCCCGCCGCAACGCCATCACCTCCACCAAAGCGGCATCCTGAAGCGCCATGTCGCTATTCAACAAGTACACCCATCCGTACCGCGCCTCGCCCAGCCCTACCGCTATCGCCGCTCCATAGTCCAACGCCGCCGCTCGAAAAAGCCACCGCGCCTTTGGGAACTCTCTCCGCAACCCGGCATACCCCGCCTCCTCCGCTCCGCTCACCACCACCACTAACTCGCCGGCTTCCTCCACCCGCGCCAACGCGGCCGCCGCGCCGCGCAACGTCGCGCCCAATATATCCGGCGTATCGCGCGATGGCACCACCACTGATATTCCGCTCCCCCCCTTCGCCGCCGGCCTCGCCCATCGCCATCTGTGCCAACCTTCGGCCCACTCCAACCGATCCAACAGCCGCCTTACAGCTTCCTTACGTTCGGCCCCGTATTCGAGCCGAAGCCCCGTCAACGCAAAGCCCAAATTCCGGATATCGCCCCCCTCTCCCCGCTCCGCCGGGCAAAAGCGCTGCTCGACTTCGAACTGCGTCAACTCGGCCAGCGGCACAGCCGCTTCGAACGCCAGCATCCCCTCCGTCCCGTTCACCACCCGAAAGACGTTCTCCGCTCCCTGCCGAATCGAAAGTGAGTTCTCGCCGCTCAAGCCCGGCGGCAGCAGACCCGTCAACCGCATCCCCACCGCCCCCGTGTCCCTGCCCACCGCCATCGCCGCGCTCGCCTCGGACCACTCCACCGTCTCCCCATTCTGCGGATGCCAGCCGCGCACCATTGCATTCCGCCCCGCCGTAACCGGCACACTCCGCCGCCAAGGGCACCCCTGACACACCGGATGCGACCCATCCAAATACCGGCGTCGAAACGCCTCATACGCCGGTCCATTCCAAACCTCCGCCAGGGTCTGATGTTGGAGGTTCCCCATTTCCGTCCGATCTTGCACCTCGCAAACCACCACGCTTCCATTCGCCAACACATGCATCGTGTCCCACGGGTTCTGTTCGCACGTGGTGATCGTCCGGTCTTCCTCAACTCCCCGGGGCTTCACCGGCCGAGCCACCGAAATCGCCACGTGCTTCCTCTGCCCGGCCACCCGCTCCGCCTCCACCCGCACCCGCGCTTCGAACCCACCGCGCAATCTGCCCTCCTCGTCCACCTCGTCCGGAAATCGCCGCGGCCCCGCCCCCCGCTCAATCACCGGATGAATCGAAACCTGCGTTACGCCCAACGAATCCGCATACCCCACTACCCGCTCCAACTCACCCAGGTTCTGCTCCATCGCCACAAACGCCACGTCCAATTCCGGGTACCGGCTCCCCCGCCTCGCCTTGTACCCCAACAAGTGAGCCACCCGATTCCGCAGGTCACCCAACTCGCCCCACCCGTAGATCCTTCGAAACTGGCCCTCATCCATCGAATGGATCGACACCGACAGCCGATGCAATCCAGCGTCCACCAACCCCTCCACCGCCGCCTCCGTCGCTGAGCCCAACGCCGAAACCAGCTCCGTCGTCGCCCCCGTCCCCCTCGCCAGCCGAATCGCCGCCGCCAGTTGCGGATAGTGGATCGATTCCCCCGAGTAATTCAGCCGAATCACCTCCGGCCGCTCTAACTGGTTTACCAGCGACTCATACAAAGGGAAACTCATATGTTGCCCGTTGCCCCGCTCCTGCTTCCTCGTACAGAATATACAGTCAAACGGGCACTTAGAAGTTAACTCTATCCAGACCGTCTTCGGGAGCGAAGCCACCAATCCAGGCCCGGGAATTGCCATGCATCGAGTCTAACAGTCGCTCGTCTACCGCAGGCAAGCGAGCGTATGCGTATTCCGCAAACAAACCCTCGCCGAGACCCGTTCGGACGGCGTCATCCGCTTCTGGTCGAAGCGTCGCAGTTCGGCCAGGCCGCGGCGGGCCAACTCCGTCCGCTTGCGCCGGGCCGCCGCGGAGAACCCGCTCAACTGGCCGTCCAATCGGTCCTGCTCCGCGCCCGATAGATAGATACTGCGTTCGCGTGGCTAACTCGGGTTCGGCTCTAACCCATTCTTTGGTAAACCGGTCGAAAAACTCCTTCAGGTTGACAACGGCGGCCGGGACCACCGAGACCCAAGCGAGAAAAAGGGCGAAAACCACCAGGAATCGCTGCATCTACCCAGCATAGATCTACTGCGGCCACCCCCCCGCCAGCGCCTTATACAAAGCCACCGTTTCCACCAAATACAACGTCCGCGCCGCCGCGGTTTGATACTCGGCGTCCAGCGCCACCCGCTCGGCATCCAGTACGGTCAGGAAGTCGCTCAACCCTGCCTTCTGCAGGTCCGCCGCCAACTCTAACGACCGCCGCGCCGAACCCAGCGCGGCTGCTAACTTTCCCTCCCGCTCCTGCTGCCGGCGCGCCGCCGAGAGCGCATTTGCACTCTCCTCGAAAGCAGACAAGATCTCTTTCCGATACGCTAACCGCTCCTGCTCCACCCGGGCATCATTCGCCGCAATGTTGGATTCAATTCGACCGCCGTTAAAGAGCGGCAGCTGCACCTGCGGCCCTAAGTTGAAGAAATTCCCGCCCCCGAAAGACAACGTTGAAAACGACGTTCCCTGCCGTCCCAACAAACCATTTAACGTGATCTTGGGGTACCGATCGGTCCGCGCCTGCTTCAGTCTCGCAAGTGCCGCCGTCAGCCTCGCTTCAGCCTCCCGCACGTCCGGGCGCCGCTGCAATAACTCCCCCGGAAACGTCCCCTCCACGCTGGGAGCCGTCAGATTCTGCCGGTCGCCCGGACGATACGCCTGATCGTCGACCAACACCGCCAAGCGGTGGAGATGCGCCTCGCGCTCGGCCTCCAGCGGGGGAACCGTCGCCTCGGTGATCGAAAGCAGCGTCATCTGCCGCTCCACATCTAACTGCGAAGCCAACCCCGCACGGGTCCGATCCTCGGTCAAGGCCAGTAAGTCCTTCTGCGCGGTCAAGTTCCGCCGTGTAATCGCCAGCCGCTCCTCCACCCCTCGCAGCTCGACATAGTATCGCGCCGCCTCCGCCGCCACGGTAATCGCCAAATCCTCCCGGCTTTGCTCGCGCGCCGAAACGTCAGCCAACGCCGCTGCCCGGCCCGCCCGATTGCCCCCAAACAGGTCCAGCTCCCATTTCATATCCATCCCGCCCTGCAGAATCGCAGTCTCAAACGGGGCAACAAAGCTCCCGCCCGCGTTCCCGCCCTGCGGGATCCGCGCAATGCCCTGCGCAAACCCTCCGCGGAGCGTCTGCGCCGAAGCGGTCGCGTTCACAGTCGGCAGCAACTTACTCCGCGACTCTCCACTAACCGCCCTCGCTTCCGCAATCCGTTGCGCCGCCGTCTGTAAGTCGATATTCCTGGCGATCACCTTCTCCACTAAGGCATTCAATTCCGGATCGCCATAAGCCGTCCACCACGTGGAGGCCGCCAAGAGCAGCGTAGCAATCAGCATCTTAGTGCGCCTCCTCTTTCGCGCGAATCGAAAGATCCATCTGCTGGCCGGGGTATAACTCAGTCGCCTTGGGCAACGCATAAATGACCTGTAATACCCGAGTATCTACGCGTTCGGTCGATTCACCCGTCAAATTCTTCTTCGGAATCACGAACGGTTCCACCCGGACAAACTGCAGCGCATACTTCACCTTCGCATTCCCGCGCACCGACGCCGATGCCGCCGAACCAGGTGCAAACCGCCACGCATCTTTTTCGTCGATATCCGCCCGAATATGCAACTGGTCCACCTGGCCCAACAAAATCAACGGCTGAGCCAATACTCCCGCCGGCGCATACTCCCCCGGACGAACCTTGCATTGCAAGATTTTCCCCGCAATCGGCGCCGTCACCAGCAGCCGCCCCAAGTCCGTCTCCGTCCGCGCCATCTGCGCCTCCGCCTGTCGCAACTCGGCCCGCGCAACCTCAAGATCCGGCTTCCAAGTGCCGGCCAGCAACAGCCGCATACTCGCTTCGGCCTGCCGCACCCGGGCCGCCGCCGATTCCGCCGCCCGGCGCCGCCGCAGCAAGTCCTCCTGCCGAATCGCCCTCGGATCCTTCACCGACTCCATCGCCCGCAACTGCACATTAGCATCCTCAAGCTGCGCCTTCGCCTCGTCAATCCGGCTCTGCGCCGGCGGAATCTCCTCCGGCCGTGGAGACGCTTCCAGCTTCGCTAGCTTCGATTGCGCCAGGGCTACCGCCGACTGCCGCAGCGTCAACTCCGCCCGCAGATCCCGGTCGTCCAACGAAAAAAGCAGTTGGCCCGCCCGCACCGCATCCCCGGCGCGCACGGCCACCCGCGTCACCAATCCGGGCACCGGCAGGCTCACCCCAATGTTCTCGCTGGCCGCCTCCACCAGCCCCACCGCGCCCACCTGATTCTCAAACGCCGCCACCGGCGGGGCGTTCGTCGGCTCCGCTCGCACAACTTGCGGCAGCGCGTGGTTCGTCGAATAGATGGCAAAAATAAGGGCGAACAACGCCAAAACGGGCATTCCAAATCGAACAAGCATTAGTGAGTTCCTCCAGTTGAGCTTTCCACCCTTTCCACCAGACCGTCGTTCATATGCGCAATCCGGTCAGCAAAAGGGAAAATACGGTTGTCATGGGTAACGACCAGCACCGCCCGCTCCGGACGCACCGCTATCTTCCGTAGCAGCTCCATCACGTAGTGGCCCGTCTCGGCGTCCAACGCCGACGTCGGCTCGTCGCAAACAATCAATTTCGGTTCATGAATCAGCGCCCGGGCAAACGCCACCCGCTGCTGCTGCCCGCCGGAAAGCGTATTCGGCAACGCCTTCGCCCGGTGGCCCAGCCCCAACTCGTCCAGCAGCGCCGCGCCTTTCTCGACGGCCGTCTTCCGCTTCCAACCCGCCGCCAACAGCGGCACCGCCGCGTTCTCCGCCGCCGTCAACGCCGGCAGCAAATTAAACTGCTGAAACACAAAACCCAAGTTCTTCCGGCGAAACTCCACCGCCCGCGCCCCCTTCACCTCCGCCATCTCCGTCCCCAGCACGGCCAGCGAGCCGCTCGACGGGTTCAGCAACCCCGCAATCACGCTCAACAGCGTCGTCTTGCCGCACCCCGATGGCCCCACCAAAAACGTCATCTCCCCCACCGGGACGTTAAAATCCACCCCGCGAAGCACCTTCACGGCGTCTTCCCCCGCTCCAAACGTCTTCACCACTTGCCGGCAAAGTACTGCGGATTGCGTCATCATTAACCTCGAAACACCACGGCCGGTTCCAACACAATCACCCGCCGAACGCTAATCGCGCTCGCCAGGAAAACAATCAAAAACACCGCGCCCGCCGTCCCCACCATAATCTGCGGCAGCATGCGAAACCCCCGTAAATCCAGGTTGTCCGCCGTCGCCGCAAAAAAGGTCGCGGTCATCGCGATGCCTAACCCGTATCCCACCGCCCCTACAATCAACGCCTGCATCAAAATCATCCGCACAATCCTCCAATCACTCACCCCGATCGCCTTCAGCGCCCCAAACTGCTTCAAATTCTCCACCGTAAACAGATAAAACGTCTGTCCCGCCACCACCGTCCCCACCACCAGCGCAATCACCACCGTAATCCCAAAGTTGATCGGAATCCCTGTGTTGTTGATGTAATACCAAATCGTCTCCCACCCGAACGCCTCCCCCGTTACCGCCTTCAAACCTGTCCCGGCGCCAATTCTCCGGGCCACGTCCTCATCGTTGAAGCCCTGGGCCGACCGCGCCAGCACGAAAGAAAGCTGGTTCCGTTCCCGCCCCACTAACTGCACCGCCTGCGTGTACTTCGTATACACCACCGGCAAATTCACAAACGGCGCCGACGAATTCACAATCGCCACAATCTTCAACGTCCGATCGTTCAAATCCAGCGTCCGCCCCAACGCATACGGCTCCCCCGGAAAGAAAAACCGGTAGCCGGTCTCGTCCAGCGCCATCGTCTCCGGATCCCGCAGCGCCTTCGCGTCACCCAGCCGAATGCTCCGCGGCAACCCCACCAGGGAGGAATCGTCCAAACCCATCAGGATCACTCCCCGAAATTTCCCATCCGCCCCCTTCGCTCGCGAGGTCCCCTTAAACAGCGGCACCGCCCATTCCACCCCCTCCACCCCCCGAATCCGGTAAAGATCCTGGTCCGTCAGCGCCTTCACCTCATCCACATATTGGGTCTTCGCGTCCATCACCCAAATCGAAGCGTCATGCACGTCGTTGATCTGAGACGCGGTCCGGTTCATCAGGCCGCAAAAAATCGACACCTGATGCGACATCAGAAAAGTCGAAAAAGCGATCGCGAAGATCAGACCCAGGTATTTGGCCTTGTCGCCAGTCAGCATTTGCCAAGCAATATAGTTCACACTTTGAACTATAATCGAAAAGTCGAACACTGTTCAGCAAAGGAAAGATTAATGTCTTCTAATGCCGGCCAGTAGGATATCCACCTGTCGTTCGATCAGCCGCCCCTGCTCGATCCAAGGAAAGCTACGGATACTGATCTGCGCCGAAACTAACCCGTGGATCGAGACGAACAGCGACTGCGCCAATTCCTCCGGATCCTGGATCGCCGGCCGGACCTCCCCCGCCTCAATCGCTTCCGTCACCAGGGCCAGCAAGCACGCGAACGTCGTGTGACCATCTTTACGAAACGCGTTCAGGATCCGCTCGTCCCCGTCCCAACCGTCGGTCTTCAGAAACAGCAGCGAGTAATGATGAGGATTTTCCAGTCCAAACGCAATGTAGGCATGCAAACTCCGCCGCAAGCGGTCATGGATCGGCGAGCGATCTTCGCGAATGGCGTTCAGCCGGGCGCGGAGGACGATGAACGTCTCGCTGACTAGCTCGGCCACAATCGCCTGTTTGTCCGCAAAATAGTGGTACAGAATCCCCGTCGAGCAACCGGCCTTCTCCGCAATTCCACGGATCGAAGTGGCCTGGAAGCCGTCTCGAACAAACAGAGGACGAGCGGCATCCAGAATTTCCCGACGGAGGGACTCCCGATTTGCTTCACGGCGGCTTCGAATTGTCATTGAACCGTGTTCAATATAACAGAAAGCCGCGCCTTATGGGCAGCTTAGGTTGGGCCGATAGACCTGATGCAGGCGCGTCCCCGACGATCCGCCCTGCATGATTCCCCCGCCCGGCAGGTAAATCAGCCCATCCTGAAAGTGCAACCCCGTCACCCCATGCACCGGCTGCGGCATGTTCGGCAAGCTCGTCCACCGGTCGGTCTTCGGGTTATAAACGTCATGGTCCGGATGCACCCCGGTCGCAAATTCGCCCCCAAAGAAGTGCATGCAGCCATTCGCCGAAACCCCGTTCAGCCCGCCCCGCGCCTTCGGCAGCGTCGCCCCCTTGGACCATAGCCCCGTCTTCGGATCGAAAATCTCCACCGTGTCCGCCGCAATGCTCTGAAAGCCCCCGTCAAACCGCCCCCCCACCACGTACAGCTTTCCCTCATGCGCCAACGCCATCAAATGGTTCCGCTGCGTCGGCAAGTTCGGCAGCGTCGTCCATTCATCCTTGGCCGGGTCATAAACGGCAAAGTCCGCCCCTCGCGGAGGCCGCCCTCCGGCCACATAAATCTTGCCGTCGATCACCGCCGCCGCCCCGGCGCTCCGGGCTGTCGGCATCGGCGCTCGCGCCCGCCAGCTATTGGTCGCCGGTTCATACTCCTGCACCGTACTCACATACGCCGTATTAGCGTCCGTCTGCCCGCCGATGACATAAACCTTCCCATTGAACGCCGCTGGCATCAAATGATTCAACGCCACCGGCAACGGTGCCGCCACGGTCCAACTGTCTGTCGCCGTGTCATAAACCTGCACCGTATTCACCGACATCCGGGTCGACGGATACCCCCCAATCACATAGATCTTCCCATTCAGCCCCACCACCCCCATCTCCGAATTCGCCTCCGGCAACCCCGCCCGGCTGCCCCATCCCCCCGCCGCCGGCGAGGTCGGCGCGAGCAACGTCCGATTCGCAGCCACCGAGTCCACCGAAATCTCCAACTCTAACCGTCCCCGCTTCCCCGCCAACTCGCGGGGCAGCGGCCCCAGGTTCATCTGGTCCAGCCCCATGAACACGCTATGCGCCTGCGCCGCCTGCACCGGTATCGAAACTCCCCCCGCCGTCGCGTTGATCCGCCCTAAAGCCGCGTTCCGAAATCCTGTCCCAAACAGCACCAGATAAACGTCCTGCGACCCGTCCCCCACGTCCAGCGCCGCCGGTTCCCACCGCGTCGAACCACCAAAGCGCTCAAACAAATCCACCTGCTGTTGTTTGCCGAAAGAAGCGTAAACCGCAAACCCTGCCGGTGCGCCTTCACCTGAAGAGTTTGCCGTAAAAATCCCCGGCGCCACCCGGCCAATCCGCACGATTGCCGTCGCCACGGTCTCCCCGCCCCGTCGTAAGGCGATCGTCGCCGCTCCATCCGCCGCGCCCGCTGGCAAAACGAAACTCGCCTGCCCCGCCGCGATGGCTACCGTCGCCGCCGCGATTTCTCCCACCGTTATCGAATACCCGCCCGTCTCCGTAATCACCGGAGAAAAAGCAGTCGCGATCATGCCCGGTGCCAGCCCGCCGCCCCGTTCATAAGTAGCTGCCGAGACCACTGTCATTGTCGTCGTCTGCGCCATCATCTGCCAAGCCAACAAAACAATCCCGTATCGCCACATAAAAATAGAGTAAATCACCGCCGCCGCCCTAAGCGGGGCGCCCCCGGATTTTGCCTGCTGCTAGAGTCGGGGTATGCGATCTACCCTGTTTGCTCTGCTGGCCGTTTGCTGCGGGCTCGCGTTGTGGCTCTCGGCCGCCCGCACACTCACCCTGTGGATGGATAGCCTTCACACGCGGCAGCTAAAGTCGGAACCCGTGACGGAGGTCCGCTGGGACCGGACAAGCCTTGAGTTCAACGGCGTGCATCTGGACACTTTCACGACGGAAACCCTTCTGTCAGGCTTGGCCGTGGTCGCTGGGCCGGGTCCCCGAATGTCGCTCGAATATCAGGGGAAGAAATTCCCCTGCGGACCGGCCGGCTCTGCGTTCACCTTCTCCCCAGACCCCGGCGACATCGTCACGTTCTCAAGTGAGATCAGCCATTTTAGTTGGCACACGCCGCTCGAGATGAACTTCATGACGGGATCCGCTCCCTCGTGGCGGCGTCATCAGTATCGGCGGCTGACCTGGACCAAGCCGAGCCACGCAAGTCTAGAGATTCTATGGCGGATCGGCCAAGGCTACTTCGCCGAAGGCGGTTGGCGCCCCGAAGGACCCATTGCCTACGTTACAGCCGGTTTGGTGAGCGTGACGATTCACGAAGCGGTTTTGTAAGCCGCCGCCGTCGACTACACGCTGTAATTCACCAAAGTGACGGTTCAAACCCAGACGCCGGGGCTTCGTTCCAATTCCTGAGCGGTTATTTAGGATACGGATGGTGGTATGGGAAATAGGGCTTCAATAACCAGCGCGTCATTTGGGCAGATTGCTCGCCATGGCCCCTACTATTTTTTACATACAACAGAGTTCGCTCAAACCGGGACAACCCGTTTCTGTGCTGGCGCTTCTTACCTCGAACTGGCATTCTCCCGTCACGGCCGGGACGGATTGGGCAAGTGCTTGGAGCCAGTGGCTACCCACGTGCATGAGAGATGGCATGTTTCCAAATCTTTTGATTGGATTACTTTTCGTCGCTGGACTCACCTTCAGCCCTGCCACAGCCCAAGTCGTGATTCGAATCGCACCGCCTCTTGCCCAGGTCGAGCTTAGGATGGCGCGCCCTAGCCGAGATCATGTCTGGGTGCCCGGCTGTCAACGCTGGGACGGTGGAAACTTCGGCTGGGCTCCCGGCGGATGGGAACGGCCTCCGCGCCCCCGTGCCCGTTGGGTGCAGTCTGGCTATCAGTGTCAGCGCGGTGGTTGGGTCTTTGTCGAAGGCAACTAGTGCTGACAGCCGCTGGTCAAGTGACGAAGCAGAATTATCAACTCACAGCAAGCTTGTAAGGAAAGAACACCTATGTCATTGGGCATCTACATGATTGGCTACCTTCTCATGATCGCGGGAT
>Ga0163144_10026290_pt1 | contig 11323 bp, 10 predicted proteins | sample OliLak19BULKMAT1_FD_123175 | JGI IMG/M metagenome (GOLD analysis project Ga0163144, IMG submission 123175) | Freshwater microbial mat bacterial communities from Lake Vanda, McMurdo Dry Valleys, Antarctica - Oligotrophic Lake LV.19.BULKMAT1 | ecosystem: Environmental > Aquatic > Freshwater >... | reverse complement strand
GGGCGGGAGCGCGAGGAGTCGATACCCGCCCGGTTCGTGCAGGTGGCGGACGATGTCCTTTTCGCGTGTCGAGCGCTGGGGCGGGAGCGCGAGGAGTCGATACCCGCCCGGTTCGTGCAGGTGGCGGACGATGTCCTTTTCGCGTGTCGAGCGCCGATCACCCGGAGTCGTCATCGACATCGTCCGCCCGGTGGACGATCCGGGCGGGGTCGCGGGACTCGCGCCTGCCGGCCGGCCCCGAAATGGACATCAGCCGCGTATCACGCTCGCCAGCCTGCTGTCCGCGTCAGCCTGCTGTCGTCGCCACGCCGCGAGACGATCAGGAAGGCGCGCTCGAGCGATGGGCCAGGTACTCAAGCAGGTCGAGCTTGGTGACCACCCCTGCTGGGCGCTCGCCGCGAACCGCGACGACGGCCGACACGGTACCGCCGGACAGCAGCGCGAAGGCGTCATCCAGCGTGGCCGACGCCGCCACCAACGGGAGCGGTGGATCCATCACCTCGCCCACGGTCCGCTCGACGACGGATGGGTCGCGGTAGGCCCGGTCGAGCAGGCCCTTCTCGCTGATCGAGCCGACGAGGCCAGCGATATCGTCGCCCTCGGGCTCCTCCGACACGGGCAACTGGCTGATACCGAACTCCTGCAGTCGCGAGATGGCATCCCCCACCCGCTCCGTGGTCCGCGCCACGATGACCGCCGGCATATCCGGCCCGTGGTGGCGGTCGGCGAGGAGCGCCTCGATGCGCGTCGCCGCACCGGTCGTCGCGAGCAGGCCGTTCACCCGCAGCCACTCGTCGTTGTAGACCTTGGACAGGTAGCTCCGGCCACTGTCGGGCAGGAGCACGACCACGACCGCATCCTTCGCCGCATCGCTGCCGGCAAGGTCGCGCACGACCTCGCGCGCGGCGACCATCGCGGTCCCGCACGAGCCACCGCTGAGGATGCCCTCTTCTCGGGTCAGGCGGCGGGCCATCGCGAATGCGTCACGGTCACTGACCCGTACCCATCGATCGATGATGGCGGCGTCGTAGGTCCCCGGGATGAAGTCCTCACCGACGCCCTCGGTCAGGTACGGGCGCGCGGTGTCGCCGGACAGGATGGAGCCCTCCGGGTCGGCGCCGATGACCTGGATCGTCGGATTCCGCGCCTTCAGGGCGCGGGCCGTGCCGGAGATCGTGCCGCCGGTGCCGACGCCGGCCACGAAATGGGTGATGCGGCCCTCGGTCTGCCCCCACAGCTCCGGTCCCGTGGTGCGCTCGTGGGCGGCCGGGTTCTCCATGTTCCAGTACTGGTCCGGCTTGAACGCCCCAGGGATGTCGCGGGCGAGCCGGGCGGCCACGCTGTAGTAGCTCTCCGGCGACTCAGGCGCCACGTTGGTCGGGCACAGGACGACCTCGGCGCCGTAGGCCCGCAGGAGGGACTGCTTCTCCACCGACTGCTTGTCGGCCATGACGAAGATGCAGCGATAGCCCTTGAGCGCGGCGGCGATGGCCAGGCCATGACCGGTGTTGCCGCTCGTCGGCTCGATGATCGTGCCGCCCGGCTGGAGGAGGCCGGCGCTCTCCGCCGCCTCGATCATGGGCAGGCCGATTCGGTCCTTGACCGACCCGCCCGGGTTGAGCATCTCCAGCTTGGCGAGCAGCAATGGCTGGCGCTCCGCGGGACCCAGGTCGCGCACGACCCGGGTGATCCGGACGAGGGGGGTGTTCCCGACGAGGTCGAGGATGGACTCGGCGTACTGCATCGCGGCCGAGTATACGGGCGGGGCTCGGTCGAGCCGGCTTGGCGGACGCCGCGCCCTGCCGCGACCGCATCCGCTGGTCAGGCGTCGCGGTCCATGTCAAGCGTCGCGGTCCATGCGGCCGGGTTGCAGCAGGAGCCAGGTCAGGCGCCGTCGGAGCCGTCGCGGATGCTCAGGTGGATCCACGGTGCCAGGGTGGAGCGCCTCCACGACGGGCCCGAGTCGGGCGGCCAGGGCGTCGGTCATGACTCGGGCCAGAGCCAGCTCCTCACGCGATCCGGGCGCCGGCAACGGCGCGCCATCGGGCAGACCGGCCAGCTCGCGCACGGTCGTGGGCGGCAGGACCTGGGAGGCCATCCGCCGGCCGATGTACAGCTCCTCCGTGCCGGTCATCGCGAGCGGCACGATCGGGGCTTCGGTGCGCATGGCGATGATCGCCCAGCCGCTGCGCATCACCCCGAGCCGGCCCGGCGGACCACTGACCGTGCCCTCCGGCATCTGGGCGAAGACCGCGCCGTTGGCGATGACCGCCCGCGCCGAAGCGACGTGCTGCTCGATGCCAACGCCGCCGCGCCAGACCGGCAGGAGGCCACCGAGCTTGTGGATGAGCACCTCCCGCCAGCGTGCGGTGAACGTGGACGGGGCACTCCCCAGGAACCAGGCACGGGGCTCCGATGGGAGCGCGTGGATGACCACGAACGGATCCATCCAGCCGCGATGAGCGGCGGCCACGAGCAGGAAGCCGCCAGCCGGCAGATGCCCCTGGCCGGCGGTCGTGATGCGAAAACGCAGGAGGCCGAAGGCCACGAAACGGATGACGACGCGGAAGAGCCGGTAGAACCACGTCGCGTGGGCCTCCGGTGGCCGCCCGAGCCAGGCCAGGCCCTCGAGCACGCCGCCGCGCGCATCGGCCAACGCCTGCGGGCTGACGCGACCGGGTGGCGGCCGCCGCCGGGCGGCACCAGCCGCGGTCTGGTCCGGGTCTGCGGGCCCAACGGGTCCGCCGGGTCCCTCGTGCGGCGGCGGTTCGACGTCTGGAGCCGGCGTCACGGTCACGACGGTGGACGCGTGGGCTCCCCGTTCGCCGCATCGCGCGTGTCGTCATCGTCATCGAACGGGTCGGCGTCATCGTCATCGAACGGGTCCCCGACGTTGGCCCACGGTTCGTCGATCGGCTTGTACTTCCAGTCGTTGGGTCCGATGGCGCCCCACGTCGCGACGCCGGGCACGGACGGCGGCGGATCGTCGGCGGTAGCGCCCGGCCTGTGCCGAACGATCAGGACGACGACGGCGACGGCGATGAACGCCAGGCTGACCAGCTGGGCGACCGGGATGTCGAAGAACGTCCAGTTGCCGGAGCGCAGGTTCTCCAGCAGGAACCGAACCGCCGCGTACCAGATGACGAAGACCATGAACAGATCACCAGGGCGCAGCCGGTGCCGGAACCGGAAACCGAGCCAGATCAGCGCCGCTACGCCGAGCGCCCCGGACAGCGATTCGTACAGGAAGAGCGGGTGGAAACGCGTCGTCTCGAACGGGAAGGCATCGCACAGGTAGGCGCTGATGCGGTACTCGCAGTCGATCGGGATGCCCCACGGCAGCGTCGTCGGCGGGCCGTACAGCTCCTGATTGAAGTAGTTGCCCCAGCGGGCGATGGCCTGCATCACGAACACGGACGGCGCGATGATGTCCGCCCAGCGCCAGAACGAGACGCGCTTGACGCGCGTGATGACGATCACCGCGAGGATGCCCGTGGCGAGCCCCCCGTACGCACCCAGACCCGCGTACGGCGGCAGGATGATGGTGATCGGGTTGTCGGCGTACAGCGCCCACTGATCGATGACGTGATAGATCCGCCCGCCGATGAGCGCGGCGATGGCCACGATGATGATCCCGTTCCCGACGAGCTCGGGGTCCTCGCCGGCTCGCTTCGCGAGCCACGTGAGGAGCAGGTAGGCGGCCGCCAGGCCGAGCGCGTAGCCCAGGCCGTACCAGCCGATGGCCAGCGGGCCGATGGTCAGGGCGATGGGATCAGGGGTGGCAGAGAACATGCGCGGAGTGTAGCGGCCGGAGTCTCGCCGAGCCGCCTCCGGTATCCTTCGCGGCGGTGAACGCCGAATTCAACTGGTGGCTGCTTATCGTCGGGCTCGTGGTGGGAGCCGGGCTGGTCTGGCTCGTGCTGCTCGATTCGCGGCGGCGCGAGGACGAGGTGGGCGCGTCCGAACGGCCGGTCGAGGCGGCGTGGCTGTCGGCCGCTCTGGCGGACGAGGGCACATCGCTGTCGCCGGCGGTGGCGGAGCGCGTGCTGGAGCTCCATGCCGACTACCTGGCGACGACGGCGATGCCGGCCGACGCGTCCGTGCCGCCTGACGCGTCCGTGCCGCCCGACGCGTCCGTGCCGCCTGACGCTTCCGCGGAGCATCGTTCGACGACGCATACGCCGGAGGCCCACTCGGGCAGCTGAGATCTCCAGGCGCGCGCGGCAGTCCGTGCATGCGTCACGGCCCTCGGCGTGCGCGTCACGGCCCGATTTGCGCCCGGTGGAAGAGCCGGCGAATGAGCGGTCGGGCTCGCTCCACGAGGGTGAGCTTGGCCGACACTTGTGCCGCCTGGTGCAACGCGTCGCGAACGAGCGGGTACGGCCGATCGCCTGATCGTGGGCTCTGCCGTGGGGTGAAACACGACTCCGCAGGCCCGCAGGCCCGCAGGCCCGCAGGCCCGCAGGGCGCGAGGCCCGCGGGGCGCGAGGCCCGCGGGGCGCGAGGCCCGCGGGGCGCGAGGCCCGCGGGCGCGAGGGATAACGCCCAGGTGAGCGACCACCGCCAGACTCGCCGGTCATGGCGACCTCTGACCGGGCCCTGGATCGAGCTCGACGATTTGCCGAGGCGGATCGGCTCCGCGCCGGTCGCGAGTTGCGGACCGCTCGAACGGCAGCCGGCCTGTCGCTGCGTGTCGTCTCAGCCGCATGCGGCATCTCGGTCTCGCAGCTATCCCGCATCGAGCGCGGACGGTCGCCAGGCGTCGCGCTGGAGCAGTTGGCGGTGATCGGCGCGGTAGTCGGCCTGGATGTTCGGGTCCGGACGTACCCGGGCGGCGACGCGCTGCGTGATGCCGGCCAAGCCCGGCTGATGAACCGGTTCGGCGCGATCCTGCCGCCGATCGTGTGGCTGAGTTCGGAACGACCGCTGGCGATCGTAGGCGACCAGCGCGCCTGGGACGGGTCGATCGGCGGGCTGGATGGCATGGGCCGGTACCCGTCGCATCTCCGCGTCGAGGCCGAGACGCGGATCCACGACTTCCAGGCACAGGCGCGGCGGATCGCCCTGGAGGCGCGCGATGCTGGCGAGAAGTACGTGCTTGTCGTCGTCGCCGACACGCGGCTGAACCGCGATGCGATCCGCGCCGCCGGATCGGCGCTGCTGGCTGACTTCCCGATCCCGCCTCGTGTCGCCCTGGCGGCCCTGCGGGCGGGTCGCCACCCGGGAGGGTCCGCCATCGTCTTCGTCTGATGGATTTTGCACCCGGCGGAAGAGCTGACGAATGAGCGATCCGTGGGCGGCCGTGCGATGGGGCTCAGTGGTCAGACGTTGCACCGGGTGCAAGCTCCGACGATCGGGCGGGCAGGTCCGGTCGCTTGTTCGCTGGTTCTGCCGTGGGGAGCAACAGGGGTCGGCCGCGGGCCGCTGGGGCGGGGTCGGCCGCGGGCCGCTGGGGCGGGCCTCTGGGGCGGGGTCGGCCGCGGGCCGCTGGGGCGGGGTCGCGCCCCCGCTACAGGTCGCCGCTGATCACCGGTTCCGCGTCCAGGGAGGTCCCGCCGACCTCGACCAGCGAGACGCCGAAGGTCGCATCCCCGCTGAGGTCTCGGAGCGCGGCCACATCGCCGACCCAGTAGGCCAGGCCGCCGCCGAAGAACATCTTGCCCACCACCTGACGTTCGCCGCCCTGGACCACCCAGCAGCGGTACTCGCTGCCCGACGGGGCGGGCGCGAGATCCGTGGCCACGACGACCAGCTCGGTCGTCGTGGGCGAGAACAGGAGCGTCCCGGCCGTGGCCCCGCCGTCCGTTGCGGTCAGGGCCACGCGCTGGACGTCCGGCTCCTCCGTGACCGACAGGGTGGCGGCGGTCACCGCGCTCAGCTGCGAGATCTGGGTGTCCCGAGCCGCCAGCTCGGCATCGAGCCGCGCGCCCAGGAATGCGCTACTGGCGACCACCGAGATGACGACCGCGGCCGCGATGGCCGCGACCCACGGCAGGATCGCGCGGGCGGATGACCGTCGAGCGGACACGCCATCGACGGCTCCCGGGCCGGCCGTCGGCGCCGGTCCCGGGTGCGGGGTCAGGATGGGTGGTGTCGGGCCCGGCGCCCGGTCGACATCAGCCGCCGGGGCCTCGGCCACCGCCGATGGCACGTCCGTCCCACGCACCATCCCCTGCGCGCGCACCAGGTCGAGCGTTCGCGCGCGCAGATCCGCCGGCGGCGTCGTCCGGATGATGTCGCGCACGAGCGGTGCCTGGGCCGTCAGCGCGGCCAGTTCCGCGGCACACGACGAACAGCCCGCGACGTGCCCGGCCACGGCCGCGGCCACGGCGGTATCGCCGGCCATCAGCCGGTCCAGGCCGCCGGGTTCCAGCGCTGCCAGTTCGAGCGCTTCGAGCGCGTCCTCGTGATCCATCACCCTCGTCGTTTCATGATCCGGGGTCCATCCCCGGGTCGCTGAGGACCTGGCGGAGCCGACCGAGGGCTCGCCGTGTCCGGGTCTTGACCGTGCCCAGTGGCCAACCGAGCCGCTCGGCGATCTCGGACTGGCTGAGTTCGTCGCCATAGGCCATCGTGATGACCAGGCGCTCCTCGTCGGGCATCTCGGCGACGGCCCGCTGAAGCGTTGCACGCAACTCCCCGAGCGCGGCCACCGCCTCCGGTGCCGGGGCCGGCAGCGAGCCGCCGACCATCGCACCCTGCGCCAGCACGCGATCGAGCCCGTCCGCGTCCGCCTCGTGCCCGCCGACCGAGGCGGCCGACGAGAGCGACACGAGCGTCGGTCGGCGCCCCGCCGCCCGCAGTCGATCGACGGTCCGATTGCGGGCGATCGTGTGCAACCACGCCGCCAGCGACCCGATCGTCGGATCGAACGTCTCCGCCCGGTTCCAGCACGCCAGGAACGTCTCCTGCACGACCTCCTCGGCAAGCCCCCGATCCGCTGTCAACCGACAGGCCGAAGCGAAGACCGCGTCGGCGTGACGGTCGTAGAGCGCGGCGAGGGCCGAGTGCGAACCAGCCACGACCTCACGCATGAGGGCAGCCTCGTCGCTCCGGTCCGTGACCGATCCCTTCATCGGATACGTCGAGCGGCGTGTGCCCGGTTTCGCGACGGGCTCACCAATCGTCGGCGCCGATCCGGCGCGGGCCGCAGGCCAGGGTCCCGGATGGTGCGTGGGCCTCGAGGCAGGTCACACCGTCCGTGCCGACCGTCGCGTCGTGGGACGTGCCCGCGGGCAACTCCAGGCGATCGCCCCGGGCGAGCTCGATGGTCGTGTGGCCGCCCCCGGCCGCCCCCGCCAGCCCGAAGCGGATGGACCCCGACGCGACCACGATGACCTTGTCATAGGTGTGGACGTGGGCCGCGTATCGATCGCCCGGCCCGTTGGACCAGGCGCCCGGGTCCAGTCCTTGCGCGGCCAGCCTCGCGCGCAGATCGCCAGCGTCCACGACTCGCTCAGCCTACCGTGGACACGCCGATGAGCGTGCCGATGAGATAGGTCACGACAGCGGCGCCCAGGCCGATGAACAGCTGCCGGAACCCAGAGAACAGCAGGCTGCGGCCGGTCAGCAGGCTCACCCCGGCACCGACGACGAACAGCGCCACGAGGCTCAGGGCCAGGCTGGCCAGGATGTTGCCGGTGGTGCCGCCGAAGAGGAACGGGATGACCGGCACCGCCGCGCCCACCGCGAAGGCCAAGAAGGAGCCGAAGGCGGCGCCCCACGGCGAGCCCAGCTCCTGCGGGTCCAGGCCCAGTTCCTCGCGCACGAGCATGTCGAGCGCCTGTTCCTTGTTGGCGAAGATGCGCTTGGCGATGGTCGCTGCCTCGTCCTTGGTGAAGCCCTTGGCCCGGTACGAGGCCGCGAGCTCCGCCTCCTCCTCCTCTGGCATGGCCTCCATCTCGGCCCGCTCCAGGGCGATCTGGCGCTCGAACAGCTCACGCTGGCTCTGCATGCTGATGTACTCGCCGGCGGCCATGCTGAATGCTCCGGCCAGCAGGCCGGCGATGCCCGCCAGGAGGATGAACGACGGGTTGGCGGTCGCCGCGCCGGCGACGCCCATGACCAGCGCGAGGTTGCTGACCAGGCCGTCGCTGACCCCGAAGATGACCGCGCGCAGGGTGCCCGACCGGCTGCTCTTGCGATGCCAGGACTCGCCCGCCGCGACCGCCGCGGCCGATGTCGCGGCCTGCGCGGCAGCCACACCGTCCCGGCCCGGGTCGGAGACCGCGGCACCGGCGGCCAGGCGATCCCAGATCTCGGCATGCTCGCGCTCATCGGCGGCGATGGCCGCGACCTCAGGCGAGCCGCCCTGACTCTCGTAGATGCCCTCCTCATCGCCCTCGAGGGCCTTGACCAGGTCGGCGACCGCCCGGGTCCCGAAGACGCGCGCCACGGCGATGATGAAGCGCACGCGCATCCGTGGCCCATCGGGCTCGGGGACGTCGATGCCGAGCGCACCCAGCCTGGTCGCCCAGATGTCGGCATGGCGGCGCTCGTTGGCCGCGATCCGGGCGAACGCCGCCGACCGCACGGGGTCCTTGTCGATGGTCGTCAGCGCGTCGTACAGGATGGTCGCGTCGCGCTCGAGCTTCAGGTTCTCCAGGCTCGTCGGCGCGTCGATGGGTGGCACGTGCCCATCCTAGCGGGCATCTAGACTGCGAGGATGACGCGGGGTCCCCTGTACCTCTCCGGCGACGATGTCGAGGCGTGCATGCCGCCCGTCGCCGAGCGCATCGCCCTCGCCCAGCGGACGATGACGGCGCTCGTCGCTGATGCCGAGCTGCCACCCAAGATCGGCGTCCACCCTCGACCGGCGGGCTCGTTCGCGCACGCCATGCCGGCCTCCCTGCGACTGGCCGGCAGCGACGCGACGATGGCGGGCGACCTGCTGGGCATCAAGTGGGTGACCGGGTTCCCGTCGAATCGGGCGGCCGGTCTGCCGGCCATCGCGGCGATCGTCGTCCTGAGCGATGCGACCACGGGCCGACCGGTCGCGATCCTCGACGGCGGGCCCATCACCGCCCAGCGCACGGCGGCCGTATCCGGCGTCGCCATCGCCCGGTTCGCCGACGCGTCGCACCGACCGGCCCCGACCGTCACGATCATCGGTGCCGGCGTCCAGGGCGCGAGCCACCTGGCGGTCGTCGGGCACCTGCTGCCGGGCGCCACGGTCCTGGTCCACGACCGCCACCCGGAGCGGGCGTCGGCACTCGCCGAGGCAGCTCGCGAGACGCCGGGCATCGCGGCAGCCACGGCCGTCGCCGACGCGCGGGAGGCCACGAGCGCCGCCGATGTGGTGGTCACCTGCGCGTCGTTCACGGATCCGGCGGCGCGCCAGGCGATGACCGGCGAATGGCTGCGTGACGACGCCCTGGTCATCCCCGTCGACTACGCGACGATGTGCGCGGCCTCGGTCGCCCGGGACGCCGCCCTGTTCCTGGTCGACGATCGCGGGCAGTTCCTGGCAAATCGGGAGGCGGGCCAGTTCGATGGCTACCCGGACCCTGGGACGACGTTCGGCGAGGCGATCCTGGCCGGCGCGCCGCGTCCAGCGGGCGGTCGGGTCGTGGCCACGCACCTTGGCGTCGGCCTCGCCGATGTGCTCTTCGCCGACGCCATCGTGGCCCTCGCCCGGGCGGCCGGACGCGGCGTCCTCCTCCCCGGCTGAGCAGCCGGCGACCGGGGACGCCACACTGTCCAGCGCAGAAGGAGTCGTGGTGCGCATCGTCAAGCGGTCCCTCGCGGTGGGCCTGGTCGTCGTCCTCGTCGTGGTCGTCGCGGCCGTCGGCGGACTGGTGTACCTCACCGGTCGGGCCCTGCCGCAGGTGAGCGGCACGATCCCGGTCAGCGGCCTCGACGGCGAGGTCCAGGTGCGACGGGACGCCAGTGGTATCGCCCACATCTCGGCGACGACCCCACACGACCTGTTCCTGGCCCAGGGCTTCGTCCACGCTCAGGAGCGCATGTGGCAGATGGAGGTCTGGCGCCACATCTCGGCGGGCCGCGTGGCCGAGCTGTTCGGCGAGGACCAGCTGGACACCGACCGCTTCATCCGCACGCTGGGCTGGCGCCAGGCCGCGGAACGGGATCTCGCCTCGGTCGCGCCCGAGGCGCTGGCGATCCTGGAGGCCTACGCCGAGGGCGTGAATGCCTGGCTCGATGCGAATCGCAAGAGCCTCGGCCTGTCGTGGATCGTGCTCGGGGTCGAGCCCGAGCCATGGACCGTCCTGGACACCCTGACCTGGGGCAAGGTCCAGGCCTGGAATCTTGGCGGCAACATGGACAGCGAGCTGTTCCGGTACCTCGCGGACGCGCGGCTGGGCGATCCGGCACGGACCGACGAGCTCTTCCCGGCATACCGCGATGGAGCGCCGATCATCACCCCGGGCGATGACATCAGCGACGCGGAATTCGCGGACGGCGCGGCGGGCGCGACCGGCGCCACGCGCGCGACCGGCGTGACGGGCACGCCAGACGACGCGATCGAGAAGCCGCTGCTCGACGCGCACGCCCAGGCGTGGCGTGAGGTGGCGACCCTGTCCGACGGCCTGCTGGCCATGGCCGGCCTGGACCAGGCCGATGGGCTCGCCTCGGACCACGGCATCGGCTCCAACGACTGGGTCGTGGCGCCCGAGCGCTCGCTGACCGGCGGCGCCCTGCTGGCCAACGACCCGCACCTGGGCATCTCCATGCCATCCATCTGGTTCGTCAACGGGCTGCACTGCACGACCGTCGGCGACGCCTGCCCGTACGACGTGGCCGGGGTCAGCTTCCCGGGCGTGCCTGGCGTGGTCCTTGGCCACAACGCCCGCATCGCGTGGGGTGCCACGAACGCCGATCCGGACGTCCAGGACCTCGTGATCGAGACCCCCGACCCGGCCGATCCGACCCGCTACATCGGCCCCGACGGCGAGTCCCTCGCCTACCTCATCCGGACGGAGACGATCGCGGTCGCCGGCGGCGAGCCGGTCACGATGGACATCCGCGAGACCATCCACGGTCCGATCCTCAATGACGTCGACGACCGGCTGACCGATGCGCCGCTGATGGCCCTGCGCTGGTCCGGGATCCACCCCGGTGCTGGCCCGGATCGGACGTACGAGGCCATCCTGGGCCTGAACACGGCCGCCGACTTCGACGACTTCCAGGCGGCCCTGGCGCTGTACGGCGCGCCATCGCAGAACTTCGTGTACGCCGATGTCGATGGGCACATCGGCTACCAGCTGCCAGGTTTCGTGCCCGTCCGGGCCGATCCCGGCGACCGCGGCCTGCGCCCGGTCCGGGGCGACGATGGCAGCGGCGAGTGGGTCGGCCGTGTCGC
>Ga0163144_10026289_pt1 | contig 11323 bp, 10 predicted proteins | sample OliLak19BULKMAT1_FD_123175 | JGI IMG/M metagenome (GOLD analysis project Ga0163144, IMG submission 123175) | Freshwater microbial mat bacterial communities from Lake Vanda, McMurdo Dry Valleys, Antarctica - Oligotrophic Lake LV.19.BULKMAT1 | ecosystem: Environmental > Aquatic > Freshwater >... | reverse complement strand
CCCCGTGCCGTGTTCCTCTTCCTTCCAGAATTGCGCCCCGCCCGCGCCGCAGCAGAACGAATTCTTCTTGTTGCGCGCCATCTCGCTGTGCTGAATCCCCAGCGCATCCAAAACCTTGCGCGGCTCATCGATCACGCCATTATGCCGCCCCAAATAGCACGGGTCATGGAACGTTACATTCGGGCCTTTGGTCGAATTCTTGGCAGTGAGGGGGAGTTTGCCCGCGCCGATAAGTTCATCAATCAACTCGGTATGGTGAATCGTCTCGTACTCGCCGCCGAATTGCTGATATTCCTTGCCGATGTTGTGATAGCAGTGCGGGCAAGTCACGACAATACGCGGCGGCTTAGCGGCGTTGAGCGTCTCCACATTCGCCATCGCCATCCCCTGATAGATGTCCTCGCGTCCGGCGCGACGGGCGGCATCACCGGTACAGGTTTCGGATTCGCCCAGCACGGCGAAATTGACCCCGGCTTTGGTCAAGATTTTCACCAGAGCGCGGGCGGTCAGCATCGCACGCGGATCATAACTGACCGCGCAGCCCGTCCAGTACAAAATGTCGTAATCGGGGTTTTCATCTACGGTTGGGACGGCGAACTCTAAGCCCTTCGCCCACGCAAAGCGGCTTTCTGGGCTACCCCACGGGTTGCCTTGACGCTCCATCCCACGGAAGGCGACTTCCAATTGCTCAGGGTAAGCGGCCTCCATCATGGCCTGATCACGGCGGATATTCAGGATGTCGTGCATCGGCTCGTTCCCGACGGGGCAAATATCGACGCACGCGCCGCATGAGGTACACGCCCACACCGCCGACTCGCTAATCGCCAACCCCAATAGCAGCGGTGACGGCTCACCTGAGGCGAGTCCGAGTTGGTTGTCTTTAATCAGATAGCGCTTGTTGATTTCCAACGCCGACGGCGACAATTCCTTGCCCGTGACATAGGCCGGACAGACATCTTGACACCGATTGCACTGAATACACGCGAAACTATCGAACACATTGGTCATCGGCAGATCGAAAATCGTCTTTGCGCCGAATTGCTCGACATTCTCATCTTCGAGGTCGAGTTTTTGCATCTCGCCCAAGCTGGTCTTTTCCGGCTTGGTCAGATAATTCAACGGAGCCATGAAAATATGGGCGTGCTTGCTCTGCGCGAAATACGGGGTGAATAGCAAAATGCCGCCCAATGCCGTCCACCAGAACATACTCCGCAGCAGAATCAGGCCGTCGGCGTTCACGCCGCTGAAGATGGGCGAAATCGCCGAGGCAAACGGCATGAACCCATCAAAACTGCCGTGCTGTGCGACTGATACCGCCTCACCCAGAAAGCGTGCGCCGACATGCAATAGGATGAATAGCGCGACAATCAGCGAGTCGGTCTTAATCGCACCGGCTGCGACTTTGGGGTGCAACAGGATATTGTCATGGAACGCCAATTCCTTCTTGGCGGGCAAGACAAATCGGCGGGCGATAAAGTAGGTTACGCCGACCAGCACCGCCACGCTGAAAACATCGCCCAGCAAACGGTAGCCGTCATAAATCAGGCCGAATTGCTTGAGAAAGTCCTCAAAGCCGGGGATGAATCCCCACAGAACGTCCAACGCATTGACCAGAAAATAGTAGGTGAAGCCCCACACCACCGCGAGGTGGAATAGGCTGCTCACGCGGCGAGTCTTGAGCGTGGTTTTCTGTGACAGATAGACGGTCAGGGCGTTGAGGGCGCGTTTGGGCAGATTATTGAGCGCCAGCTTGCCCTGTCCGCGCCCGATAATCTGGGCGATTTCCAACATCCCCTGATAGGTCGCGCCGATGGCGAGGATTGCTAGGAGGATGAAGGCCATTTTTTCAAAGGTCGTTAACATAGGAAAGTTCCTTGTTTAATCTAAGGCAAACTTTCCCCTAGTGTACCCGATTCAGATGGATTAGAGCAAAGATAAAACTGCAAAATAAACCACAGAGAACACAGAGAGAAACGAGAGAAAAATGTTCTTCTCTGTGGCCTCTATGACTCTATGGTTCATATTTTTTGTAATTCTACGAAAGATTGAAATTTGGCGAAGATATTGATCCGTAGGGACGGCATTCTTGCCGTCCGTTTTCGCAATAGACGGTGGACGACTAGAAGCGCGTTCCTACAATCGGACGACAATAACCCCGCTTATCTGAAAGCACCGTACCCTAAAAATCACCCAAAGCACGAAAGATAAACCCGCCTGATGCTGGCTCTATGGCATTGGGTCGCGCCTTATACTGAATTTATAGACGGCAAACTGGGAAAGAACCGGCAAACGTCAGAGTAACCCTCGATACTCTGATGGCACGGAATCTTTCCCAGTTTTGCTTCAAACTAGGAGCATTAACCATGACTCATACAGGGCGCTTTCTTGCGCCACTCATCTTCGCTTTCCTAATTCTTATGGCGCTCATGACCGCACCTGTTGGCGCACAAGTCAATGACCCTGACATCACGCTAGGTGTCACCTGCCTCGCAGATCAATCAGCACGCTTCACAATCGCCAATCAAGGCGGAAATATGAAGTCTGACGGCAGTTATGTCGTCGTGCAATCCGATGGGGCATCGGCCACCAGTGGATTTCGGTTGACATCAGGTCAAAATATTTCGTTTGACTCGGCTGGCGATACCCGCGTTGATGTCACTTATAGCACCTCTACCTTACAATACCTTCGCCAAAATCCGATTGATACCATCCATCATCAGCGGACACGGCAGGCCGTGTCCCTACAATAAAAACCCGTCGCGGGAGGATTCGTAGGGACAACGCCCACGTTGTCCGTGATAATCAAAATTGGCGAAGGTATTGGCAGTGCATTAGACGGGGGTTTTAACCCTCGGTGACGGATTTGTGAGACTTCAATTCTAAAAGGTCGCCACACTCACTCAAGTGAGGCTATCCCCAGAGGCTATCCATATTCACCGATACCCCCAGCGCTGCGGACATGAAAGCCTCCCCCGCCCCAAAATCACCAACGCGGGAAAAACCATCGTCTTGTCGCGCCCATACTTCGATAAATTGGGCTTCGGGGTCAACAATCCAATACTCGCGGACGCCGTAGCGCTCATATAAACCAAATTTTTTGCCGCGATCTTGACGCGCCGTGGATGGTGACAGGACTTCAATCGTCAAATCTGGCGCACCACGCAGATATTTCCCTTGCTCACGGACACAAGCACTGTCGGGGGCAAGCCATAGCACATCCGGCTGCACGGTGTTGTACTCATCCAACACCACATCTACCGGCGCAATCATGACTTTTCCACCGTTGGCAACCCGATTCAAGAGCATGGCGAGTTTCAACACAAGGTCTTGATGTTCTAACGACGGCGGACTCACAACAATCTCCCCATCAATCAAGTCGGTGCGCTGCATCGTCTCCGAGCGCATCACATAACGCGCCGAAGGGATGCGGGTCTGTGCTGGTGCAACCATGAAAAAAGCCCCTATTACACTGCCTATCAGTATAGCTTAGGATTCATCGCCCATCAGCGGTTTTTCCATCCAGACGGTCTTGCGCCCGAGGCCAAAGGTTTCGGAGCGGATTTCCTGATAGCCCAGTTTTTGATAATAGGCGCGATTCGACTGCATTTTTTCGTTGGTACGTAAACTCATGGTCGTCTTTCCGAGCGCACGGGCGTGAGATTCGGCAAAATCCAACAGGAGCTTGCCTACCCCGCGTTTTTGCCGCGATGGGTCAACCGCCAGCGTGTCGATATAGACCGACTCGTCCTCCGGCCAGAGCGCAATCACGCCGAGGATTTCCCCGCCTTCAATGGCGAGGTGAACATAGCCATCTTCAATCCGCGACATGTAATCGGTGTCCAATGCAAACGGTCTGCGCCCGATAATCTCTGTCCACGGGCTGAAGGCGGCCTGTACGCACGCGGTCACGGCCTCTAAATCGGCATCGGTTGCCAAACGGATACAGGCATCTAAAAATCCATCCATCACGGTTGGCGCTCCCACAATTTACGCCGCAGTTGTTGAATATAGGCTACAGAATCATCCATGTCTGCCCGATGTTCCAAGCCGCCCGCCAAACCACGCTCAATGACCTGTGCAAGCGCGGGGTAATTTTCGCTCGGATTCAATAATGCAGATACTTCGCTATCAGGTATCGTTTCCGCTGTTAGGGGTAGTGCGTCGGAATCAGGCCATATAGAGACGACCAAACGTAAGAAATCCTCAACACTGCGGCCTTCCTGCTCGGCCCGTTTGAACAACTCTTGGATCAATTCTTCATCTTCAATGACAAATGCACTCATGGGTATTGTTTCCCTTAGTATGCAGTTTTCTTCCATTATATCCTGAATCCCACCCCTTACAGCGGTTGCCGGAGTCCGTGAGCAGGGCAAATGCATCAAAATTTAGATGAGAGAAGAAAATGGTACAGGGTGAGGGACGCGCCGTTGCGCGTCCCTACCATAATCGTCATTCGTAGGGACACCCAACGGGGTGTCCGCCGAAATTTGAGATTTGATGCGGTTGCCGGAGTCCGTGAGGTGGGCTATTGGGAAATGATTAGAAAGCCGAAATTTTGTGCGAATTTCGTAAGTAGGGTAAAGTTTGGGGTGTCTGAACCAAAGGCGTATAATCTGACGTATCATGTTACGAGCGTTAGTGTTTAACGCGCCTTTTTTTGTCTCGCAAAACCCTATGGAGGACGCGACATGGCTTTTTCTGCACCCCGTACCCCTCGCACCTTGACCGTGATGCTGGTCATCATGGCCTGTCTGCTCGGGCTGACTGCGCTGCCAGCCCATGCTCAAGGCGGAACCCTCACCATCGGCACGAACGCACCGGTCAACCTAGACCCCGCGCTCGGCTCCAACGACCCCGAAATTTTGTTCAACCACATGATTTACGATTACCTGTTTGATGTCAGCGTCACCAACGAAATCGTGCCGAACCTCGCCAACGGGTATGGCATCAGCGAGGACGGCTTGACCTATACCATCAGTTTGCTGCCCGAAGTCTGGTTCCACGACGGCACGACCTTTGACTCGGCGGATGTGCTGGCGACCTTTAATCGCCTCGTGACGATTGAATCGCCCGCGCTTGGCCTGCTGTCTGGCGGGGATTTCACCATCGCCGCGCCCGACGCGACTACCGTGGTCTTTACCCTGACCGCCCCCAACGCCGATTTCATCTACGGCCTCGCGGGTCGTCTGGCATTCATGCTGTCTGAAGAAGTCGTTGAGCCGAATGTCTTGATTGAAGGCGACGGCGCACTGGCGAACTTCAACGGCACTGGCCCATTCGTCTTGACCGAATACAAGCCGGGTGAAAGCGCGACCTTCGTCCGCAATGAAATCTACCACGCATCCGATAATGTGCTGTTGGATGAAGTCGTCCATGTCTATATCGAAGACCCATTGGCGCAAATCGACGCCCTGACCAGCGGCGCGGTGGACTTCATCTTCAAAGTGCCGGTAGACCAAGTGGGCGTGCTGACCGATGCCGGCGTGAACGTCCTGTCCGTCCCCACCAACCAGCACCCGGTCATCCGCATCCGCACCGCCGAGGGATTCCGTGGTGAAGATGTCCGCATCCGCCAAGCCCTCAAGCTGGGCATTGACCGCGACGAACTGAACGAATTGGCGCTGGACGGCCTCGGAACCGTGGGCAATAACGACCCGATTGGCCCGCTGTACGGCAACTATTACGCCCCGATTGCACAATCCTATGACCCTGAAGCCGCTTGTGCGCTGATTCTGGAAGCCACCGGCGAGGAACGCATCAGCTTCGACTTCTATGTGGTCGATGCGCTGGGCTACCCTGACCTCGCCACCATCATGCAGCAACAGTGGGAAGCCGCCTGCATCGACGTGAACATCCTCGTCCGCCCAGAAAATGTCTACTACGGCGACAATGAGTGGCTCGACCAAGAACTTGGCCTGACCGGTTGGGGCAGCCGTCCCATCCCGCAACAATATCTGCTGGAGGCTTATATCACCGGCGCGCTGTATAACGAGAGCAACTTCAGCGACGCGGATGTCGATGCGCTGACCGCTGAGGCGACTCTGACGGTTGACCCGTCGGCGCGTGCGGCGATTTATCAGCAAATCGCGGCGGCTTTCGCCGAGCGCGGCGCGATTATCGTGCCGTTCTTCGCCCCGATGATTGGCGCGACCAGCACCCGCGTTCAAGGCTTGAACATGAACCCGTTCCCCGGCCTGACCGACCTGCGCGGCGTCAGCGTCTCGGAATAGAAAGATAAGCCCTCACCCCAATCCCCTCTCCCTCATGGAGAGGGGTATATTGTCCGACTTTTGACCGTCATCAAGGTCGGGAGGGGGATGAGGGCTATCTCTAAACTCATGATCCGTTTCCTAAGAATCCTCCTGCAACGCCCGCTGACCTTCATCGGCATGATTCTGACCGTGTTGTTCGTGCTGATGGCGTTACTCGGCCCGAATGTTGCACCGTACCCGTTCGATGATTTCGTGCGCGATACGGCGGGCAAAGTTATCAAGCGCGTCCCGCCGTCCGCTGAGTTTTTGTTCGGGACAGACAAACTGGGGCGCGACATCTACAGCCGAGTATTGTGGGGCGCACGCGACATCATCGGGCTTGCAGGGCTGGCGACAGCGCTCTCGGTCACATTTGGGACGATGATTGGCCTCGCTTTAGGCTATCGCGGCGGCTGGGTGGATGAGGTCGTATCGCGCCTATTCGACAGCCTCCTGAGCATCCCCGCGATGGTGTTGGCGTTGGCCGCGCTCGCCACGTTGGGCGCATCCCCCGGCGCAATCGTCGCCGTGATTGTCCTGCTCTATACCCCGATTGTAGCGCGAGTCATCCGCAGCGCCGCCCTCGGGTTGCGGAGCGCCGGATACGTCGAAATCGCCCGCCTGCGCGGGGAATCCACCGCGTATATTTTGTTTCGAGAGATACTCCCCGGCGTCTTGCCCGCCCTCGCGGTAGAGGCGGCGCTCCGGTTTAGTTACGCCATTTTTTTGACCGCTTCTTTGGGATTTTTGGGGCTTGGGGTGCAACCGCCGTCGCCGGATTGGGGGCGGATGGTGTATGAAGCCCGCTTAGATTATGCCCGTGCGCCGTGGGGCTTGTGGTTTCCGGCGGGGTCGATTGCCCTACTGGTCATCAGCGTCAATTTGACCGCAGACGGCCTGCGCCGCGTGTTCCGGTATGAGGGAAGCGTGATATGACCGCCGTCCTAGAAGCGCGTGAGTTGTCCGTGCAATATAAAATCGGGCGCGATTGGCTGACCGTCCTCAACAATATCTCGTTGACCTTGCACGCGGATGAGATTCACGGCTTGGTCGGCGAATCGGGCAGCGGCAAGACCACGCTCGGCCTGTCGCTGATGCGCTATCTGGACGCCAATGCGCGGATTGCGGGCGGCCAAATCCTCTTGGATGGGGACGACCTCGCGCCGCGCACCCCCGCCCAGATGCGCCCGATATGGGGCAGTAAATTGGCCTATGTGCCGCAGAATCCGCTGGCCGCGCTCAACCCGTCATATACCGTCGGTGAACAAATCGCGGAAATCCCCCGCCAGCACATGGGCATGAATCGCCCAGACGCCGCCCGCCGCGCCGTCGAGATGTTGCGCCGCGTCAAAATCGCAGACCCAGAGGTGGTCGCCACGCGCTACCCGCATCAATTGTCAGGCGGGATGCGTCAGCGTGTGGCGATTGCGATGGCCTTAGTCACCGAGCCGCGCTTGTTGGTCTTAGATGAGCCGACCACCGCTCTAGATGTCACGACACAAGCGGTCATCCTAGACCTATTCCGCGAATTGATTCATGATAATCAGGCGGCGGCCTTATACGTCAGCCATGACCTCGCCACCATCGCGCAATTGTGTGAGCGCGTGACCGTGCTATACGCTGGGGAAGTGGTCGAAAGCGCCCTCGTGCGCGACTTGTATAAGCGCCCGCTGCACCCGTATACGATTGGCTTACTTGCCAGCCGCCCTAGCGCTCATACCGCATTCGTCGGCAATGAGACGCGCCTTCCAGTCATCCCCGGCGTTGCGCCGTCGCTATCAGAGCGTTCCTCGGCTTGCACGTTTGCGCCGCGCTGTCCGCTGGCGATTGAGGTCTGCCGGACGCATAAGCCGCCGCTGGAATCCGCCGATGACGGGCGGACGGTTCGGTGTCATCGCTGGAAAGAGGTCGCGGCTGGGACGGTAAATCCCCTCACCCCCCAACCCTCTCTCCCACAAGGGGGCGAGGGGGAGGATGTGAACGCTGAGAAATTCCCCACATTGGCGGATGATAGCCAAAAGCCTCTCGTTTCTGAGAAGCCTCCCTCGCCCCTTGCAACAGAAATTGGCGTTGGTTCGAGCCAAAAGTCCCCCTCGCCCCTTGTGGGAGAGGGGCAGGGGGAGAGGGCAGTCCTCCACGCCACCGCCCTCTCCAAAAACTTCCGCGAGGGCGGCTTGTTCGCACGCCTTACCCGCCGCGCCCGCGCCGTCCATGCAGTTGATGCGGTCAGCCTACACGTCAACCGCAAATCGACGCTCGGATTGGTCGGGGAATCCGGTAGCGGAAAAACCACCCTCGCCCGCCTGATTGTCGGGCTAGAATCGGCTGATTCAGGCGACATCGCGCTGATGGGCGTAGACATCCCGCAGCCGCTGGATTCGCGGCCAGCGTCCGCCCTCGCCCAACTCCGGTTGGTGATTCAAAACCCCAATGAGGCGCTCAACCCGTATCAGACCGTCGGCTATGGAATCGGGCGGGCGGTACAGAAGGCCATGCCGAATTTGGCCGCTTACGAAATCCGTGACCGCGTGCTGTGGTTGCTCGATTCGGTGCGCTTGCCCGCCACCTTGATTGACCGCTTGCCGTCAGAACTCAGCGGCGGCGAGAAACAGCGAGTTTCCATCGCCCGCGCATTTGCCGCCCAACCCGCCCTGATTCTGCTGGATGAGCCGACCTCCTCGCTTGACGTATCGGTGCAAGCCGTCATCTTGAATCTACTGAAAGATTTGCGGGCGGAGCGTGGGGCGTCCTATCTGCTCATCTCGCATGACCTTGATGTGGTGGCATATCTGGCCGAGTGGATGATTGTGATGTACCTCGGTCAAATGGTCGAGGAAGGCACATCGGCGCATGTGACCGGCTTCCCCTCGCACCCGTATACCGAGGCGCTGGTCTCGGCTGTCCCGTCCGCCGACCCAGCCGCGCGGCGCGGCTCGATTCGGCTTGAGGGAGAAGTCCCCAGCGCCCGCGATTTGCCCACCGGTTGCCGATTCCACACCCGTTGCCCGCGCTATCTGGGCGACATCTGTAAGACGCACGAGCCGCCGCTGCGTGACGCTGGGGACGGTCACAAAATCCGTTGCCATATCCCGATTGAGGAGTTACTTCACTTGCAAACCTCACCCCTAAATCCCCTCTCCATAGGGCGAGGGGACTTGTCACATCCGAAATTAGACTCCCCCTCTCTCAGGGAGAGGGGGCTGGGGGGTGAGGTTTGACCCCTTTCCTCATCCGCCGCGTGATTTTATTGGCCGTGACGATGATTTTCACATCGGCGCTGATTTTCGGCCTGACGCAAATCCTCCCCGGCGATGTCGCCCGCCTGCAATTAGGGCGCGAGGCGTCGCAAGTCAGCCTAGACGCCTTCCGTGAGCGCTACGGCCTGAATGACCCCGTGCCGATGCAATACGTCAATTGGCTGGGCGGATTCCTCAGCGGAGATTGGGGGGTGAGCTATAGCGCGGGCAACCCCGCCGTGCGCCCGCTGGTCATAGACCGACTGGGCAATACCTTACGCTTGGCGGTCTATACCCTCATCCTGAGCATCCCGCTGTCGGTGGTGTTGGGAGTCATCTCCGCGCTCAGAGAAGGGTCTTGGCTGGATAACCTGATTTCGTTGGTATCGCTGTCGGTGGTCGGGCTGCCAGAATTTGTGACCGGAATCGTCTTGATTAATGTCCTCGCGTTGGGGTTGGGGTGGTTTCCGCCGACCTCGCTCATCATGCGTGACATGGTTTTTGGCGATTGGATTCGGATTCTGACTCTGCCCGCCATCACCGCCAGTTTTGTCCTGCTGGGCTATGTCGTCCGCATGACCCGCGCCGGGGTGCTGGAAGAACTCAAGCAGCCGTATGTCCGCACCGCCGCGCTGAAAGGTCTGCCCGCCCGCGTGGTGATTTTCAAGCACGTCCTCCGCAACGCCCTGATGCCGACCATCACCGTCATCGCCCTCAGCGTCGGCTGGCTGATTGGCGGCCTGATTGTGATTGAGAACGTGTTCAGCTACCCCGGCCTCGGCGCGCTGATGGTCGATGCCGTCGGGCAAAAGAATATCCCGCTACTACAAGCCTGCGTGATGGTGGTGATTTTCTTCTTCGCGGTGGCGAATCTAATCGCCGATGTCTTATATGCGCTGTTGAACCCGCGCATCCGGTTAGGGTGAACGCGCCGAATTTGCGCTATACTATTTAAAATCCTGTTTCAGCTTCTACAGAGATTCTCCTACTATGGCCGATAATCCAGACCGTCCCGCGACCCTATCCGGTAACATGAAGCGCCCCTCGGCGACGATGGTGCGCCGCGTCATCAATCGGCTAGAACAGGCCGTCGGCGCAGACCGCAGCACCCCGGAAGCCATCGCCGCCCTCAGCAAGATCGCCTCGACCCCGTGGCTGATTCAGCAGTTCATGGACGGCGCAATCGACCTCGAATCCGAGTTGTTCGAGCGCTACCCGAATGTGCCACTGCTCTCGGTGGCAAAATTCCGCGCCCTCACCGACAACAACAGCCACCAAATCGGCTATATGGCCGCTCAAGATGAGAGCGCCACCCTGCATATCGACCTCGACTCGGCGCGTAATCTGGCGCATTTCACCTTCACATCGGGCGGGATGCTCTCGCATCGCTATATCCTCGATAACCCAGAGGCGATTGACCGCCCGCGTTGGCTTGACCTGATGGACAGGCGACAGGCCGGTCTGACCTTCTTATGGAGCGAGTCGCGTTGGCAAAGCGATTATCTGATTTGGGTCGTCCGGCGCTATTCAACCCATATTTTCGCCTTCTCACCGTCTGGTAGCAGCGCCGCCGTCCGCATCACCCCAGAATCCGCCCGCCTGCTCTTGGAATGGCTCGGCAAGCAGTGGAATCCCAAAGGTGTGCCGGTCAACCGCTGGTAGCGCGAGTTCAATTATTCACGCCGTCGGTTTAACATCCAGCGGTACAGTCCATAAACCGGCTTGAAGGTGGGCATATCCCATGCGCCCAGTGAGCGCACGACCCGCCCACCCCAGCCGCGTTTGAACCCATAGACGCCCCACAGCCCCTCCTCGCGGGTTTGGAATCCGGCCTCT
>Ga0163144_10026286_pt1 | contig 11323 bp, 8 predicted proteins | sample OliLak19BULKMAT1_FD_123175 | JGI IMG/M metagenome (GOLD analysis project Ga0163144, IMG submission 123175) | Freshwater microbial mat bacterial communities from Lake Vanda, McMurdo Dry Valleys, Antarctica - Oligotrophic Lake LV.19.BULKMAT1 | ecosystem: Environmental > Aquatic > Freshwater > Lake... | reverse complement strand
GTATGAACAGGTTGTCGGTCAGCACGACGGAGCGATATTTTACACAATCGGTCAGCGTCACGGACTAAATACAGGCGGCGGTAAGCCTTATTATGTCACCGGCAAAGACATGAAGACCAACACCGTCTTCGTAACCACCAAACTAAATGATAAGAATCTATGGACATCAAGAATTTATTTGATCGACATTCACTGGATTGGCCGCAAACCAATAAAGGACGAAGTGTTGCACGTTCGTTTGCGTCACCAGGCGCCGCTTATTGTGGTTAAAAAATTTACACTAACCAAAAACAAAGCTTCGTTCGAACTTGAAAACGAAGAACGTGCTGTCACTAGTGGACAATCGGCGGTTTTATATGCCGGCGATGAAGTCCTGGGCGGAGGCATAGTAGTCTAGATGCCTTTGCAACTACAAACTACAAACTGTAAACTGTTAACTATCATATGACTGCACAAGAAATTCGCGCCGCTTATCTTAAGTTTTTTGAAAGTAGAGATCACACAGTGATCCCGAGGGCGCTACTCGTTCCACAAAATGACCCCAGCACTCTTTTCACGGGCTCAGGAATGCAGCCGTTGATCCCATATTTGTTGGGTCAGGAGCATGAAGGCGGTAAAAGACTAGTCGACTCACAAACTTGTCTGCGCGCTCAAGACATTGAGGAAGTTGGCGACAATCGCCACACAACGTTTTTCGAGATGCTCGGCAACTGGTCTTTAGGAGACTACTTCAAAAAGGAACAAATCAACTGGATTTTTGAGTTCTTAACTGATGTTGTTGGTATCGATCCGAACAAATTGTATATAACCTGTTTTATTGGCGCTCCAAAATTTGATATTCCTAAAGATATCGAGGCAGCCGAGATCTGGCAGGAGTTGTTCGCTAAAAAGAATATTATAGCCGAAGCTGTAGAGATCGACTCCGAAGAAAACGGCTACAAGCGTGGCATAAAGCCTGGTGAGAGAATCTTTTATTATGATGGAACAAAAAACTGGTGGAACAGAGGCAAAACAAGTCCAGAGACTACCCCAATAGGAGATCCTTGTGGTCCAGACTCGGAAATGTTTTATGATTTCGGAACTCCTCATGACAAAAAATGGGGAGAAAACTGCCACCCAAATTGTGATTGTGGTCGGTTTATGGAGATCGGCAATAATGTATTTATGTCCTACCGAAAAATAGCTGAAGGAAAGTTTGAGCCACTGGAAAAGCCGAATATCGATCACGGTTCGGGGCTAGAACGAATTGCGGCTGCGGCGATAGACAGCCCGGATGCTTTTAAAATAAGCCTACTATGGCCGATCATTGAAGCAATCGAGAAGCTCAGCGGCAAAGCCTACGACAGCAACCTGAGTAGTATGCGAGTAATCGCCGACCATCTACGCGGTGCAGTATTCCTGGCTGTCGACGGCGTCACACCTAGCAACAAAGAACAAGGCTACGTTATGCGCCGGCTGCTTCGGCGGGCGATTCGCCACGCCTTTGAGCTAGGCATTGAAGATAACTTTATGCCCGAGGTTGTGCCAGTGGTCTGCGACATCTACAAAAACGACTTTCCAGAGCTTCAAAAGAACATAGAAATAATACTTAACATGTTAAGTAAAGAAGAGAAAGCCTTCCGTCAGACTCTCCGTCAAGGAGTTCGCGAATTCAAAAAGATGTCGGAAGGTGCATCAGAAATCTCTGGTGAGATGATCTTCAAGCTTCATGATACCTACGGTTTTCCGGCAGAGCTAACAGTTGAGGAGGCTTTTATTGTAGGCGTAAAAGTTAGCGATAAATGGCGTCAAGATTTTGATAAATTAATGGCTGAACAGCGCGAACGTAGCCAAACTGCCGGCAAAGGCACATTCAAGGGCGGGCTGGCCGATCATTCCGAAATTGTCACTAAATATCACACCGCAACGCATCTAATGTATAGAGCGCTCAGCAAAGTACTAGGTGACCACGTCAATCAACGTGGCAGCAACATTACGGCTGAGCGATTACGATTTGATTTTAGTCACCCTGACAAAATGACGCCCGATCAAATCAAACAAGTCGAAGATATGGTGAACGAACAAATCAAAAAAGATTGGCCGATGACTTGGCGTGAAGAAAATACTGCAGAAGCACTAGCCAGCGGGGTAATGGGGGCATTTGGTGATAAATACGGCGAAACCGTCAAAGTTTATACAGTTGGCGATCCTGATGGCGAACACTACAGCCGCGAAATTTGTGGCGGCCCACATGTTGAACATACGGGTTTACTAGGCGAGGGCGGGTTAAGGTTCAAAATCTCAAAAGAAGAAAGCTCCTCGGCTGGCATACGCCGCATCAAAGCAATCCTTGCTTAGCGATTTTTCACCACCGTTTATGGTAAAATAACGGATATGCTTAAAAAAGTTTCTGCTGTTGCAGCTAAACTAAAAAAACGTGGTCTAAAATCTCGTGGCAATAAGGCTCAGAGAATTGTAGCACTCGATATTGGTACAGAATTCGTAAAAGTTTTAATCGCTACTATTCATGGCGATCAGCTCAATATCATTGGCTCGTCCCGCGTTCGTCAAAACCTGGCTGACATGCAAGCCGGTGCGATTGCCGATATTTCGGCGGTTGTCGCTAACTGCGACGCTGCTTTGAACCAAGCCGAACAATCGTCTGGCGCTACTAGCCGAACTTGTGTCATCGGGATAGCGGGTGAGCTTGTTCAAGGCAACACCACAACCATCAAAATTAGCCGAAAAGACCCGAATCGGGCGCTTGATATAACCGAAATCGATAGGATGATTCAGCTTATTCAGGAAAGAGCGTCAGAGCGTGCCAAAGCCAAGATCCAGGAAGAGACTGGCGGCAAAACACCAGAGGTCAAGCTGGTTAACAGTGCGCTTGTCAGTATGGAAATAGACGGCTATAAAGTCACTAATCCGGTTGGCTTTCAGGGCAAGGAAATCACAGTCCAACTCTATACAGCATTTGCTCCACAGATTCATATCGGGGCGTTAGAAAAGTGCGCCAACGAACTAGACATGGACCTTTTGGCGGTAGCGGCGGAGCCATTCGGTGTCGCTCGTTCGGTGATTGGCAATGATGCTAACTCGACAATGAGCGCCATACTAATTGACGTTGGCGGTGGCACGACCGACATCGCCGTTGTCAACGAAGGCGGCGTTGAAGGTACGAAGATGTTTAGTATCGGTGGCCGGATTTTCACAAAAGCCATTGAACGCGATTTAAATGTTGAGTATGTAACAGCCGAAGCCTTAAAAGTCGGCCTCAGCACTAACCGTACGCCTCAGGCTCAGCGAGCACCTGTCGAAGCGGCTCTCAATAAAACACTCGAAGTTTGGTTGAATGGCGTCGAGCTGGCGCTCGGCGAATTCGATCGACTCGATCACCTGCCGCATCAAATATTGCTTTGTGGCGGCGGCGCCAGCCTTGAGATTCTGGTTAGTGCCCTTAAAGAACGTGATTGGTACAAAGAATTGCCGTTTACTCGCCGCCCAACAGTCCAGTACATCATGCCCGACCAAGTAGTTGGGATTGTTGACACAACCGACCGCGAGCCGGACCACACATTCATCACGGCGATGGGTCTACTGCGGGTGGCGGCTGATACACTAGGAGTGTTCGATAACCCCGGCGTTTCCGTTCGCGACCGCTTAAATCGGATGTTAAAAATATGAACCAGACCAAAGAAACAATCTATATCGACGTTGATGACGACATCACAGGAATAATCGATAGGGTTGTTTCTAGTAAAGAAACAATTGTTGCTGCAGTTCTTCCGAAACGCGCCGACGCTCTACATAGCAGCGTCAATCTCCGCCTTCTAAAGCGAGCAGCCGAAGAAGCTAAGAAAAGCCTGGTGCTTATTACTACAGAAGTACCAATTCTAAAGTTGGCGGGATTAACTCGTGTCCATGTCGCTGAGTCGCTTACCTCCAAACCCTACCTTCCTGTTAAACCAGAATCTGATGCAACTGAAACTATCGTGAGCGAGCCACTCGACGAGCTTGCCCTAGACCCAGCTAAAAGTATTGGTGAGCTGTCAGGAGATAAGGCTACCGTTGTGATACCATCGGATCCCCGAGACTCACTAGCACTAGACGAAGACACCATTGAGCTAGATAATTTAGAATCCGGAGATCCTAAAGACAAGAAGGATGAGCCGCACGTCAAAAAAGATAAGAAGTTGAGCGTCCCGAGCTTCGATAGGTTCAGGAAGAGGATATTTATATTTAGCGGTATCGGATTGTTCCTAGCTATCTTTTTATTCTTCGCAACTTTCGTATGGCCGAGGGCCACCATCACAATTAAAACCGAAAAGAGTAATGTCGAAACCCGCCTAGAATTCACAGCCAATATTGCTCAGGTCGCCCTCGATGAGTCCACTAAGGTTTTGCCAGCTGAACAGAAAGAAATCAAAAAAACCTTAACCGAAAAGTTTACAGCTACCGGCAAACAGGACAACGGTAACAAAGCTAGCGGGACAATGACCATATATAATTGTAGCGATACTGATAGCACGGTACCCGCCGGCACAACGTTTACAAATAACGGATTTTCTTTTGCGCTCAATAGTGCAACGACCGTTCCCGCTAGCGATTTCTTTAGTCCCGCAAGTGGTGGTGCATGCAAGAAGAATCGTTCCGCAAATGGTGCTGTGACAGCAACATCTGGAGGGGGCGACTATAACCTTAGCGCTAATCGAACATATTCCTCGAACGCTGGCTCTACGCTTACCGGGTTGGGATCAGCAATGGGCGGAGGTACTAGCAAGATAGTTACTGTAGTCAGCGCTGAAGACATAGATACGGCCAAGAAAATTATTGTCGCCAAAAGTACCGATGAGCATAAATCGGAACTCGTATCTCTCTTCAAGGCTTCATCAAAGTTTGGGCTAGTAGAAACATTCTCTGCGACACAGGGCGAAGTAATGTCATCTCCAAAAGTAGGTGAAGAGGCGGGAGAAGCAATGCTGAGCGCCCCTTTCATTTATCAGATGCTTGGAGTAAGTTTGAGCGAAATTGAAAAGCTTCTAACAACTACTCAAAATGCCAAGATAGATACTAAAAAACAAAAGATTTATGATTCTGGAATAGACACCGCTAAGATTGGCCAGCTAGAACGACCGAGCGCAGGCGAGGCGAAGATGAGTCTTACCGGCACAGGCATCGCGGGGCCAAAGCTAGACGCCGACACTATAGCCAACGAAGTCGCCGGCCAAAGCGGAGGCGCTACTAAACAGATTATTTCATCACGTCCCGATATAGCCTCGGTCGAAGTTCGCTACGATCCTTTCTGGGTATTTAGCACTCCAAAAAAAGTCAGCCGTATTACAATAATCTTTGATGCAGCAGACTAATTACACCAACGCCATTGGTCTTGATATTGGCGACAAGCGAATAGGCGTAGCCCGGCTAAACAGCGTTGCACGATTGCCTGAGCCGCTAGTGACACTTAGTAACGACGATGGTTTTGTTGGCGAGCTAAAAAAAATTATCAACTCTGAATCAATAGACCTAATTGTTGTCGGTTTACCGCGTAATATGGATGGTCAAGAAACTGCACAGACGAAAACTACCAAACAATTCGTCGATAATGTACTAAGACCTGCCGTGAGCGTGCCGATTATCTTTCAGGACGAAACACTGTCTTCAGTTGATGCCCAGACTTTTCCGACTGAGGTCATAAAAAATAAAGGACTAGACGCTATCGCTGCGGCCGAAATTCTGCGATACTTTGATGAGGCAAAACAATCATGACTAAATTCACTTTCTCTAAAAAGCCAAAGACCAAAATGCGTTGGCGAAAAATCGCTATCATTGCGCTAGTTATTATAGCTACCTTAATGTCGGCGGCCCTGATTGGTTCGAGGATTTGGTATGACCAAAACCTAAAGCCTTTAACGACTGTTAGTCGGATTGTCACCGTCGAAGTACCAGCTAATAGCTCTGTCGACGATATTGCGAACTTGCTCAAAAAGGAAGGCGTCATTCGAAACACCCAGGCCTTTAAGATTTATGTTCGAGGTAACGAAAAAGCCGACGCTCTGCGTTTTGGAGTTTATGACTTTGACTCTAGCTTCACCGTCCCTGAAATAGTTAAGATATTGGTTAGCGGCCAAGAGGCAAGCGAACTCTTCACCATCCCCCCAGGCCTAAGGCTTGATCAAATAAAAGCCAGGTTTATAAAAGGCGGTTACACAGATGCTGAAGTAGAAGCAGCCTTCGAGCCAACTCAGTACGAAAAACACCCGGCACTTGTTTCTAAACCAAAAGGCGACAGCTTAGAGGGCTATCTATATCCTGAGTCTTTTCATCGGACATCAGCGACAAGCGCTAAGTCAATCGTTGGGTTAGCGCTAGACGAAATGTCAAAGCGTTTAACACCAAGTCGCATCGAGGCCTTTAGTCGCCAAGGTCTTTCACCGCACGAAGCAATAATTATCGCCTCGATAATCGAAGAAGAAGTGCACATAGCTGAAGACCGCTTGGTTGTTGGGCAGATTTTCTTGAAGCGCCTTAAAGAAGGAATCCAACTAGGGTCGGACGTAACTTATGTATACGCAGCAGCTGTTCACGGCGGTAGAGCTTGGCCGGGGCTAGAAGACCCCTATAACACTAGGCTTTATAGCGGCTTACCACCCGGCCCAATCGCCAACTTCGACGAGACAGCACTGGACGGAGTCTCAAACCCCGCCACCACCGACTATCTATTCTTCATATCGGGCGACGACGACAAGTCATACTACGGTAAAACCTTAGCCGAGCACGACAAAAATATTAGAGAGCACTGTCAGCAAAAGTGCAAATAGTTTCTTTGGGGTTCTGGCTCATTCTGCGTAAGTCCAGTAGACTAGGGTGTAAGTATGTTCGTAGATAAAGTAGAAGTTACGGTTGAGGCTGGTGACGGCGGTGATGGCAAGGTCAGTTTTAGGCATGAAAAATTTATTGATCGCGGCGGTCCAGATGGCGGTGACGGCGGTGATGGTGGGAGTATTTTTGTTGTTGCCAGTAATAGCGAAAACACTCTAGCTCGATTTAGACACGACAAACGTGTTGCGGCCGACCTGGGCAAACCAGGAAGTGAAAGACGAAAACACGGACGCTCGGGCGAAGACATGATCGTTAAAGTACCGGTCGGTACAGTAGTGTCTCGAGGTGAAGAAATTCTCGCTGATTTAACTAAGGTTGATCAACAGGTTTTAATAGCCAAAGGTGGGAAGGGGGGTTTTGGGAACGCCCACTTTGTGAGCTCGACTCGTCAAGCTCCGCGCGTGGCCGAAAAGGGCGAACCGGGTGAGAGCTTTCCTGCGGTCTTTGAGCTTAAAAGTATTGCCGACGTTGGGATTATCGGATTGCCGAATTCTGGCAAATCAACATTCTTAAGTGTCGTTAGTAACGCCAAGCCTGAAATCGCCAATTACCCATTCACAACGCTCATTCCGAATCTTGGAGTTGCCGATATCGATAAGACAAATTCGCTGCTACTGGCCGACATCCCCGGGCTAATTGAAGGCGCCAGTCAGGGAAAAGGCTTGGGCGACGAGTTCTTGCGGCACGTTGAACGCACCAAGGTGCTACTACATCTCATTGATGCCTACGAAGAAGATGTAGTCGGTGCTTATAAAACCATTACAGGTGAACTAGCAGCTTATTCTAAGGAACTCGGCAAACGCCCTCAGCTTGTGGTTGTTACTAAAATCGACGGGCTTGATAGCGAAATGGCGGCTGATCAAATGTCAAAGCTCAACAGCGTTCTGCCAAAAAAGACTGTCGTGATGGCAATGTCCGCTCAAAGTGGCGAGGGTGTTAAGCAGGTTCTCTATGAGCTGAAGAAATTAGTCGACGAGTCGGCCAAGAAAACCGTCAAGCGAATCGAAAAAGACGATCAGATCGTTATTCGGCCAGATTTTGAAGCTGATGCTTGGGTTGTTGCTAAAACGGATGACGGTTTTTTGGTGACAGGCCAAAAGATCGAAAAGTTTGCTGTCAAAACTCGCTTTGATAATGACTTTTCAATAGGGCGCATCCTAGATATCTTCAAGAAAGTCGGTATCTTGCGTGAGCTTAAAAGGCAGGGCTTGAAGGACGGCGACCGCATACAGGTAGGTAAGAATAACATTGGTAGCTTCATCTTCTAGAAATGTACAGGTATGTTAAGTATTATTCACACGAAGCCAAAAGGGTAATTTAAGCTTATGGGACAGACATTTTATTTTTATGATTTAGAAACTAGCGGTGTGAATTCTCGCAAGAGCCGGATTATGCAGTTTGCCGGCCAGCGGACAAACGACAAGCTCGAGCCGATTGGTGAGCCGGACGATTTGTTGATTCAACTAGCCAAGGATGTTTTACCCGAACCAGGAGCTATTCTAATCCACGGTATCACCCCACAAAAGACATTTCAGGACGGCATCACTGAAGCGGAATTTATTAAGTATTTTGACGATAATATTAGAAAGCAGGATACCGTTTTTGTAGGTTTTAATAACATCCGCTTTGACGACGAGTTTATGCGTTTTGTGTTCTGGAGAAACTTTCATGACCCCTACGAGTGGCAGTGGAAAGATGGTTGTAGTCGTTGGGATATCCTGGATCTAGTACGAATAACTCGGGCGTTACGACCGGATGGTATTAATTGGCCAAATGATAGTGCGGGCAAAGCTTCGAATCGTTTAGAGTCATTAACTAGTGCTAACAAAATTGATCACTTTAATGCCCATAACGCATCTAGCGATGTGGACGCAACTATCGCAGTCACCAGACTCATTAAAGATACTAACCCGAAGCTATTTGATTTTATGCTGAGCTTTCGAGACAAAAAGAAGATTCGTTCGTTAGTGACAGCGAACGAGCCAATCGTTTATGTTAGTGGACGCTACGAAACACGCTTCGAAAAAATGACAGTCGTTGTCTCGGTCGCTGAGCTTGAAGATTCTTCGAGCGCGGTGGTATATGATTTGCGATACGACCCAAATTCGTGGGCTAAGAAATCTGACAAAGAGCTAGCCGAAGCGCTAATTAACTGGCAGGCCGACGCCGAAGACCGACTGCCGTTCAAGATTTTGCAGTATAACCGTTGCCCAGCAATTGCACCATTGTCGGTGCTAGACGAAAAATCCAAAGAGCGACTTAGCATAGACATTAGCGATATCAATAAAAACATCGAGTCGTTACGCGCTAACAACAATCTCGTCAAAAGAGTAGTCACCCTACTGGCCGAGCAAAAGAAGGCTTACCAAACTGGGTTGCTGCCAGACGGACGCGACCCAGACGAGAGACTCTACGACGGCTTTTTGCCAGACAGCGACAGGGAGCTATCTAACCATCTGCGGACGCTAAAAAGTGACACAATTAGTGACTTTACTCCACAGTTTCAGGACGGCAGACTGAATGGCCTTCTTCCACTCTATAAAGCACGTAACTTTCCTAAAAGTTTGAGTTCAGCCGAGCGCCAGGCGTGGGACGATCATGTGGCTAAGCGGTTATATGAGGGCGGAGAAAAAAGTGCTATGGTGCAGTTTGCTGTGGCGCTTCAAGAAGTTGCAGTTCGGAAAGGTTTAACCAAGGATCAGCAGTATTTAATTGAAGAACTAAAGCTCTACGCTGAGTCAATCGCCCCCGCCGATTAAGCAGAAATCAAGTTGACGCTCACGCTCAGTCCACGGCGATTATATAACGGGTTAACCAAGCTGACTATACCAAAAGCAGCTTGAGATTTCATGAATAACAGTAATGCTGCAATCAAGAAGGTTAACACGCCTATTATTACCCAAAAAGTCAGCACTAGATTCGTGCCGGGGATTTTACCTAAAACTATAAACCGTATTAGTGATGCTTCCATGATTTAGCATCATGTTACAGCTTATTTACGAATAGTCAATACCAGGATGTTATATCTTATTGCTTACGTCTTCGAAGTTTGGTGTCTAACCACTTCAAGCGTCTGCGGTTTAGTAAAAATAAGGTTGTGGCAGTAGCATAGAAGGCCACAGCGCTAGCCCGTACGAAGTTGTTATCTGAATAGACACTAATTAGCGTTCCGATGGCGATAAGTACGACTGCAAAGATATCCCACGCCCACTGGAAGATTGGCTTGTTTGGGAAGACAGTGTCACTCAGTGATTCGCTGCGCTGACGAACATAGTGCAGTAGGCGTTTTGCCCAAGGATTATTAATAGACAGTAGCCCAAGACCGGTTAGAATCAAAGGGATTCCGCCTGGTCCAGGTAACCAGCCAATTAGTGGCGCAGCAATTAAACAGCCGTAGCCGGCCATATCGGTCAAAACTCGTTTCGCACTTAAATCAGCCATACCCATATTCTACGGCATAAGTTGTTTGTAATACAACAGCATATATTGTATGATCTTTATAACTTCATAAGTCCCAACAAACAGGAGGTGGCCAACATGGCCAATGGAGTAGTACGAGAAGAATTCGATAAGTACGTTCGTTTGGAGAAGATCTCCAGGGGGTGGGTCTGCCATCCCTTAACCAGTATGCTCCTATTCTTCATAACAATGATTCCGGTGCTGTCTCAATTAAGAGCGTTGGGAGTAAATGCCGATGATTTCAATTGGAGGTTTTGGGCACTAGCCGTTATCGCCACGGTCCCCTTCGCACTGCATCTTTTTCTTATAGTGGGGATGACGGATAGAAAAGTACGCGAACTCGGCGCCAAAGTCGTCAATGATTACTTGGGAGAGGGCTGGTTGCCCGAAGGCGCAAGCCTTGATATCTTCAAGGGAGAAGTTGAGGTTCGACAATGGAACGGGCAGATACTCAAAAGCACCGTCCGTGAGATCATTGTAGGCAAGGGCCTCTGGTCAACGGAGAAGCAGGCTGTTGCTCTGGAGTTCGACGATGCCCTTCGATGGTTAGACGAACGTCCACTAGCCGTTTAGGCAGCTCTGATCAAATACGCCCTTCCTGGATTCGTAAGAATTCGGGAGGGGCGCTTTACTTTACTACTTCCCAGGGTCTGGCTTTTTATCGGTTTTCTTGCTACAATCTCGCGGTCTTAATCAGGCAATTTATGAGTAATTCAATCAAAGTTCAAGGCGCGCGCGAGCACAATCTTAAAAACATTGATGTCGAGATTCCCCGCGACAAACTAGTGGTCATTACCGGCCTTTCTGGTTCGGGTAAGTCATCTTTGGCATTTGACACAATTTATGCCGAAGGTCAGCGCCGTTATGTGGAGTCGCTTAGCTCGTATGCTCGGCAGTTTTTAGGCATGATGGAAAAGCCTGATGTTGACCAAATCGACGGCCTCAGCCCGGCAATTTCGATTGATCAAAAATCGACTAGCCGTAACCCTCGAAGCACAGTAGC
>Ga0163144_10026284_pt1 | contig 11325 bp, 9 predicted proteins | sample OliLak19BULKMAT1_FD_123175 | JGI IMG/M metagenome (GOLD analysis project Ga0163144, IMG submission 123175) | Freshwater microbial mat bacterial communities from Lake Vanda, McMurdo Dry Valleys, Antarctica - Oligotrophic Lake LV.19.BULKMAT1 | ecosystem: Environmental > Aquatic > Freshwater > Lake... | reverse complement strand
TGCGCGAGGAAGCCGGGCGCGAACTACTCGACCCCGGCGCTAGCGAAGCGTTCGCGGTCGCGGACCATCAGGTCGCCCACGTCTACCTTCGCGACCCGCGGCGGGCGGACGAGGTACGCCGGATTCTTGAAAAAGTGCCCGGTATTGCGACGGTATTGGACGCAACCACCAAGCCCCTACACCACCTCGACCACGAACGCAGCGGCGACCTTGTCGCGCTCGCAAAGCCTGATTCGTGGTTCACCTACTATTACTGGCTGGACGACACCCGTGCTCCAGACTTCGCGCGGACGGTCGATATCCACCGCAAGCCAGGTTACGACCCCGCCGAGCTGTTTCTGGATTCGACGCTTCGACACGCCAAGGCCAAAGTCGGGCTCAAGCTGTTGCTTCGGAAGCTGGGGTTTCGGGCGTTGCTGGACGTGATCGGGTTAGACGCCGGAGTGGTCAGGGGTTCGCACGGCGTCGCGCCAACTTCGCCCGACGTGGGGGCCGTGCTCGTCACATCCGAGCCGGGCTGTCTGCCCACTGAAAACATCACCGCCACAGACGTGTTTTCAGTTATCCTGGTCCATCTCACCATGGCGTAGAGCGACGGTCTAGAGTCCAGCCGCGCGGCGCCCCTCAGCGCATCCTGCTTCGTCACATCTTCGTACCACGGGCGCCCCGTCCGTGTCTTGCCGGCTTGACCAAAAACAGGGGCGAAGCACGGGTCCTACGAAGAGTCAGATCGTTCCTAATCCTGACCCGGCGCCACTTGCGCTTCGGCGTTTTCGGTGGAGGCGTGTTCGCTCTTGGCATCACCCGACATGGACGCGCCTGCGGCGCGACGGGCGGCGCTATTTTTTCCACCCATGCGACCTATGTTCGACATGTGCGAGCGGTCGAGGCTCACACGCTCCCCGCCCTTGCGACCGGCGGCGCGGGCCTCGTCGGTGGTGAACTCGTGGGCGGTCCCTTTTTCGTGCGCGGCCTTGCCACCCTTCCGCGCGATCTCCCTCTGCTTCTGCTGATTCATCGCGGCAAACCCGCGCGGGCGACCTGCCCGCTTCTCTACCGTCTCCGAAACGCCGATTCCGTTGCTTCCCTGTATCGTCTGTGCCATGGCTCGTGCTCCTTCTTGTAAATGTCGTCCGAAGATACCTCCGCAACACACGTACCAGACCGACCTTGCAAAAACGGACTGGACATTTGGTCGCATTGAACAGCACGCTGACACTAAGGCTGCACCACGCCGAAACAGTAAAACGTCCGATTTCTTAGACCAAATCGCGTTGACAGACATTCAGGCATCGTATTTGCATTCGTTTGTCTTGCACGAACGCTTTCCCGGTCGATTAGACCGAGGCTTAGAAATGTTTCACAGAATGTCGCAGCCGATTCTTAATGTCGCGTCCGTTTGACCGACCTGAGGTTCGAGCTCTCGCGTTCGAGATATTCTTGGATGGACCGTGGTGTCGGATGACGATGCCGGACTTTTGCGGAGATCATGATGTCTACTAATAATTCGACGACCGGCCTGTTATTCATAATCGGAGCCGGCGCGGGCGCGGTGGCGACGTATCTGCTCGACCCGGATCGAGGCGAGGCCCGACGTGAGGCGATTTCGAAAACCGCCGGTGACGCGCTGGACCATGCTGGAAATATTGCGGGGCATACTGTGTCACAGGTGCGCGACACGTCGCGTCAGGCAGGCAGACAGTTGTCGGCGCTCGTATCGGACACTTCTGAGTCAGCGACACGCACGGGGTCGGAGTGGCTCCGTCAGGGTCGCACGCGAGCGGCGCGGACGGGGTCGTCGTTGCGTGAATGGTTCGGTCATGAGGAACCCACCCCGCTCGAACGCGCGGCGCACTTGGCCGCGCCGGCGATCGTCGGTTCGACCACGGGGGCTGCGCTTTTAGGACTCGGGCTGTATTATTTTCTCGGTTCGTCCAACGCCGCACGAAATCGGCAAAAGCTCGCGGAGAAGGTTCATTTTGCCGCGCGTGAAACGGGGGAAATGGGCCGGCGTACCAGTTCGTACCTGCGCGACCGGCTCGCGGGAAGCCAACACAACGACCCCATCACGAACCCGTCCGGCTCGACCGCCCGGCCGACGCTTCCGATCGCGCCCTCCGAACAAGGCAACACGGCGTACGTCGGTGACGCGCTTGAATCCGGCGAGCCGACGCTGACCGGTCAACCCCGCCCCATAATGCAGGCGACTGCGTTCCGCGCGGGCGTCAGTCCCGTCCTCTGACCTTCACCATGACTCAGCAGATTAAGACGGCCCCGGTCTCACGACCGGGGCTGTTTCGTTTTGTCACGCGACTTTCAGGTGCGTGACGCGTTGATAGTCACGTGCCGACCCGTGACCGTGAGTCGATTCGACGCGAACAGTTCGATCGCATAGGGGTAGGCGATTTTCTCCTGTTCGAACACCCGGGCGGCGAGAGATTCAGGCGTGTCTCGGTCTTGTACGTCGCAGGTGCGCTGGAGGATGATTGGGCCGGTGTCATAGGTGTTGTCGACGAAATGCACGGTGCAGCCACTGACCTTGCATCCGTGCGCCAATACGACCTCGTGAACCTTCCGGCCGTACATTCCCTTTCCGCCGAACGCCGGAAGCAACGCGGGGTGAATGTTCATCACCCGCCCCGCCCAGCGCTGCGGGACGTCGATCAAGCACAACCAGCCCGCCAGACAGATCAGGTCAACACCGGCTTCGTCGCACAGTTGAAACACGCGCTCACTGAACTGAGCCGATGTTGCGAACGATTTCTTGTCGACCACCTCGCCGCGGACGTTCGCGCGCAAAGCACGTTCGACGCCGAGCAGGCCCGGTTTCGATCCGATCACGACTTCGACCTTTGCATTCAGTCGCCCAGCGCCAATCTGATCGAGCAAATTCTGCAACGTCGTCCCCGACCCGCTCACCAGCACCGCGAGCTTGATCGGTACGGCTTTTTTCGACGGCACGACAGTCGCACCCGTCGGCGCGGACACGATCGGTGCGGATTTCATCGCGGTTCCCATTCCCGGCAAATCCTCCGGCTTCACGCCGGCGGCGAGTTGGTTCTCACGCTTGATGGCGTCGTACACTTCCTTACGGTGCACGTTCACTTCGCGCGGCGCCTTGATGCCCAGCCGCACCTTATCCCCACGGATGTCGACGACGGTGATGTCCACGTCGTCGCCGATCAGGATCGATTCGTTTTTCTGACGGGAAAGCACGAGCATGATCGGCTCCTTTGGTCGCGTCGATCTGGACACGGACTCGGGAGCAAGCTCCCGGCTAACAGAGGGGTCTGACGATCGCTACACCGTTCGCGAACGAATGGCGCCGGCGTCACGGGCGCTGAGGTCGGGGAATTCCGCGTCGCTCCCGACGTCGGGCCGGCGCTTCCAGCTTCGTGCACACGCCGGATATTTTTCGCGCCGGTCGACGACTTCGACTGTGACAGCAGGGCCTTTCGGGTCTGGGTCATCAATAATCGTGTGATAGCCCGCGCCGACCAGGTCGGCCAAGTCCACGCCGTACGCCTGCAATTTCTGACGCAGCTCGTCGGTTTCGACCTTGTAAATCACCTCCGCGTCCGACGCCTTGTTCAACCCCGCATTCTTCTTCAGCGCGTCGAGCTGTTGTGTCGCGCTGTCACGCAGTTGCATCAGCAATTCCCACTCCCTCCGCTGCTCGTCGCTGGCGACCATGCCACTCGGTTCCGGCAACAAAGTCAGGTGGACGCTGGCGCAGGTTTGCTCGCCGTCGGGTTTGTGCAGGATGTGCTCCCACGCCTCGTCGGTGGTGAAGACGAGGATCGGCGCTAGGAGTTTGGTTAGCACGATGATCGTCCGGTGCATGACCGTCTGACAGCGCCTTCGGATCGGGCTGTCGGGGGTTTCGCAGTAGAGACGGTCTTTGATTGCGTTTGAGTAGATCGCACTGATCTGCACGGAACAGAAATCGTGCAACAACCGGAACGCCTTGTGTAATTCGTACTTGCCGTACGCGTCGCGCACGTCGCGTATCAGCGTGTCGACCTCGGCCAGCATCCAGCCGTCCAGACTATTTTGCGGAACGACCTGCGTGTGCAGTTTCGGGTCAAAGTCTGACAAGTTCGCAAGCAAATTGCGAAGGCCGGAATTGCGGATTTTCCTGTACTTATCGCCAAACTCTTTGATCGCCTGCGGGCTGGTCGGGATGTCGCCTTGATAATCGACGCTGCTGGTCCACAGCCGGAGCAAGTCCGCGCCGTGGCGGTTGATTTCGTCGACGGCTTTGACGTATTCCTTGTCGCTCTTACTCACCTTCGTGCCGTCGGGCTTCACCACAAACCCGTGCGTCAACACTTGTTTGAATGGAGGCACGCCCGTCGCGCCCAGACTCGGCAAAAGTGACAACTGAAACCACCCGCGGTGCTGGTCGGAGCCTTCTAGATACAAGTCCGCGGGGAAATGCAGGGTGCTGCGTGCCTGTAATACCGCGTGCCAACTGCTGCCCGACTCGAACCAGACGTCAAAGATGTCCTTTTCCTTCCGTAAATTCGTCGGTGTGAATCCATCGGGATAGACGAAGTCCGCGCCCAACAGCACGGCCGGTTCGTCGATGAACCATGCGTCGCTCCCCTTCATCAGAAAATTCTTCGCGACCGCTCGCACGCTTTCCGGCGTGAGCAGCGCCTCGTCCTTGTCGTTGTAAAACACCGGGATCGGCAACCCCCACGCCCGCTGACGCGAGACGCACCAGTCGGGGCGCGACTGCAACATGCCCGCGAGGCGGTTTTTGCCCCAGTCGGGGATGAACGCGACGTCGTCGGCGACGGCCTTCTGCGCTCGGGCGCGCAACGACTCGTTCACTCGTACCACGGGCGCCTCGCCCGTATTTTTAATCTCTTCTTTCCTTGAATTTGTAGACTCAAATGAAGAACGCGAAGACACGGGCGAGGCGCCCGTGTTACGGGAATAATCCTGATCCATCGCCACGAACCACTGCTCGGTCGCGCGGAAAATCGTCGGCGTTTTACTGCGCCAGTCGTGAGGGTAACTGTGACGGATTTTTTCTTCCGCGAAGAGGACTTTCAATTCTTTCAGCTTTTCAATGACGACCGGATTGCCTTCCCACACCGTCAAACCGGTTAACCAGTTCGGCACCGTGCTGTCGAATCTGCCGTTGGCTTGGACGGGGCAATAGACGTCGAGTTTATTGGTGATGCCAGTGACGTAATCGTCCTCACCGTGCCCGGGCGCGGTGTGGACCAGGCCCGTGCCGTCGGTCGTCGTCACGTAGTCGGCGGCCACGACGGGACTCGTGCGGGTCATGAACGGGTGGAGATATTCCACCCCGACCAGGTCCTTGCCCAGAACCGTCTTTACAATCTCCATCTCGCTTGCGGTTTGGCGGTCCTTGAAAACCTTCTCCACCAGTGCCGCCGCCACGACTGACACGTGCCAGTCTTCGTTCCGCTTGTATTTGACCAACGCGTAGTCCACGTCCGGATGCACGGCGATGGCCATGTTCGCAGGAAGCGTCCAAGGCGTGGTCGTCCAGATCAAAAACGACACCTTCGCATTCAACCGTAATTCAAACTTCGCCTTCACCGCGCCCGGATTGGCGAGAACGAATTCGACGAACACGCTCGTGTCGTCGACGTCCTTGTATTCCAATTCCGCATCCGCCAAGGCCGTTTGATTGGCGATCGACCAGTGCACGGGTTTCAACTGTTTGTACACCAATCCCGCTTCCACGAACGTCGCGAAGACCTCCAACACGCTCGCTTCGTACTCGGGTTTCATCGTCCAGTACGGGTTGGCCCAGTCACCGAGAATCCCGAGTCGTTGGAATTGCTCTGATTGCAATTTAGCGTACGTCTCGGCGTACGCGTAGCACTCCTTGCGGACTTCGAGCTTGCTCATCTCGCGCAGCTTGGCTTTGTACTTCTCCTGAATCTTGTGTTCGATCGGCAGGCCGTGACAGTCCCAGCCGGGCACGTAAGGCGTCTGATACCCTTCCATGCTTTTGAAGCGCAAGATGATGTCCTTGAGCGTCTTGTTGATGACGTGCCCGATGTGAATATCGCCGTTCGCGAAGGGCGGGCCGTCGTGAAGGATCCATTTGCCCTTCTTGTGCGCGGGGCTGGTCAACAGCTTTTCGTACAACCGCCCCTCCTGCCACGTGTTGAGCCGGGCCGGTTCGTTTTGCACGAGCTTGGCCTCCATCGCGAAGTTCGTCTGCGGGAGGTTTAACGTGTCCTTGTAGGACTTTTTCTTGTCGGGGGTTTCGGTGGACATGTGCTTGGTGGCACGGGCTTCCAGCCCGTGTTCTGGGTCAAAAAAATCCACGGGCTGGAAGCCCGTGCTACGGGAAAACCCGTGTGAGACGCGCCGGCTCGCGCGACCTTGTCGAGACGGTTTACTCTATCGCCAGTCACACCCGCGGCCAAGCGACGAACACCGAGTTGCCGAAAGATTTGTTCGATATGACAGACTAGCGCTCCGTGTGTCACGTCGTCACGTTATCACCGCACTTTCTCTAAATTATGCGGGCCCGATGCGTATTCGTTTCACGTCGCCGACACGTTTATGATCGCGGTCTCGGGCGCGGGCGGGTGACCGGGGCGCACGGGGTCGGACGGCGAGCCGACGATCGACTTCCACTGACCCCGACTGAAGCGGACGAGCAGGAACGTGCCCAGCAGCACGCCATAAATGCACGCCGCCACCCACGGACCGGTCGGACCGAGCGCCGGCCAGTAGAACGCCGTCACCGTGCCTCCGCCGACCACCAGAACCCAGCAGAGGATCGTTGTCACCCACGCGGGCACGCTCGTGTCACCGGCCCCGCGCAACGCGCCGATATAAATGATGTACATCGCGTCGAACAACTGGTAAACGCCGGCAAACATCAGCAGAAGCGCGCCGACTTTGATGACGGCAGGGTCGTCGCTGAAAAGGCCGATGAGGTGGTTTCGTCCGACGACGAAGAACACGCCGCACAGGATCATGTAAGTTGTCGCGACGCCGAACGCCAGGTGCGCCCGTTGACGGGCCAGATCGAGCCTGCCCATGCCGACATAACGGCCCACCAGCGTCGTGACGGCGGCGCTCAAACCGAACGCGGGCATGAAGCTGAGTTTCATGTACTGCATCATGTAGTTGTTGGCCGTCACGGTCGACTGACCGAAGCCGTTCATGATCCAGACACAGAACAAAAGCCAGGCGAACACTTCGGACACCACCTGCACGCCCGCGGGCACGCCGATGCGGGTCAGTCGGACGAATGACGCCCGGTGTAACTTCCACGACGTGGTGTGGTAGATTTTTCGGATGCCTATTGAGAACGCGACGCAGCAGACGATGAGCGTTTCGAGGCAGACGGCAGCATTGGTCGACCAGGCCGCGCCTTCGATGCCCATTTTCGGGAACCCGAACCGCCCGGTGATCAGCACGAAGTTGGCGACGATGTCCACCGATACCGCGCACAACGCCGCGACCAGCGTGATGCCCGGCCTGCCGATCGCGAGCATGAACTGACCGACCGCCATGCCCGCGAGTCGGATCGGGAGGGCCAACACTTCAATGTCGTAATACCGTTTCCCCGCCTCGACCAATTCCGGCGAATGTCCCAGCGCCGTCATCACCGGCGCGACCAGCACCATCGACGGGATCAATATTAATCCCGACACCAATCCGAGCCAGATGCCCTGCCACATGTACCGCCCGCAGTCAGGCTGTCGTCCCGCTCCGACACTCTGGCTGACAAGCGTATTCACGCACATCAGTGCCCCGAACGCCCAGCTCTGAACCGCAAACACCATGAACCCCGCCATCCCCGCCGCCGTCGCGGCGACGTCTCCCGCGCCGATCGCTAGCTGCAACGTGTCCGCGAACTGCATCACCGTGTACGACGCCATCTGAGCGATCGTCGGCGCCGCCAGCAAAAACAGCTCGACGATCGGCCTCTTCTCCGCCCGCTCCGTCAGAGATTGGCTGGATCTTGACTCCGCCATACGACTCCTCCGCCAAACGCCACAACAAAAAACCCCGAGGCCATCGCCTCGGGGTTCAATCGGTGATTTCACTCCGAACGAATTCCCTACCCGCGTGGCACGGGCCGCACTCGCGTACGAATAATGCTCGGATTGGAATCAATCATCGCCCGGTCCTGAACCGCCAATCTAATCGCGCTTCCGGGCAAGTCAAACTGAGAATCGTAGAAGTTGAACCAAGATTGGGGACCAAACGGCGCAGAAAAACGCGAGACTGGTCAAGACCAATCCCGCGTTCCTCGTTTCGATCGAAATCCGCGCCGGTCGGCCGGAGCGATAGGTCAGGTCAGGTCGTCCCGGTCGCGCTTGTAACCGGAGGCGTCGACGCCCGACGCGGAGCGTGGCGAAGACTGGCCCTTGTCGTCCACGCGCTGCCATGCGTCCTTTGCGGCGTTCTTGGCCTTGTCCCAGCCGAGCTTGGAGTGAGACTTGTTGGTTTCCCAGTCCTTGCGCAAATCGGACTCGGCCTCATCGAACGTCCGGCCGGTGTGCTTGGACTTTGATTCCCAACCGTACTGGTACGCGGGGCGGTACGTGTCGTAGTCGGTGTTCGCGTCGACGTAGTCACGGTCCTTGTAGTTCTCACGCCAGTAAGCGTCTTCGTCGGTCGGATTCATGGCCTCGGCGGCGCCTTTGCCGGCGAAGCCACCCGCTACCGCGCCGATGACCGCGCCGATGGCGGCGCCGACCGGACCGGCGACCGCGCCGATCGCCGCACCGGCGGCTCCGGCGCCGGCGGCGCCGATGCCCGTACCGACCGGGTGGCTCCCAGGCGTGCCGGTGATCGCGTCACGATTCGCATCATGACCGCTGTCCTTGTCCCAGCTCGAGCCGGGCCGTGTGACGTCTTGTCGTGTCGTATCTCTTGTGTCCGCCATATCTGACTCCTTGAAAGGGTTTACCCACCGCGCGGCGGGCTTGCGGGAGTCAATGCAAAGCCAGTGCCGAACACGACCTTGTGCGTCCCATTTTTCAGACGACCTTTTTAATTCTGAATGAATTATTTCTGACGAAGCGATTAAAAAAACGCCGATTTATCGGTCGTCAGGCTCGGTTCGGTTCACTTCGCCGCGCGGAGAGTCGTGCGACGAACTTGCGCCCGGTCGCACGTCGTTTACATCGAGACTTCGCCCATGCAACGCTCGCAGCACCTCGCCCGTGTCCTCGTTGCCCGTACGCGCCCGGCTCTGGGGTTTCTCATCGGCATCGGGGCGTTACTGCTCCTCGCCCTCATTCACGCGGCCATCCTCGACCTCCTCGCCGGTCATGCCGGTGGCGCGGTCGTCCTCGTCCTGATCGTCGTCGTGGCGTGGCGGGCGTTGCGCGGGCGCAACGATTGAACTTACTGTACGGCTACCGTTCCGTGCGCCCTGCCACGCATTGACGCATTTCCCCGCAACTCTTAGATTGCCGCGCAGGGCGTGCGCGACCGCGTTTTTGCACCTGGGTGAACATTGAGAAATGAACGGATCGACTTTCTGCGCTTCCTCGGCCTGTGCATGATCATTCTCGCACACGTCGACCCGTCTGACGGATTATTTCAGCTTCGCAATTTTGACGTGCCGTTGATGGTGCTGATTTCCGGCGTGTCGTTCGGGCTGTCTTACAAGGGCGAGCCGTACGGGTCGTACGTGTGGAAGCGCGTGAAGCGGCTGCTGCTACCGGTCTGGATTTTTTAGACGGGGTATTATCTCGTCCTTTATTTGACGGAATTTCCCACTCCGTTACCGGACAAGACGAAGGTGATCGCGACGTTCATGTTGCTCATCGGGTATGTGTGGATCATCCGGGTGTTTTTGCTGGTGGCGCTGTTGTCGCCGTTCATTTACAAGCAGCACACGACCGCGAAGACCCCGAGGCGGTATTTCATACTTTTGGCGGCGGTATTCGTAGTGAACGAGTTGTTGTTGTGGCAGGCGCGGCCTTACCTGGAAACACGCCTCGGCCAGCTTCTGGGTGAGGCGGCGTTCAGCATCCTGCCGTACGCGGTGCTGTTCGGGCTGGGGCTTCGACTGCCTAGTATGACGAAAAGACAACTCGTCGGGTCGGCGGCATTTTTTACCGCGCTGTTCGGGGTGCTCGCCTTTTTGTTCGCGCAGGACGCCGGGCGGTTCGTGCAGACGCAGGACTTCAAGAACCCTCCTTCGATGTACTACTTCTCGTACGCGCTGGCTGTGTCGTTCGTCGCGTGGCTGACGGGTGATTTTTTCGTCGCCGTGTTTCAGAAAGTAAAGCTATATGGAGTCGTCAAGTTCATCGCTCAAAACAGCTTCTGGATCTACCTCTGGCACATCCCATTCCTGGACGTTTACCACGGCCCGTGGATCAAAGGCCAGCCCGGCGCCGGCTTCAAATACACGTGCGTCTTCCTCACGTCGGCGCTGATCGTGTTGGTGCAGGTAAATCTGGTGCGTAAGGTGATTCTGCCGCGCCTCAAGAGCAAGGACGTGCAGAAGAACGTCAACATTCTTTTCACAGGCTGAGGGCGCCTACTCTTGCTGTTCCTAAATCACCACGAACGCCTCCGGCGGGATGTCGACGCGGCGCGTGCGCTGGTGTCGACGATGCCGGGTTCGATCGCGTGGCGCCCCGGTGATCGCGTTGCGATTCATATTATCAGCGCGACCAGACGAGTGGGAACGCGTCGCCTTTGAGGACTTCACCGTCTTCGACGGTGACGAACTTTTTCATCACGTGCGTGTTCGCTTTGATGTACCGGCTTTGGTCGGTGACGAAATGCAGCGCGACCGCCCGGCGGGGTCTGCCGCTTTTGTTCGGACCGGAACCGTGCCAGGTGAGTGAGTGGTGAAAATGGATTTCACCGCGCGCGACGGGGCAGGGTTTGACCTCGACCTGGTGCCCTTGGAATTCTTGAACGGCGTTCATGTCGTCGAATTGTTTCAGCGTATGCAGGTAGTCAATCGCATTGCCCCAGTGCTGGGAGCGCGGGACCATTTTCATGCAGCCGTTGTCTTCGTCGACGTCATCGAGCGCGATCCATGCGGTCACCTGCTGGTCCTTGGGCGTGAGAATGCCCCAGTACGGTGAATCCTGGTGCCACATATTCACCCCGCCGAGCAACGCAGGCTTGAACTGGATCTGGTCGTGCCAGACGCGCAGTTCATTGGCGGTGGGCATGAGGCTGGCGACCAGGCTCCCGACCGTTTCCCCCAGCACCAGTTCGCGAAACGGTCCGCTCGACATCCAGATGTTTACGATCTGCCACACCGGAGCGTCATCGCTAGGCCCCATGTTATGACACATCACCGGTTGCGGAACATCCTTCCGCCCGCGGTCG
>Ga0163144_10026281_pt1 | contig 11325 bp, 8 predicted proteins | sample OliLak19BULKMAT1_FD_123175 | JGI IMG/M metagenome (GOLD analysis project Ga0163144, IMG submission 123175) | Freshwater microbial mat bacterial communities from Lake Vanda, McMurdo Dry Valleys, Antarctica - Oligotrophic Lake LV.19.BULKMAT1 | ecosystem: Environmental > Aquatic > Freshwater > Lake... | reverse complement strand
TGCAGTTGAAATTGCTGGATTGGCAACCCGCTGGCTGATCACCCGAGCGCTGCGAATTTCTCGTGCGCATCCATCATGTAATCCATGTAGGCCGCGAGCCGCGGTTTCAATTCGGCTCGGGGAACGATGGAATCGATCAGGCCGTGATCAAGAAGGAACTCCGCCGTCTGAAAGCCTGGCGGCAACTCAGCTTGCGTCGTGTCCTTGATTACACGCGCTCCGGCAAAACCGATCACTGCGCCCGGCTCGGCCAGGATCAGGTCGCCCACACTCGCATAGCTCGCCATCACCCCGGCGTAGGTGGGATCGGTCAGGACGCTGATGTAGGGCAGCCGGTTTTTGGCGTGGTAAGCGAGCGCGCCGCAGGTCTTGGCCATCTGCATGAGGCTAAACATCCCTTCATACATCCGCGCGCCGCCGCTGCTTGAGATAATGATGACGGGCAATCCCTTGTCGGTTCCCGCTTCGATGAGGCGGGTTAATTTTTCTCCGACCACCGAACCCATTGAGCCGCCCAGAAAACTAAAGTCCATCACTCCCAGAGCGACGCGATGCCTCCCAATCTTTCCGATGCCAGTAACGACCGCGTCTTTCAGCCCGGTCGATTTTTGATAGCTTTCGAGCTTGCTGGTGTAGGAGGCAGCGCCGGTGAATTCGAGCACGTCCACGCTTGTCATGTCGGCGTCCATTTCCTCGAACGTGCAGGTTTCCACCAGGGAATTGATCCGCTCGCGGGAGCTGATGGGGAAATGATGCGAACATTTCGTGCAGACCTTGAGATTATCGTCCAGCTCCTTGTCGTAAACCATGGTGCTGCACTTCGGGCATTTGGTCCAAAGGCCCTCGGGTATCTCGCGTTTCTTGGATTTTGAAGCCCCGAGCTTGGGTTTCTTGGCGAAGGTCGTTTCCGCGCCGGAGGCGTGCGGGGTCACTGCCGGTTCGCTTGTCTCCAAGCCGAGCGTCTTTTTGGTCAATGAGGTTGTCGCCATGTGCTAGAGAAGAATAAGCGCCAGGTTCCGGGTAGAACCACTATTATTTTTAATGTTTTACCCTGATCAAAGTCCGCGCGCAACTGTCCAGACACAGACAGTTCCCGCGCCCGCCCGCTGCAAAACCCTGGCGCAGGCGCTGGTCGTTGCCCCGGTGGTCAACACGTCATCCAACAGAATGATCCTTTCTCCGTCGAGCTGCGCCTTTTTACGAAGTCGAAAAGCACTGCGCACATTCGCGGCCCGCTGCGGGCGCGTCAGAGTGGTCTGCGTTCGCGTGAATTCGACCCGCTCCAATAACCCTGCGTCCACGGGAATCTGTGTGGCGCGGGAAAGTTGAACTGCCATTCGTTCTGCCTGGTTGAATTCGCGCTCCCGCTTCTTCAGGGGATGCAATGGCACCGGAACAATCAAATCCCAGGTATCACGAGCCAGGACCGGTTTGGCCTGGCGAATCAACAGATCCGCCAGAAACGGCTCGAACCAAAGCGCGCGCGAGTATTTGTAGCGATGAATCACTTCCAGGACGATCCCGCGCGCGACGACGGCTGAGCGGGCGGAGGAAAAGTACAATTCCATCTCTCGACAATTCGTGCATTCAAACGCGCTGGTGATTTCGCCCTCGTAAGGCAAGCCGCAGCGTTCGCAGAAGGGCGCACGGATGAAACGGACTTCCGTCCAACAATCCGCGCAGACGTAGCCCTCGCGTGGAGTGGCGCTGTGGGTGTTGCAAATCTGGCAATTCTCCGGATAGATAAAACCGAGGGCGGCGTTGAGCCAGTTGCCGAACATGGATTGTCTATCGGACGGCATGAGAATCCCCATTTGTTTGCCGAGTCAGAAAAAGGAGGGCAACGAGAGTGAGCAAAAGAATCGCGGTCGCGAGCCACCCGTCGATCATTTTCCCGCCGCCCCAGAGCCAGGTGTTCACTCCGGATATTTTGTTCGTGAGCAGGCCGTAGGATTTCAACCAGAAAATCCAACCGGCATGGAGTCCGATTGAAAAATACAAATTCCCGGTGCGTTGAAACATCAAGGCGAGAATCGCCCCGACGATCAGCAGGTTGAAAAAACCAGGAACGAGCGTTTGGAGATCCGCGAAGCCTCGAAGCATCTCCGCCAAAGTTCGGAATCCCGACAGCCAATTGACCGAGGCGGGCGGCGGCACCTTGGCAAAGAAATGAACGATCGCATAAATCGCCGAGCTGAAGCCGAGCGCGAGTGGCCAGGGTTGGGCTTTTCGCAATGTTCCAAAGAGCGCGCCGCGGAAAAGCGTTTCCTCAAGTATGGCGACGATTATTCCGGTGAGGAGGGCACCGGCCAGATTCGCGACGAGGTGCATGGGTGAGTGAGCCAGATCCAAACTTCGCGCGCCCAGAAGAATCACCAGTCCCGCGAGAACCGCCAGCGAGAAGAAACCGGCGGCAAAACCAGCGACGGCACCCTTCCAATGGAGGCGAACGGGAGCGAAACCCAGGTCTCGCCAGCTTCGAATTCCCAGCGCGCGGAGAAAGGGCCACAAGCCAGCCAGGGCCAGAATAATGAGCGACCGGTTGACGTAGCGATGGAAAGGTTGCGCGGCAATATTGCCGAGAGCGTGCTGACCGATAAGTTGAAACGCCTCGTAAATCCAAGGAGCAATGAGGGCCGCACCCAGAAAGATAAAGGCGAGGTAAATGACGAGAATACGAATGGGCCGCACGGGTTGGAGGTTAAAATTCGGCTCCGCCCGCGCAAGCTCATAATCTTTGCAAAATGAACTTCGCCCGCCTAGATTGGGCGAGATTTGTATGGATTTTAACGCGATGGACGTCACTAATCAAAAACCGGTTGCACAGCAATTTGGCCCGTTTCGTTTGCAAGAGCTGATTAACAGTGGCGGCATGGCCGAAATCTGGGTCGCCACGGACGCCAAGGGGAAAACTTTCGCACTGCGGCATTTGCAGAGGCGTTTAAAATTCAACCTTATCGCCCGGAAAAGGTTTTTTCATGGATGCGAAATCCTCTCAAAGATTCATGATCACGATTACATCATTGGCTACGTGGAACACGGCAAGATCGAGAATCTTCCCTACCTGCTGACGGAGTACATCGAAAGTTCCAATCTAAAACAACTGATGGTGCGAGGGGATACTGTCCTCGAAGAAAACATCGCGGACATCCTGATTAACGCCGCCGCGGCCATCGAGCATCTCCACGACAGCGGGTTTATGCATTTGGATTTCAAGCCGGAAAATCTTTTGGTCACGCGCAACGGTCAGATCCGCCTGGTGGATTTTGATCTGGCGCAGCCAAAACCTGAAAAGCCAAAGAAGTTTTCCAGGAATCCCGGCACGCCTGCCTACATGCCGCCGGAACAACTTCAGCACAAGGCGATTGATCATCGCGCCGATATTTATGCCTACGGCGTGACCGCCTACGAGTTGCTCACCTCCCGGAAACCTTACGCGGGGGAATCCGCTGGTGAGATTTCGCGCAAGCAACAGAGTGGGACTGTCGTGCCGCCGAGCGAGTTTAACGAGATTCCTCCTGCTCTGGACAAGATCGTTTTGAAATGCCTCGAGCGCGATCCCAATAACCGTTATCCTCACGCGAGCGTCTTGGTGCGCGATTTGCAGGAAGCGTTATACGTTAAATAACGTTCCTCCCGTTTGTTTAGTTGAATTTCTGGCCGTGCGGTTCCCGCGGCTATTCCCCCTTTGTCAGGTCCAGACAGACCAAGTTTTTCTTGCTGCGCGCGAACATCAGTCCGTCAGCCAGCGACGGAGAAGTCCTGACCTCGAAAGGGAGTGCCTGCACCCGCGCCGTTGGTCTGAATCCGGCTGAGGATGCCGGAGCCCGAATCAATTCACCGCGCTCGGTCAGAACCAGCAATTCGTCGCCGGCTAGCGTGACGGTTCCGGCCCGCAGTCCAGACTCTTTCCAGAGAACTTTTCCGGTTTTGAATTCCACGCAGCGTAATTCGCAACCTTGCTCCTGCCGGCCGTGCCAACCGTAAAGGTGTCCGGCGTGATACACGCTGCTGGCATAGTGGTTGGCGAGCCCGTCGGTGTCGGACCAAATTACCTCGGGCCCTTTTTCCTTGAAGCGGAGCACCTGCGCCTGTGCGCCGTAGCTGGCGGATAGAAAAATCAGATCGTCCACGACCAGGGGAGTCGCCGCGCTGACCGAAGCGCTCATCGCCGGACGCCACGGGTAACGAAAAACCACGGCCCCGTCCGCCGGTTGCAGGGCGACCAGCGCTTCTCGGGTCAGCGCGAGAACATATCTGCGGCCGCTGATCGTTGCGGCGATGGGGGAGGCATAGCTGGCTTCGTCCTTGGTGGCCTTCCATCGTATTTTTCCCCCGGACGCGTCGAATGCCACAACCCCAGAGCCGTCACGACCACCCAGTGTTACAATCACGAGATCATTCTCGACGAGCGGCGAGCAAACGCGGCCGAAAAATCCTTTCCCCGCTCCCAGTTCCTTTACTGTGTCCACGCCCCATACCTTTTCCCCCGATGCCAGGCTCCAGCAACTCAATTGGCCCTCTGCGCCGAAGGTAAAAACCCTGCCATTAGCGATGGAAGGCGTGGCCCGCGGCCCTTCGTCAAACCCGAAGTCGTCTCGATAATCGGTCGGGTAGCTTTTTTTCCAAATTTCCTTTCCTGTCTTCGTTTCGAGGCATTCCACCACGGCTCTATTCTCCAGCCGGTGGAACAGGATCAAGCGCCCTTCGCTGATGGCCGTGCCCGAGAAACCCTGGCCGACGTCGCGTTTCCAGACGGTTGGCGGGCCCTCTTTCGGCCAGGCGCGGGCGAGTGGGCGACCGGAGTAGCTGCCGTTCCGTTGCGGACCGAGAAATTGGGGCCAGTCATTCGTCTGGGCGAAACCGAGCGGCGCTGTCACTACCACCAGCAGTGAAAGAAAAAGCGGGATCGCTCGGACAAGCGGGCGCCGGGCGAGGCCAACCCGAGGCAAATCAACAAAAGCATCGGTGAGCTCGGAGGGCAGGTGTTTCATTGGATCAGATCGTCGGCCAACGGCCTAATTTGTTCAAGCGCGGCTTCCGGTCGCGTATGATGGTTTATCTCGACCTGTTCAACCCTTCCTTCCGTTCGATGCGCCCGGATCAATAGACACGGCTCCAACCGAAGCGGCTTTCGCCGTGATTGGAGAGGGGCCAATAAACGAAGCAGAACCTGCCGATAATATTCTCGATCGGGAACGAGCCCCAGGTTCGGGAATCCGAGCTGTTGAGTGTATTGTCCCCCATCACCATGTAGTGCCCGTGCGGAATTTTAAGAACGGCTCGTTCATTGGGAAATAAGGGAGCAAGGCCCGGGCGTCTGGCGCGCTTTGCCATTCTTTCGTTCACGTGTCCAAAGTAATGGCTTTCGCTCGGGTACGGCGCAATCGTGTAGATTTTTTCAAAATGCGGCGTTGCGGCATCCAGGCGGACTCCGTTGATCCGCAGGTGCAGGTCATCTCCGATGCTGATCTCCTCCCCGCTCAACCCAACCAGTCGCTTGATGTAAAACTGATCTTGAGCCATGTCTTTGTGCTCGATTCCTTTTGTTTCGAATACGATGATCTCGCCGCGATTCGGGGGGCGAAAGTTGTAGGTCACCCGGTCCACCAGCAGATGGTCGCCCGCGATTTCCGCCAACATTCCGGAAATGCCTTCGCGGTAAAAAACTCCATGGATGGCCGCATCCCAAATCCGGCCCGGCAGATTGGGAACACTGCCGGCCTTTTCATACTCAATCCCATACAAGGTGGGTTGCATTGAGCCCGTGGGAATCTTGAATGGGTGAAGGAAAAACGTGCGGATGACCAGAGCGATGGCCATTGCCACCAGAATTACCTCCACATTTTCCCGCCACGTGGAGTAGCGATCCGTTTTCATCCATTGCTGAATCACGGTCTCCAGTGCTTCCTTTTTCACACGCAGGATTTCGTCGTCAGCATTTTCATCCATTGCCCTCTTCAATTCGTCTTGGGCGGCGTCCAATGCCGCGATCGCCTCGGCGTCCAGGAAATGTTGTGAGCGGCAGCGTCGGCGAATCTGCTCGCGCAGTTTCGTTGCGTCGCGAAACGTTTTGGAACGAAACCATCGGGAAATCATCATGACAAAATCGCTTTTGTGCCGGCACTCTCGCGGGTTTGAGAGGAAAGCTCAACAGGATTTTATTTTGGCGGTTCGCGGCGAGGTGGCCTTCGAGCCCGTGCGATGGAAAAACGACTCGTTCAATTTTCTCGGGTTTGGTCTGGACGCGCAATCGCCTCCGACGTTCGCCAAGTTTTTCTCCGGTTCGACGGCACATCAGCCGAACCGCGTTTACCGTCTGGTGAACGATCAATGGATGCTCGTAACCAGCCCGGGCGGGACGCGGATGCGCTCGGGAGAGGCTTACTGGGTCTTCTGCAAAGGCGGCTCGGATTTTCAGGGGCCGTTGACGGTGCAAATCTCCGGGGTTGATCGCCTCGCCTTTGGCGGCCTGGGTGAATCGAGCGTCCTGTTTGTCAATCGCTCGACCGATCCGTTCAGTTTGAAAGTCGAAACCCATTCGGGCGTGCTGGGTCTGCCGCTTTCCTACATCGTCCGCGGAATTACGGATGGGAGGATGGCCGATCACTACCTCGATTTTACCGCGCTGCACCAGTTGCCATCGCTGGAACCGTCCCAAAAATCCGGACTGTGGTTGAAGCTGCGTCGAGAACGAATGACCCGAGCGGAGCAGGGCACGTTGTTGAGAATTTCCACCGACGCTGGAGTGGAACTCTGGATCCCGGTCACGGGGACTCGCTCGGATCTGACCGCGGCGGACTGACGGTTTAACTCTGTTTTTAAATGAACAATTGCTTATTTTTTAAACGGCTCCTTTGCCTGGCCCTGGCGGTGTCTTGGGGTCACGCGCCGGGAGTTCTCGGAGCGAACCATCCCTCGCGGGGACTGTGGGTCGGTGAAGTCACGCTCAACAAGGTGAACGAAACCGTCGTGGGAATCAACGCGGCCAACCAGGTCGCCGCGCCCGATCCGGCCGTCCCGACACCGGTCGCATCTCCAGCGCATCTGCGCATCATTTTCCACGTGGACGGCGATGGGAAAGTCCGGCTGCTCAAAAGCGTGGCGGTGCTGGCCAATGGCACCAACCAACCTCCGGATCTGGCACTCGTCACCGACGAATCGCTGTATCCAAACTTCATCAGCCCGGGAAACAAAATCGCCACGGCATCGTATGATTTCGGCGACGGCAATGCGTCCGAGGTGCTGAACAGGATTGCGGCATCGGCGGCGAGCGCGGCTTCCGTTGGCGGAAATGCCACGAATGCGGCCAGCCAGACGGTGCAATCTGCGGATCTGGATGCGCGTTACAATCCGTTCGCGCGCGGAGCTGGATTAAGAAGCGCGGCCTTGAACTCCGCCGGCGCCGCTGCCGCCGGCGCCATCGCGCGGAAGAACGCAGGAGGCACTCCCGAACAGGTCGTCGGCGATGCCCTGTCCGCCGCCACCAATCATTTTATCGTGGTGACCAATCGGGCCTATGCGCAGTCATTGCAGTCGAGTTCGCTCTTCCTGGATTCGCGTTATGTGGCCGCGGTGGATTCCATTTCGAGCGCGGCAGCCGGCGCAGCGGCTTCCTCAGCGAACTCGAATCTCACCGCGTTGGTCATCGGGTCGAGTGCCACCAATGCGGCCCTGGCTGCTCTGACCAATGCCATCAACGCGCCTTCCGCTGTTTCGATTTCCTATCAAACCTTTATTGCTTCATCCGTATTTCTCTCGAGCGCGAACGTTGCGGCCGCTGCGGCTCACGGAAGCCTCACCGGGCCGGCGGCCTCGCTCACCCAGACGCAGAAACAGAATGTGGCGGAAGCCGCGGCGCTCAGGGCGTTGACTCTGGTGGGGGCCTTTCGCACGGCCGACGCAGCCGTGATCAATGAGGTGCCGATGAACGGCAGTGTGGCGGCCGGTACGGCGTTGACCGGGACGGTTTTCCTTGGCGCAAATCATCCGACGAATCCCTTTCGTCACCGGATGCATCCGGATCATGGCGTCGGTTACCCGATCACCCGCGCGTTGAAGATTCAATTTGACTCCGCCTCGGGCACGAACGCTTTCCAGACGGCGGGCTTTGGTGTGGACCGGCTCTCCGGAACCTATCGAGAGGAGATCAGCGGGCTGCACAAGCCGCTCGGTCCGAACCAGGACATCGGTTTGATAACTCAAGGCTTCATTAAGATCGATCGCATCAGCCTGGTGGACACTTTGAACCGATGAAATCTTGCAACACTGACCACGACCCTTTTGTCATGAAAACCTGTCAAGAACGCGGAACGCAAATTTCGCCGCGCAACCGCGTGCGCCCATCCGCTGCGCCGGTCCGGCCTCGACCATTGGCCCGTTGCCTGGGCGGCGTCGCGCTCCCGCTGGCTTTGATTCTTGCGTTCGTCTTCTGTCTCGCGCCACGCGTCTTCGCCGCCAATTCGTTTGTCATCGGACTGCCCAACCTGGAAGTGGTCGATACGGCGGTTGATCCCCTGGGTCAGACCTATGTTTTATCCAAAAATGGATCCGGAAACTCCGTGCTCACAAAATATGACCGGAGCGGGGCGCAGCTTCCCTGGAGCGGAGATTTGGTTTTGGAACGCGTCATTTCAAACCTGACACCACCGGCTTTTTGCATCGCGCCCGGAACAACGAATGTCCTCTACATCACCGCGAATCAAAGAATTGTTCGTGTCACCACAGACTCGGGGAGCGTGACGGCAACGTTGAACGTTCCCTCCACGTTTTCTCCACGCTCGGTCTATTTCTCGGACGGGAGTGTCTTCGTTTCCGGAAATTATTCGAGCAGCAGCGTCTCGACGATCTTCGGGCGGACGGCGAATCCGCGTGGTGCCCAGGCTGGAGTGCTGGTCAAACTCACCGCGGAATTGTCGGGCACGGCTACCGCCTTGACGACGTTCGGCGGGAGTTCCGGAAGCAACACGGCGGAATCGCTGGCCGTGGACGAAGCGGGGGATGTTTATGTCGCCGGCCATTTTGCCAGCGGCGTTTTGAACCTGGATGGATCGATTGCCTCGAGCGGGCAATGGCGGGTGGAACTGGTCAAATCATCGGCCGGCATCGGGAGTATCACGACCGCGCTTGGCGTGTTGGGAGGCAACAACGCCACCTCAACGAATATTTCCTATCATAACATCATCAACTTCGGCAGCGGCAGCGAGGGCTGGTTTGGCGGCGACACGGCTTTCCCGGCCGGTGCGACCGAGAACTTCGTCTTGCGCGCCACGGGAACGATCTGGATTTCGACAGCGGGCAACTACGAATTTACCAGTGTCACCGATGATGGCACGCGGGTGCAGGTGAACGGGGCAACCGTGGTGGAATTCGCAGGTTCCCGAGGGGCGGGCGCTTCGACTGGAGTTCGATTTCTTACCCGCGGATTGCATACGTTCGAGTATATCCAATTTCAGGGTGGTGGCGCCAGGTCGGCGGAGCTGCTCTGGCGTTCTGTGGGAGATCAATACATTTATTGGCTGCGGCCAACCCGGCTGCGCGATGCCCAGAACAAGGCCTACGTGGCGAAGTTCAACCCGGCATTTTCCACCATCCGAGACGCCTACTTCAGCGCCTCGGAAACGCCCGGGAGCGGCGGCGCTTTCCACGAGTTGAATTTTTCCCAGGGCTGGGTTTACGCGGCCGGTTTCTGGCAGGGGCAGGCCAACAATCCGGAGCTCGGTTTGCCCGACGCCGCCACGGGCACTTCCACCGACGTTGACATCGTCAAGCTCGACACGGATTTGAAGCTGAAAGGCCGGGCGACGGTCAAGGGTGCCGCCAACATCGACGGTTACAGTGTGACTTCGGACAATGACGGCAATGTGTATGTCACCGGTTCCTACGGGCCCGGGTCGGTTGATTTCGTGGGCAACGGAGATCGAAGCTTCTCGGATCCCACGCAGGACCGGAGATTCACGTCCCGGTCGTCCTCGAAACAGAGTTTATTCGCGGCCAAACTGAATTCGAACATGGATTTTCAGTGGGTCAATCAACCGTCGGGCGCGGTGCCGGACTCCTTCGGCGGAGTGGCGAAGGTGCGATGGAATGCCGGGCTGCAGCGCCTCTTCTGGACCGGCTCGTTTGCCAACGGAACCCTGAGCCTGGGCCAACCGGATACTCTGGTGACGTTGAGCGGCACGCAGGGGTTTTTAACCGTGATGGATCCGAACGGGACTTTTACCGAGCAGGTTCTGTTGGCGGTTGTGTCGGATTTTGGCGAGAGCGGCACGCAGGTCTTTCCGTTCGGCGGCCCGATGGCGGGCACCAATTTCACCACCATCAATCGCCGCCCGATCATCAAGGGCGTCCAGGTCTCCGCCTCCGTGCCGAAAAATATTTTTCGGAAGGGAACGCTGGATGTTACAACCGACGTGCAAGCGGACACGCGCATCCGTTCGACTGGTTACTCGGTGGACGACAACGTGGCGACGGGCAACGCTGAGAGCTACACGTTCACGATCACCAAAGACACGCTGGTCACATTCAATTGGGCCGTGGATTACGTGCTGAACATCGAGGCGGATTTGTCGGCAACCGTGGGAACAGGCGACCCGGCCAACGGTGTCCCGGGCGTGAGCGGGATCAACTCGCTGGCCTCGGGAAACCCGGTTCCAGCCGTGCAGAAACATTGGATTGCCAGGGACGAGACGGTGATCGCGACCATTGATTCCGGTGTGCTGGATCTGAACAATCCGGGTCTTCCAGTCAGATATGTTGTGACTGGCTACGACGCGGCCGGGCCGTCCAATCCCCAGAACAATAGCGGCGGACAGACCAATTTCATTCCGTTCGTCGGGACAGAAAACAGGAGGCAGGTCCCGCAGTTCGTCATGAACGGGCCGGCCTTGATCAACTATCGGTGGAAACTTAAAATCGGGGTTCAGGTCAACACGACCGGACCTCAGTCGAGCGGATTCCCGTTGGTCCGGGTGGTCAAGGATCCGGGCCAGACGAATTCGCTCCCGCCCACCCAAGAGAGCGGGGTTGGCGTCGGCACGTTTTATTTTGACGAGCACACCACCATTGAAATCGGGACGATCCGCAGCCAGGGCGTGGTTCAATTGAAAGGGTGGCTCAACGGCGACGGCTTCATCTTCGGCAGCACCGGCTCGTTGTCCAATTTGAATTCCTCGTTCGCTGTGGGCGCCACCAATTATGCCTCGCAGCGGGTGCAAAATCTGGTTCGCCCGGCGCGGGTCATGTGGGATTACGGATTCGGCCGAGAAGGCGTAGGTTTTTCAGCAGGGTTCTTTGAGTGGGAAACAGGTTGCGCGACCCTTCTCT
>Ga0163144_10026279_pt1 | contig 11326 bp, 9 predicted proteins | sample OliLak19BULKMAT1_FD_123175 | JGI IMG/M metagenome (GOLD analysis project Ga0163144, IMG submission 123175) | Freshwater microbial mat bacterial communities from Lake Vanda, McMurdo Dry Valleys, Antarctica - Oligotrophic Lake LV.19.BULKMAT1 | ecosystem: Environmental > Aquatic > Freshwater > Lake... | reverse complement strand
CGAGCGCGTCGCCGCCGTCGCCGTCGTGGCCGGTCTGCGGCACGCCGTCGACCGGCGCGGTGCCGGCGACGCGGTGGACCACGCCGTCGGTGTCGATCATGCGGATCAGCGCGTTGCCGGTGTCGGCGAAGTACAGGTTGCCGTCGGGGTCGAACACGATGCGGCCCGCGGGATCCGCGGACTGGCCGAACGGCTGCGACATCCGCAGGTCCAGCGCCGGCCCTTCGTCGCCGCCGTAGCCCGGCGTGCACGGCATCCCGCACGTCATCGCGGGATCGCCGCACGTGGTCTTGCCCGACGGCGCGGGGCACGCGACCGGCGCGTCGCACGTGCCCGCGGGCTCGATCACGCAGCGGCCGGCGACGCGATGGACGATCCCGTCGGGATCGATCGAGCGCAGCACCTGGTTGGCCTGGTCCATCACGATCAGGTTGTCGTCGGGGGCGTACGCGAGGCTGGCCGGCAGGTCGAACGTCGCGGTCAGCGCCATGGACTCGTCGCCGAAATAGGCGCGGCGGCCGTCGCCGCCGAGATCCGTGACCAGGTCGGAGCCGAGCTCGACCTGGCGGATCTTGCTGTTGTGCCAGGCCGCGATGATCAGCCGCTCGCCCGCCGGATCGAGGGCGAGCGCGGTCGGGTGGTTGAGGTCCGAGTCGTTCGGGTCCTAGTCCGGGCCGAACAGCTCGCCGCGGCCGGCGACGTGCACGATCGTGTCGTCGTCGAGGACGTGGCGGATCCGGTGGTTGTTCCAGTCGAGCACGTAGAGCGTGCCGTCGGGCGCCGCCAGCGTGTCCTGGGGCAGCGACATCACCGCGTCGCGCGCGTCGCCGTCGTCGCCGCTGTAGCCGCTGCTGCCGGTGCCGACGATCGAGCAGATGTTGCCGGCGATGGTGCGATCGCACGGCGCGGCGTCGTCCTCGCCGCACGCGGCGAGGAGCGGGGCCACGAGCAGGAGGCGCTTCATCGGGTCACCTTGACGATCCGGCTGTTGAGCGTGTCCGAGATGAACATGTTGCCGTCGGGATCGAAGTTGACGCCGAACGGGCGCGCCAGCTGGGTCTCCTCGGCGGGCAGGCCGCCGATCTCGTCGAGGCCGGGCTCGCCGGAGCCCGCGACGGTGCGGATCGTGCCGTCGTCGAGATCGATCGCGCGGATCCGGTGGTTGTCGGTGTCCGCGACGTAGAGGTCGCCGTCGGGGCCGATCGCCATCGCGCGCGGGTGATTCAGCTGCGCGTCGAGGGCGGGGCCGCCGTCGCCGCGGAACCCGGCCTCGCCGGTGCCGGCGAGCAGGTCGATCGTGCCGGCCTCGAGATCGATCACGCGGATCTTGTTGCTCTGCGTCTCGGCGACGTACACCACGCCGTCGCCGAGCGCGAGGCCGCCCGAGGGCTCGGGGTTCGACCCGGCCTCGAAGTTCAACGCCGCGGCGAGCGCGTCGCCGCCGTCGCCGGTCGACGCCTGCATGCCGTTGCCCGCGATCGTTGTGATCATCCCGGTGTCGGGATCGACGCGGCGGACCCGGAAGTTCTGCTGATCGAGGATGTAGATCGCGCCGTCCTCACCGACCTCGAGCGCCTTGGGCTGCTTGAACACCGCGGTCGCGAGCAGGCCGTTGTCGCCGGCGAACCCCGCGCCGCCGCCCGCGACGATCCGGACGTTGCCGGTCGCGGGGTCGAGCTTGCGGAGCTTGTGGTTGTGCCACGCCATGACCAGCAGATCGCCGTCGGCGTCGATCGCGAGATCGGTGGGGTGGTTGAGCTGGACCTCGCCGCCGGGCACGCCCGCCTCGGTCCGCTCCATCGCGGGCGGGACGAAGCCGTCGCCGGGGAACACGGGATCGGTCCAGCCGACCAGCGACGTCACGGTGTCGTCGGTCTCGACACGGCGGACGAGGTGGTTGTTCCAGTCGATGAACGCCACGGTGCCGTCGTCGGCCCACACCATGTCCATCGTCCAGTAGAGCATCGTCGCGCGGCGGTCGAGGCCGTCGCCGTTGAAGCCGGTCTGGCCGGCGAGGCCGGCCCACGTGCACGCGGCGCCACTCGCTTCACAATCGGGAGAGCCGAGGTCGTCGCCGCAAGCGGCGAGGCCCGACAGCGCCCCGAACGCCATCCATCCGAGCTTCATGGGTACGGAAGCTAGCGTGCTATCGATGGGAATGCACAGGATCGGCGCGCTCGCCGTCGCGACGTTGCTGCAGCAAGGCGTCGCGCACGCCGGACAGGCGACGTGCAGCAACCCCGGCGTTCCGATCGGCGCCGCGGCGTCGAGCGACCTGTTCCCGGGACGGCTGTCGCTCGGCCTCGGGTTCGGCCTGCTGCCGATCCGCGACGACGAGCTCGTCGACGAAGGCCGCTACGAGGCCTCGCTCACGCTGCTCGAGGCGCGCATGTCCGCCGAGTACGCGATCCGAAGCTGGCTCGGCGTCGGGCTGTCGTTGCCGTATCGGATCGCGGCGGTCGCGGTCACCTACCGCGATCCCGACACCGGCGAGGTGATCTCCCCCGAGCCGACGACCCACGCCCGCGACCAGACGCTGGTCGGCCTCGGCGATCCGTCGCTCACGGTCCACCTCGCGCGCGAGGTCGGTGCGTACCGGCTGCACGCGCGGGTCGGCGCGACGGTCCCGCTCGGTCGCACCGAGGCGGATCCGGTCGCGCTCGGCAACATCGGCCAGGAGCACGAGCATCTGCAGTTCGGCACCGGCACCGTCGTGCCGTTCGTCGGCGTCGAGGCGCAGCGCCGCGTCGGCGACGCGACCGCTGCGCTGTGGGCGGTGACGTATCAGTCGCTCTACGACAACGATCACGCGTATCGCGCCGGCGATCGCTACTCGCTGGGCGCGACCGCGTCGTCGGAGCTCGGGCTGCGCGCGTTCACGTTCGGCCTCGCCGCCGAGGTCCACGCCGAGACCGCCGAGACCTGGCGCGGGGTCGTCCCCACCGACGAGGGCAACGAGGGCCGCGTCGACGTCCTCGCCGGCGCGTCGGCCGCCTGGCGCGCGTCTCGCCGCCTCGCGGTCGCGCTCGATCTCAAGCTCCCCGTCTACTCGCACGTCGTCGGCAGCCAGCTCGACTACCCGATCGTCGTCGGGCTCGGCGTCTCCGGGAGCTTCGATGTCCTCGGCAGCCCGTCCTACGCCGGCCTCGACGAGGCCTCGCTGCCCACCGGCGGCGGCGAGCCGCTCGTGCCCGTCGCCGGCAAGGTGACCGTCTTCGATCTGTGGGCCGAGTGGTGCCCGCCCTGCCGCGAGCTCGACGCCGGCCTCGCCGCCCTCGCGCGCCGCTACCCCGACCTCGCGATCCGCAAGCTCGACGTCGTCGACGACGAGACCGACGCGTGGAAGGCCTTCCTCGCGCCCGGCTCGTTCGACCTGCCGCACGTGAAGGTGTTCGATGCCGACGGGGAGCTGCTGTTCGAGCGCACCGCGGATCCTGACGTGCTGCTGAAGGAGATCGAAGACGTGCTGCGCCAGCCGTGAACCCTCGGATCAGATCCGTGTCTTGAACGGCGGTGCTCGCACGATCGCGGGCCGGGGCCTGCCCCTACGCGCGCCAGTCCATTGGGCGCTCGGATTGCGAAGCTCCCGGCTCCGCTTGATCCCGTCGTGGTGTCCACCACCGGCCAACCCATGTACGACCGGAGCTGCTCTCTACGAGCGCCCAACGGACCGGTCGCGCTTCGGGTCACCCGGCCCGCGGCGTGTCGCCGGATCTCCTCATGGGTGCCGGTCAGTTTGCGAAGTGATCGATACAGCGCTGGGTTCAGCTGTGGTTCAGCTCTGGGTTCAGCTCTGGTTCAGCTCTGGTTCAGCTCTGGGTTCCGATTGTGCTGAGCGGAGGGCGAGCGCCAGCGAGCGCGGAGTCGAAGCACTCTTCGATGGAACGGCTACGGCGACCAGCCCTTCGCGATCGCGGCTGCCGGCGCTGTGGCGACCTCGCCGTCGCCGCCGTGCTCGATGAGCACGACGATCGCGATCTGCGGGTCGGTCGCCGGCGCCCAGCCCGCGAACCATGCGTGGCTCTCGCCGGGGACGGCGCCCTTGATCTTCGAGGGACGCACCGCCGCGGTCGCGGCCGTGCCGGAGAGGCTCTTCGTGAGCCGCATGCCGCGGCGGACTTCGTCGAGGATCGCGGTGGACGCGGTCGCCGTGCGCGCCAGCTTCGGTGGGTACGAGCTCACGAGCTTGCCGTCGGGTGTCTCGACCCGCTCGACGAGCTGCGGCACCTGGAGGCGGCCGTCGGCAGCGAGCGCGGCGTACGCCATCGCGACCTGCAACACCGTGACCTCGACGTCGCCTTGCCCGGCGGCGGCCTGGCGCGCGTGCTCGGCCCGAAACCTCCCGCGTTGTTCGTACCAGCCCTGCGTCGGAACGCGCCCGCCCACGTCGCCGTTGAGGCCGAGGCCCGTCGGCGCGCCGAACCCGAGCTCCGTCGCGACCGCGGCGAGCTGGTCCAGCGACACCTCGTCGACCGCGACGCCTTCGATCCGCGCGGCGATCTTCGCGACGAACGCGAACGCTCCGCCGGGCGCGTACCGCGCCGCCAGCGTCTTGTCGACGAACGGCTTGCGCGGATCCGCCACGAGCAACGCGAGCTCGGCCTTGGTGGGCGCCCCGCTCATCACGCCCGGATCGAAGGACGGCTTCGACACCAGGGCGAGGATCTTGCCGGTCGCGACCTCGACCACCGCGACCGCGGCAGCCCGGTACATCGCGACGGCCTCCTCGGCGAGGCGCTGCAGCGCGGCATCGAGCGTCAGCACGAGCCGGTTCCCGGCGACCGGCTCGATCCGCGGCGCGTGGCGCAGCAGATCGGCGGCCGCGGCGTCGTGGACCGGCTGGCCCTGCGCGTCGATGACGAACGGCTCGATCCCGCGCTTGCCGCGCAGGTAGTTCTCCCACTCGTTCTCGAGGCCGTAGCGACCGATGCGATCGTCGGGGCCGTACCCCATCGGCGCCAGGCGCGCGAGCTCGTCGGCGGTCGGCGCGGTCAGGTAGCCGAGCACGTGCGCCGCGAGATCACCGCGCGGGTAGTGCCGCGTCGGCCCGGACGGAGAGAGCAGGTTGTCCGCCAGCACCACGCCGCGCCGATCCAGGATCACGCCGCGGATCGACGCCAGCGATCGTTCGCGCAGGCGATGCCCCAACGCGTACGGCCCCCGGCCCGCGTCGGCCGGCGCGTGCCGGCGAGCCTCGCCGCCGCCGCCGTTTCCGCACGCGATCATCGCGATCAACGCGAGCGTCCCCGCCGCACGGCCGGCGGGCCGGGTGACCCGAAGCGCGGCCAGTCCGTTGGGCGCTCGTAGAGAGCAGCTCCGGTCGTACATGGGTTGGTCGGTGGGGGATACCACGACGGGATCAAGCGGAGCCGGGAGCTTCGCAATCCGAGCGCCCAACGGAGCTGGCGCGCGTAGGGGCAGGCCCCGGCCCGCGATCGTGCGAGCACCGCCGTTCAAGACACGGATCTGAACAAAGAGCCCGGAGTCCTTCGACTCCGGGCTCGCTTCGCTCGCCCTGCGCTCAGGACGATCGGAGGAATCCGCGCGCTACCAGACTTCGCAGCGGTCGGTCGGCGCCATCGGGGTGCCGGCCTCGCACGCGAACGCCTGCGCGAACTCGGGCGTGTTGCGGAGCGAGCCATTGACGCGCCAGCGCGGCGGCGAGTGCGGGTCGGTGGTGAGCCGACTCTCGGCCTCGGCATCGCGATCCTTGGAGCACCACGCCTGGCCGACCCCGAGGAAGAACTGCTGATCCTCGGTGAAGCCCTCGGCGAGCGTGCGGTCCTCGGCGTCCTTGCGCAGCGTGCGGTACGCGTGGAACGCGAGCTTGATGCCGCCGAGATCCGCGATGTTCTCGCCCAGCGTGAGCTTGCCGTTCACGTTCTTGCCGGGCAGGACCTCGAAGGTCGAGTACTGCTCCGCGAGGCACTCGCCCTTGGCGGTGAACTTCGCGTAGTCCGCCTCCTGCCACCACATCTCCATGTTGCCCGTCGCGTTGAACTGCGCGCCCTGGTCGTCGAAGCCGTGGGTCAGCTCGTGGCCGATGACCATGCCGATGCCGCCCTCGTTCGCGGCGACCGAGCGGTCCTTGCCGAAGAACGGCGGCTGCAGGATGCCGGCGGGGAGGCCGGTGTTGTTCGCCAGCGGGTTGTAGTACGCGTTGACGATGTACGCCGGCATCAGCCACTCGCTGCGGTCGTACGGCTTGCCCGCCTTGATGAACCCGCGACGGGTGTTGAACGTCGTCGCGGCGATCAGGTTGCCCGCGAACGCGCCCGGCTTGACGTCGAAGTCGTAGGTCTTCGGCACGTCGGGGTAGCCGATCAGCGCCTCGAGCTTGGACAGCTTGCCCTGCGCGGCCTTCTTGGTGGTCGCGCTCATCCACGGCAACGAGCTCAGGTTCGCGGCGAACGAGTCCGCGATCGCCTTGACCAGCGCGACCGCGGCGGCCTTCGACTCGCCGGGGAACACGCGCTCGATGTACGGCCCGTTGAGCAGCTCGGTCAGGCCGACGCCGACCGCGTCGATGCAGCGCTTGTAGCGCTCGCGCTGCGCCTCGACGCCGGACAGCGCCTGCTGGAGCGCGAACGCCTCGTCGTCGAACTTCTTGGGCAGCGCGAACGAGAAGGTGTCGACCAGGTGCACGAGCAGGTAGTCCTGCCACTGCGTGGCCTTCACCGATCCGAGCAGCGTGTTCAGCTCGGTGAAGAACGCCGGCGTCGCGATGATGATCGTCTTGACGTCGGCGTTGCCGCGGCCCGCGAGGTACCTCGGCCAGTCGAGCTTCGGGGTGAGCTTGCCGAGCCCCGCGAGGTCGTACGGGTTGTACAGCTTCGGCAGGTCGCGCTTCTCGACGCTGGTCTTGGTGACCTTCGCGAGCTTGCTCTCGATCGACAGCACGTTCTGCGCGGCGGTCTCGGCGGCGCCCTTCGTGGTCTTGCCGAGCAGGCCGAACAGGCGGACCAGGTGCTGGTGGTAGGCCTCGAGCTTGTCCTTGAACGCCTCCTCGAAGTAGTAGTCGCGGTCCGGGAGGCCGAGGCCCGAGCCGTCGGCCCACAGCACGTTCATCGACGAGTCCTTGAAGTCGGCCTCGGTCTGCGTGCCGAACACCACGTCGACGCCGGCGTTGTGCAGCGTGACCAGCGCGGCCTGGAGCGTCTTGACGTCCTTGACCTTGGTGATCGCGGACCGCAGCGGCGCGATGCCCGCGAGGCCGGTCTTCTCGATCGTCGCCTCGTCCATGCACGAGCTGTAGAAGTTGCCGATCTTGCCGATGTCCGAGGACGGATCGGCCTCGGGCTGCGCGGCCGCCGCGGCGGCGTCCTCGACCACCGCGTGGAGCGTGGTCTCGTTGCGCTCGTCGATCTCGCCGAACCGGCCCCAGCGCGCGCGATCCGCGGGGATCTCGTGCTGCGCCATCCAGCCGCCGCACGCGAACTGGTAGAAGTCGTCGCAGGGGTCGGCGGTCTGGTCGAGCGACGACGCCTCGAGCCCGACGTCGGCGAGGCTCACCTTCACGGTGTTATCGGGCTCGGGGATCGTGCCGGTGCCGCTGCCGCCGCCACCGCCGCCAGCGCCGGAGCTGCCACCCGTGGGACAGCCGGCGAGCAACAGGGTCGAGAGAGCGGCGCCGAGGCCGAGAGTGCGAACGGTCGAGTGCATGAGTTCCTCCGTGAAAGCGGCCGGACCGTAGCCCGAATGCGCCCGAAACAGAGGTGGGCCCCGCGTGCATTCCTGCACGGGGGCCCGGGGGTCACTCACCGATGCTGACGCGAGGCCTAGGTGCCGAGGCGCGCGCGCAGCGTCTGCTTCGAGCTCGAGTACGTCAGCCCGTCCTCGATCAGGTACCAGTTCTGCGGGTCGATCACCTGCGCGTGCAGCATCGCGGCGATGTCGATCTTGGTGTCCTCGTAGGTCGCCGCCTGCATCATCGACACGACCTGCGCGGTCGTGAACCACGTGCGGTCCGACGCGGTCTTCACCGCGCCGAGCTGATCCTCGGCGAAGTTCTTCGCCGACATGAAGTCGACGAGCGCGGTCACGTCGGCGTCGGTCGCCGTGTACCCGAAGTCGCCGTAGTAGTCGCCGCCCGCGCCGCCCGAGTCGTAGCCGTAGCCGTCGTACGCGTGCGTGTCCTGGACCCACTCCGCCACGGCCTCGCGGACGTCGGTCACGACGCTCTTGATCGTCTGCTGGCTGCGGCGGTCCTTGAGGCGCGCCGACGCGGTCTCGATGCGATCGAGGCCGTCCATCAGCTCGTCCGACGCCGCGCGATACGAGCGGAGGTCGGCGCGCAGGCGGCTGTTCTCGAGCTCGAGGCGCTCGAGCGAGTCGCCGTAGCCCGCGCCCGCGGTCGCGCTGGTCGCCAGGACATCGCCGGGCACCAGGTTCGCCACGGTGGCGGTGGCGGCGACGGTGCAGACGGTGAGCAGGACCTTGGAGTTGATACGGGGGCGCATGGTTTGCCTCGTGTTCAGTGCGTTGTCGGTTGCGCGCTAAGGACGAGGCGCGAGCGGCACTATTCACGTGCTAAACGTGAGCTCGTGCAACGTCGGATTCGTCGGATTGTCGCCGCGCTGGCGGGGGCGTTTCTGACCTGGGAGGTGGTGCTTTTCCTGGGGAGTTACGTGGGGTCAGGCTGTGCCCGGGAAAAAGTGAGGGAGCGGCTGGCGGGCTCGATGAACGCCGCCGTGACCATCGGAGATCTGCGGCTCGGGTTGGTGCGCGGCGCCGTCGCGATCGACGACGTTCACATCGTCAAGGACGACCGCGGATACCTGCGGATCGACGTCGCGCGCGTCGACGTCGACGTGCTGCCGCTCGGCCTCGCGATGGTCCAGGGCAGCGTCGGGGACGTGCGGATCCGCGACGTCGACGTCGAGATCTCCGCGCTCGGCGCCCTCGATCTGCGCGGCGGCAAGCGCACGCCGATCCGCTTCGACAGCCTGGTGGTCGAGCGGGCGCACGTCCGGATCGAGGCCGCGCGGCTCGTGCCCGGCCTCGCGAAGCTCGACGTCACGATCGATCGCGCGACCGCGGGCGCGACCACGCTGCGCACGCCGCTGTCGTGGTTGTTCGCGATGCGCGAGTTCAGCGCGCACGTCGATCTGCCGATCGGCGGCACCGTCATCCTCACCTACGCGTCCGGCAAGCTGCGGCTGTCGGGCGCGATGTTCGGCAGCGACCCGGTGGAGCTGCCGTTCGAGCTGCCGGTGCTCGAGCCGGCGCGCGAGCTCGAACAGCTCGGCGAGCTCGGCCAGCGCCTCGTCCGCGAGCTGCTCGCGCAGGCCACGTCGCGCTGGAAGGATCGCGCGACGGACGTGATCCGCGACCGGCTGCCGTAGCTAGAACGTCCGCGCGAACGCGACGCCGGCGTGATCGGCGCCGAGATCGAGGCGCCACGACACGCCTTCGCTGGAAGACGTCGGCGGCGCGGACGGCGCGGTCAGCCACAGGATCACGCCCGCGACGGCCACGGCGCCGCCGCCGACCAGCAGGCCGGTGGCGAGGTTGGCGCGGCCGTACGCGGCGTCGGCGGCGTCGAACGCGGCGCCGGACGGACAGCTCGACAGGTCGTCGGTGCAGCCGAGCGCGCGCGCGTCGTCGCGCTGGCCCTTGGCGGCGATCGCGGCCCACGCGCCGACGCCGACCACCACGCCGCCGATCACGGTCGCGGCGATCCCGACGTACTTGCGGGCCTGCGACGGCGCGGCGGGGGACGACGCCTTCACCGGCTTCGGCGGCGCGATCTCGCCGGGCTCGAGCGGCTGCTCGATCGGCTCCTCGCCTTCGGCCGTCAGCGGGCCGACGTCGACGGTCTTGTACGCGCCGTTCTCGATGAACAGCTCCTTGACCCACGGCTGGTAGCCGGGCGCCTCGGCGGTGATCCGGTGCTCGCCCTGGTCGATCGCCGCCGCGGCGTCGAGGCTCGACGCGGGCACCTTCTTGCCGTCGAGGCTGACGAGCAGGCCGTCGGGCGCGTCGGGGGCGCGGAGCGTGAGGTGCGCGAGCTTCGGCTCGATCGCCGTGATGTGATCGGTCGCGACGACCGCGAGCTCGGTCAGGCCGGCGGCGCGGGCGCGCTGCTTGAGGTCGCGCCACGCGGTCCAGGCGGTCGCGAGCTGGCCGAGGTCCTCGCGACACGTCGCGAGGCTGCGCCGGACCTCGAGGTCGTCGGGCGCGAGCGCGAGCGACGCGTCGAACTTGGGGCAGGCGTCGCCGAGCCGTCCGGCCTCGATCAGCCGCTCACCCTCCTCGGCGAGCTGCTCGGCGTCACGCGTGTCGTCGGCGCGCGCGGTCACCGGCGCGGCGGCGAGCAGGACCGCCAGCGCGAGGATCCGCCTCACGGCGTCACCGTGAAGGCCGGGCTCGTGGTCGAGGTGAGGGGCGGCGCGGACGCGACCAGCGTGTAGCCGCTGCCCGACGCGCTGATCGTCAGGTCATCGAAGGTGGCGACGCCGACCAGCGCGCCGACCGAGGCGTCGCCGCCGAGCACGCCGCCGCCCGGGTTGGTGCCGATCGCGAGCGTGATCGTGTCGGCGGCGTCGAGCACCGGGTTGCCGTTCGCGTCGTCGACCCGCACCTCGACCGCCGGATCGATCGCGTCGCCGCTGGGCGTCGCGGTCGGCGCGACGAGGAACACCAGCTTGGTCGCGGCCCCGGCGACGAAGGTCGACGTCGGCTGCGCGTCGATCTCCTCGAAGTCGACCGACGCCGTGATCGTCTTGGTCCCGGCGCGGGTCGCGGTCAGGGTCGCGATCGCGACCCCGGCCTCGGAGGTGGGCTCGGGCTGTTCGATCTCGGTGCCGTTCGCCGGCGTCGCCGACACGACCACGCTGCGCCCGCTCATCGGGCGGCCCGCCATGTCGAACACCATCACGGTCACGGTCACGGCGTCGGCGCCGTCCGCGATCGCGCCGTCGGCGAGGTCGACCTCGACGGAGCTCAGCTCGGGATCGACGATCGACTCGCCGGGCTCGCCGATGCCGAGCACCGAGGCGCACCCGCCGAGGCACAGGAGCAGGGGCAACAACGACTTCACCGCCGCACTATATTCGCTCAGCCACGGTAGGTGTCGTCCTGCTCGATCTTGCTGAGCACCCAGTCGAACTCGCCGCCGGTGAGGTGCGCTCCACAGTGCGTGCAGGCGCCCGCGGCGCCGACGACGGCCGGGGCGCCGCAGTTGCCGCAGCTGCGATCGGCGCGCGGCGCGCCCTTGCGCGCGCTCGACCGGATCAACGTCCAGTACTCGGAGTACGGCCGGTCCGAGCGCTTCGAGCCCTTGATCACCTCGCCGCCGCCGCTCGTGCGGATCACGTAGTCCTTG
>Ga0163144_10026278_pt1 | contig 11326 bp, 6 predicted proteins | sample OliLak19BULKMAT1_FD_123175 | JGI IMG/M metagenome (GOLD analysis project Ga0163144, IMG submission 123175) | Freshwater microbial mat bacterial communities from Lake Vanda, McMurdo Dry Valleys, Antarctica - Oligotrophic Lake LV.19.BULKMAT1 | ecosystem: Environmental > Aquatic > Freshwater > Lake... | reverse complement strand
TCATTAAACTTAGACATTAATATTCGTTATTTTATGTTAAATAGAAATATTAAGAAGACGACCCGCCGGTCGTCTCTACAATTAAAAATTCTATATTTTTTCATTAAACTTAGACATTAATATTTGTCGTTTTATGTTAAATAGAAATATTAAGAAGACGACCCGCCGGTCGTCTCTACAATTAAAATTCTATATTTATCATTAAACTTAGACATTAATATTCGTCATTTTATGTTAAATAGAAAAATTAAGAAGACGACCCGCCGGTCGTCTCTACAATTTAAAATTCTATATTATATTATTCAACTGTAACTGATTTTGCTAAGTTTCTTGGTTGATCTACATTACAATCTAATTCAATAGCCATATAATAAGCCATAAGTTGCAATGGAATTACAGTCAAAAGTGGCGTTAACATCGGTATAGTTTCTGGAATGTAAATGATATGATCAGCATATTCTGTTATTCTTGTATCGCCCTCATTTGCTATGGCAATTACCTTACCTTTTCTTGTTTTCACTTCAGCAATATTATTGATTAGCTTTTCATAAATTTCATCTTTGGTTGCAATGAAAACTACAGGCATATTTTCATCAATCAATGCAATAGGACCGTGTTTCATTTCTGCTGCTGGGTAACCTTCTGCATGAATGTACGAAATTTCTTTTAACTTTAATGCACCCTCTAAGGCAACAGGGAAGTTAAACCCTCTGCCGAGATAAATTACATTTTTTGTAGTTGAATATTCTTTTACAATTTTTCTTATTTCATCAGCACTTTCTAATATTTTTTGAATTTTATTAGGGATTTCTACCATTGCATTTGCAATTCTTTTTCCATCTAATTGTGAAAGGTTGTTCATTCTTCCAAGCCACAAACCAAGCAGAGACAAAACCGCAATTTGTGAGGTAAATGCTTTTGTGGAGGCAACTCCGATTTCTGGTCCAGCGTGGATATAAATCCCAGCTTCGGTTTCTCTTGCAATAGATGAGCCGACAACATTTACAATCCCAACTACCAATGCACCTTTTTGTTTTGCTTCTTTGACAGCGGCGAGTGTATCGGCAGTCTCTCCACTTTGAGAAATTGCAAATACAACATCATCTTTTCTAATTACTGGATTTCTATATCTAAACTCAGAAGCATATTCGACCTCAACAGGTATTTGTGCTAATAGTTCAATTATATATTCACCAACCAAAGCAGCGTGCCACGAAGTACCACATGCAGTAATGATAATTCGTTTAGCGTCACGAATTTTATCAGCAACAGCATTTAATCCACCTAATTTTACGTTACCTTTATCGACAAGCAATCTACCTCTAAAACTGTTTTTTACAGTTTCTGGTTGCTCATAGATTTCTTTTTGCATAAAGTGGTCAAAGCCGCCTTTTTCTATTTGTTCAAGTTCAATATCAAGAGCTTGAATGGTAGTTGAAGTGGTTTCATTAAAAATAGTTTTGGTAGTGTAGCCATTAAGACTTATAATTGCCATTTCATTATCTTTTAGGAAGATTACTTGTTTTGTATATTGGATTATGGCAGCAGCATCTGAAGCGACAATATACTCATTATCTCCAATTCCAAGTACCATTGGGCTACCGTGTCTGGCTGCTATTATTTTATCAGGTTCGTAAGATGATAATACAACAAGCCCAAAAGTCCCGTCCACTTCATTAAGTGCAAGTCTTACAGCTTCTTCTAAATTTTGTACTTTTTCATAAATTGAACCTATAAATACCGCAAGTACTTCGGTATCAGTTTCAGATAAGAAAGTATAACCTTCTTTTGTTAATTTCTTTTTGATTGAAGAATAATTTTCGATAATACCATTATGGACTATTGAAATATCACCAGAATTGTCTGTGTGTGGGTGAGCATTTTCGTAATTTGGGAAACCGTGAGTAGCCCATCTTGTATGTGCAATACCAATTGTAGCGTTTAATAATTCGTGAGGTATCATTCTATCCAAAAACTCGACTTTACCAACGTGCTTAAGAATGTTTAATTTTTCGTTTTCAAATAATGAAACGCCAGCGGAGTCATATCCTCTGTATTCCATTCTTTTTAGTCCATTTATCAATACATTAGAAGCTTTTTGATGTCCAATATAACCAATAATACCACACATATATAACTCTCTTTAAATTCTTTTTATATTACAATTCTAAATTTTATTTTTTAACTTTGTAGTTAATTTTACTACAATTATAATTAATATTTACAATTTATAAAAATTAACAATTACTTTTAGCTGTATAGACTTATTTATTCTTCATTAATTTTTATAAGACTTAATTATTTATTAAATCTTATTAACAATTATTTATTTTCTAAAACATCAAAACGAATTATAAACGAATTATAAAATAAATAATCACAATCATTAAATATGGAAATAAAATCTAATTTTAATTTAAAAAACTTAAACACATTTAATGTTAATGTTTTTTGTCATAGTTATATTACAATCAATAGTCGTGAAGATCTTTACCAACTATATAGCGAAAACAAGTTTAATGATAAGCATTTGATTTTGGGTGGTGGTTCGAATGTATTATTTACGAAAGATTATGATGGAACAGTAATTAGTCTAAATCTAAAAGGAATTGATAGATTAGAAGATAATCTTATAGAATATAATGGATTAGAAAATAATGGAACTGATAAAAGCATAGTATTAATCAAAGTTTATGCTGGAGAAAATTGGCATAATTTCGTGGAATATTGTCTGATTAATGATTATTATGGATTAGAAAATCTTGCTTTGATACCAGGTAATATTGGTGCTGCTCCAATTCAAAATATTGGTGCTTATGGAGTTGAACAAAATGAATTTGTTTATGAAATTGAAGCTTATAATAAACAAACAAACAAAATTGAAATTATAGATAATGTAAGTTGCAAATTCGGATATAGAGATTCAATATTTAAGCAATTAAAATCTCAAAACATTGATAAATATATTATTATTTCAGTAACTTACAAACTTAATTTAATAGATTCTCCGAATTTATCTTATTCTGAATTGAATAATTATTTGATGAATAATAATTTGGGAATTAATGCAAAAAATTTATTTGACTGTATTTGTAAAATAAGAAGTTCAAAATTACCAGACCCAATGAAAATTGGTAATGCAGGTAGTTTTTTTAAAAATCCAATCGTTGATGAAGTTTTGGCTAATCAAATTTTAGAAATTGACCCAATAAATAAAAAGTACTTAAATGAAACAAAAAATGGTGTTAATTATTACAAACTTTCTGCAGCAAGATTAATAGAGTTTGCTGGACTAAAAGGACTTAGAATAGGCGAAACTGGCGTATCTGACAAACATTCTTTGGTAATGGTAAATTATGGAAATGCAAGTGGTGAAGAAATAAATAATCTATCAAATTATGTGATAAATAAAGTAAATGAAGTATTTGGCGTGATTTTAGAAAAAGAAGTAAATATAATTTAGAAGTAAAAATATTTAACAATAAAAATGGAACAGATTTATAATAGAGACTTAAATTTATTGCTAAAATTAAGTGAAAATAAGATTTTAGGTGTAGCTCAAATTAATAATTTACCTTTAATAATTATCGATGATGAAGAGCATATTCATTTAAAAGCATTGAGAACTAAAGTAAATAATAAAGTATTGATTACCGATGGATTAGGTATGACGGTAGAATGTTTGATATTATCATTTGATAAAAAATCACATACTTTAAAGGTTTTGAAAATATATTATTTTTTAAATGAAATAAATAAAGAAATTATATTGTTTCTTGGTATTTTGGATAACAAAGATAGATTAGAATTTGCTATAGAAAAATCAATAGAATTAGGTGTAAAAAAAATATATTTAATGAAAACAGATTATTCTGCTAAAATAAAATTAAATATAAATAGACTCAATTCAAAAGTTATTGCTACTGTCAAACAGTGTAAAAGAAGTATTTTGCCAGAAATAAATTTAATTGAATTTGATGGGATAAATGAAGTTCTAAATTTTGAAAATCAACTTACAGAAAATCGACTTACAGAAAATTACCATAATAACAACAAAATAGATAAATCATTAATATTATTAGCTGATATTAATGGAGAGTATATCAAAAAAAATATAATAGATTTTCAACAGAATTTAAATAATAGTAAAAAAATATTTATTTTTGTAGGTTCGGAAGGAGGATTTAGTGATAAAGAAGTAATTCATTTACAAAAGTATGAAAATACTTTATTGCTAAAATTATCTGAAAATAGACTTAGAGCTGAAACGGCGTGTATTTCGATGGTAAATAATGTAGTTAATTTTATATAATTATTATATAATATAATTTGAAACTTAACTAAATAAATACCGTATAGGCATTTAGAATTGATAAAAAATGACTTTGTAAAATAACATTTTATAGAATTTTATAAAAAAAAGAACTTCGACTAACTAAGAAACAAATAAATAATATTTTTAAATAAATTAGGATTACTATGAATAAAATTATCACTATTTCTCTATTTTCATTCTTTTCACTTTGCCTTAATTTAGGATTAGCTCAAGGAGCTAAAGATATGAATTCGATGATTCCATTGGATAAAACTATCAAAACTGGAACTTTAAAAAATGGAATGAAATATTTCATTAAACAAAATAAGCGTCCAGAAAAAAGAATGGAACTTAGATTAGCGGTAAATGTTGGTGCTGTTGAAGAAGATGATGACCAAAAAGGTTTGGCTCACTTTGTTGAACACATGTGCTTTAATGGAACTACAAACTTCCCTAAAAATGACTTAATAAACTTTTTAGAAAAAACAGGCGTTAAGTTTGGTGCCCATTTAAATGCTTATACATCATTTGAAGAGACTGTATATATGCTTCAATTACCTACAGATAACAATAAAGTTATGAAAAAAGGTATGCAGGTTATGGTTGATTGGGCTGCAAATGTAACTTTTGCAAATGAAGAAATAGATAAAGAAAGAGGTGTTATCAGGGAAGAGCTTAGATTGAGAGCTAATGGTAATTCTAGAGTAATGGAAAAACACGCACCAGTTATTTGGAATAATGCAAAATTAGCATATAGATTCCCGGGTGGAGACACAAGTATTATTTTGAATGCTCCACACGAAACTTTTAGAAGATTTTACAAAGATTGGTACAGACCTGATTTAATGGCGATTATTGCTGTTGGTGATTTTAACGAAAGCGACATTGAAGAATATATTACTGAAATGTTTGGAGAAATCCCTGCAAGAACTAATGTAAGAGCGAAAGATGATAATTCTATTAAACCTTGGAGTGGTATGAAGGTATCAATCCAAACTGATAAAGAATTAACTTTTCCTTATGTTGCTCTTTCTTACGGTCAAAAAGAACCAAAAAGAGGAACTTATGGCGAGTATAAAGGCAATATTACCGAAGGCTTAGCTGCTGCAATGTTAAACTTAAGATTTAACGAATTAACTCAAAAAGCAAACCCTCCTTTTACGCAAGCACAAAGTAGTGTTTCTGCTCAATTAGGAAATTCCAAAACTCTTGATTTGTTTGTTGTACTCAAAGGTGATGACTTTGCTTATGGTTACGCATCAATGCTTACAGAATTATTCAGAGCTAAAAATAGTGGATTTACTGCAACTGAATTAGAAAGAGTAAAAACAGAAGTTTTGAATAATTATGAAACTATGAAAAACGAAAAAGACAAAGTTGCGTCAGGTGGTTTAGCAATGGAGTATGTAAGACATTTTCTTAAAGAAGAAGCAGTACCTGGAATTGAAAACGAGTTTGAATTAGTTAAAAATTGGTTGACTGAAATTACAGTTAATGATGTAAACAAAGTTTTGAATAATTTTGTAATAAAAGATAATATTAGTGTTGCAATCTCTTTACCTCAAACTGAAGGAATAGATGTTCCAACAGAAGATATGGTAAAAGAAATTTATGCCGATATTAGCGGACAAGAGTTTGATGCTTATGTTGATAATACAATTACCAAACCATTTTTTGATAAAGATGTAAAAGCTGGTAAAGTAACAAAAACCACTGAAAACAAAAAACTTGGAACAACAACTTGGGAATTATCAAATGGTGCTCAGGTAACAATTAAGAAAAATGACTTCAAGGATCAAGAGATTTTATTTAGAGCATTCAGTTTTGGTGGAAATTCTCTTTGCTCAGATGCAGATCATATCAATGCAATGACTTGTGATGAAGTTGTAGAAAATTCTGGACTTTCAGAATTTAATCCAATTGATTTACAAAAAGTATTAGTTGGTAAAAATGCAAATGTAAGCCCATTTGTCTCAGAAATATCTGAAGGTATGTCTGGAAGTTCTACTCCAAAAGATTTAGAAACAATGATGCAAATGATTAACTTATATTTCACTTCTCCAAGAAAAGATACAGAGGCATTTAAGTCATTTACGAGTAAACAAATGGATATGATTAAAAAATCAAAATTAGAACCAAATACTGTGTTTTATGATTCTATAAGTTATGTTATGGGTAATTATAATGTAAGAAGAAAACCTGTTACAGAAGAGACTTATAAGTCAATTGATTTGAATAAATCTTATGAAATTTACAAACAAAGATTTGCTGACGCTTCTGACTTTAAATTTTATTTTGTTGGAAATGTTGATGATGTAACTTTGAAACCATTTGTTGAAAAATACATTGGTAGTTTGCCATCTACAAAATCTAAGGAAAAATTTGTTGACCTTAAAATCGAATCAATGAAAGCTCCATTTAGAAAAACAGTAGTAAAAGGTAAAGAGCCAAAAAGCGCTGTATATCTAAATATTGGTGGTGATTTTGAATATAATTCAGATAATAGGCATTTACTTAATTCTTTGATTTCAGTATTAAATATTAGATTAAGAGAAGAATTACGTGAAGAAAAAGGTGGTGTTTATGGTGTTGGAGTTTATCCACAAATGACTAAAATGCCAAATTCTAAATATGCTGTAATAGTTCAATTTGGTTGTCAACCAGATAGAGTCGAAGAATTGGTTAGTACAGTTAAAGATGTAATGAAAGAATTACAAACTACTTTGACTACAGATGATAATTTATTGAAAACTACTGAAACTCAAAAACGTTCTTATGAGTCTGATATCAAAGAGAATAGTTTTTGGTTAAGTAATTTAGTTAATTATGATATGAATGGTGAAAATCCTGAAGATATGTTAGAATATAACAATAAAGTTAGTAAACTAAAAAAAGAAGATATACAAAAAGCTGCAAAACAATACTTAGATGTGAAAAAAATGAAAGAGTTTGTTTTGATGCCTGAAATAAACTAATCTATATTTAGATTAAAATTAGATATAATTAGATTTAATTAAATATATTATTAAACATAAAACTGACTTCAAATTATTGAAGTCAGTTTTTTTTTAATCAAAACACATTATTTTTTTGAAATAAAAATTATTTAATTAATAAAATACTTTAAATATATTTATTTCGTTATAAATTTTACGAAGATAAAATTAAAAGTAATAAATTCGATAGAGGTAAAATGATATTTGGTATAGGAAATGACATAATTAGTGTTGAAAGAATCAAAAATTCAATTATAAATTATGGCGATAGATTCAAAAACAGAGTATTTACTGAAAATGAAATCAATTATTGTGAATTATTTGGTGAAAAAAAATACGTTCATTATGCAGCAAGATTTGCTGTTAAAGAATCATTTAGTAAAGCTGTTGGCACTGGGCTAACAAAAGGATTTAAGATGAATGAAGTGGGCGTAATTAACGAAAAAAGTGGAAAGCCCAATTTGGTACTAATTGGGACTATGGAAGAGTTGTATGGAAGTTATAAATCATATATTACAATTTCTCATTCTGATGAATATGCTATTGCAACTGTAATTTTAGAATATAAGTAATTTTATTATATTTATACAAATTATTTTTATAATACTGCAATCGAAAATAAAATATTAATTTTAAAATTTAAAACAACTGATATTAAAACTTAGTGATGAAAATTAACAAAAAACACCAAATTCTCTTGTCAAATAAAATAAGCTTGATGATTATCTTACTTTTATTTATTCTAAATATAAATAATGTGTTGTCTAATAATTTTACATTTGAGAATAATCATAAACTCTCACCATTTTCAAAAATGTTGATATATAGGATGAATAACACAGATATTCAAACAAAAATTAATGATTATCAGAAAAAATCTGCTGAAATTAGTAAATCAAATCAAAATGCTTCATTTCAAAAAAAATCGACTTTGAATGATATGAGAAATAATATTGACAAAAATTTTCAATTTATGGACATTAATAATGAGATTTATGTTGGCGTGTTATTATTAACTAATGGGCAGAATATACAATCTAAAATCGAAAAATTGGGAGGTCTTGTTGGATTAGTTACAAAAGATGTGATTTCTATTAAAGTTAAGCCAGAGGATTTCAATAAGATAATTGATTTAGTCGAAGTATTGTATGTTCAAGTTGATGAAAAAGTTGGTTTGAGTTTGGATAAAGTTCGAAGTGAAACAAAATTTGATTTGTTACATAATGGAACAATTACAGGTGAAAAAATACAAGGAGACGGCGTAATAGTTGGGATAATTGACGCTGGTTTTGATTTTACTCATTCTGCATTCTTAAAAGGAAGCACTAATCAAAATAGAATTTCAAGAGCTTGGATACAGGGTTCGAGTAGAAGACCTCCGCTAAATTTTAATTACGGAACCGAACTTATTGGCTCTGCACTTAGTTTTGAAAATTACGACTATAATGAAGAAACACACGGCACTCACGTTACAGGGATTGCAGCTGGGAACAGCTACTTTAATGGTAATAAACATTCTGGGATTGCTCCCGCTGCGGAAATTGTTTTAGTTTCACCTATATTTAATGTTAATCAAGCTCTAACTACTGGACAAACCAATATATTAGATGGTATAAAATATTGTTTTAATTATGCAAGTCTCGCAAAAAAGCCGGTAGTGGTAAATATGTCTCTTGGCACAACAATTGGACCAAGAGATGGAACAGCTTTATTTGACAAAGCCTGTGATAATATTGTCGGAAGAGGCAAAATATTAGTAACTGCTGCTGGAAATAGTGGAGAAACTAATATGCACATAAATCAAAATTTTGATTTGAACTCAACTCCATTATATACAATTATTTCTCAATACAAAACAAGTAGTAACGCAGGTGATTGTTATGTCGAATTATGGGGAGAGGAAGGTAAAGATATTGAAATTGAAGTAGGGATTACTCAAAATGGAAGTGATGTTTGGTTGAATAAAAAATTCAAAGCTTCAAGTTTTGGATTTAATAAAGTGAATCTAACTAATAAATCTGGCTCACAGACTTTGGGTACAGTTGAGATTTCTTTGTCTGCGTCGGAATTTAATCGTAAACCGAGAATATTTTTGAGCTTTGAAAATGTAAATTTATCTTACAAGCCTATTGTCCGTATTACGCCTAATTCTAAGGGTAATATTCATTTATGGAATTGTGCTTTGGGTGGTTCAACTGGTGGAGAATTGAGTAACGGAGATAATAACTACACTTTATTAGAAATTGGCGGTACTGCCAAAAGTATAATATCTGTTGCTTCTTATACGACAAAAAGCTCTACAAATAATATATTTAACAAGGTATTTCGCTCATCGTTCTCCACGAATAATGGTGATTTTTCACCCTTTTCATCAAAAGGACCATCGGTTGATAACAGAGTAAAGCCAGAGATTTCGGCACCTGGTTCTTTGATAGTTTCTGCATTTAATTCTTGGTCAAATATTTATTCTCCAAATGGAGAAGGAGCAGATTATATTATGGATAATTCCATTCTAAGCTATCAAAACGATGACTTTTATGGTGCATTTGAAGGGACATCGATGGCATCTCCTGTAGTCGCTGGGACAGTTGCCTTGATGTTGGAGGTATTCCCAGATTTATCGACGGAGGAGGCAATGGATATAATTAAAGAAACTGCAATTAATGACAAGTATACCGGCAATATAAATGCAACTGGAAGCACAAGATGGGGTTATGGTAAAATAAATATTATTGAAAGTGTCAAAATGTCAAAAGAACTGGGTAAGTTCTTTGGCGTATTCCCAGATATGAAATTATATCCAAATCCAACATCAAACGGATTCGATGCAATTTTCCAAGATACTACCTCCGGGGAATTTGAATTTATTATTTATGATAATTTGGGTAGTAAAGTAAGTAATAAAAGTGTAAAATTTAGCAGTGAAAATATAAAATCCGCAATATATTTTGATATGAAAGAATATTCTATTGGTACGTATTTCTTATTTATCTCCAACGGCTTCAGAAACAAAACCTATCTATTCCAAAAAACAAATTAAGATGAAAGGAAAAATTGACACGACAGAATTTGGTATGATAAAAACTAATTTTAAAATAATACTAAGATTAATAGATTAATTTTTGTATATTGTGGAATGAGATTAATCAGAAAAATAAAAAAAAAATTAAGGAAATAAAATGAAAAAGATGATTTTAATATTAACATTGGTTAGTATATTTTATCTAAATTCATACGGTCAAACAGCAGAGGAATATTTAGATAGGGGAATTTCAAAAGATAAACTTGAAGATTATAGCGGCGCCATAGCAGATTATAACAAGGCAATTGAGTTAAATCCTAATTTTGCAGTGGCATATTACAATAGGGGAATTTCAAAAGATAAACTTGAAGATTATAGTGGCGCCATAGCAGATTATACCAAGGCAATTGAGTTGAATTCTAATTATGCAGATGCATATTTCAATAGGGGATATTCAAAAGCTGAACTTGAAGATTTTAGAGGTGCCTTAGCAGATTTTAAAAAGGCAATTGAGTTAAATCCTAATGATGCAGATGCTTATTATAATAGGGGACTTTCAAAAGTTGAACTTAAAGATTATAGAGGAGCTATTGCTGATTTTACCAAGGCAATTGAGTTAAACCCTAATAATGGGATGGCTTATTCCATTAGGGGGGAATCAAAAGGTGCGGTTGAAGATGATAGAGGCGCCATTGCAGATTACACCAAAGCAATTGAGTTAAATCCTAATGATGCATGGGCATATTTTAATAGGGGAGCTTCAAAAGGTAATCTTGAAGATTATAGAGGAGCCATAGCAGATCATAACAAGGCAATTGAGTTGAATCCTAATTATGCAGAAGCATATAACTCTAGGGGACTTTCAAAAAGTAATCTTGAAGATTATAGAGGTGCCATTGCAGATTATACCAAAGCAATTGAGTTAAATCCTAATGATGCATGGGCATATTTTAATAGGGGAGCTTCAAAAGGTAATCTTGAAGAAAATAGAGG